>Ga0307507_10009385_pt1 | contig 13063 bp, 4 predicted proteins | sample 7_EM_MG_FD_207223 | JGI IMG/M metagenome (GOLD analysis project Ga0307507, IMG submission 207223) | Populus trichocarpa ectomycorrhiza microbial communities from riparian zone in the Pacific Northwest, United States - 7_EM | ecosystem: Host-associated > Plants > Roots > Unclassified | place...
CTGGCGACGGTCGTCTGGTTTTGGCGACAGTCGTCTGACTCTGGAGACGGTCGTCTGGTTCTGGCGACGGTCGTCTGGCCCTAGCGACGGTCGTCTGGTTCTGGCGATGGTCGTCTGGTTCTAGCGATAGTCATCTAGTTCTAGCAACGGTCCTCTGCTGGCTGCCGTTCTAGTGCCTCCCTAGGTAGGGAGGATGTAAGAAAGGAAAGAAGGGTAAAAAATAAGGTGGCTATATAGGCAGAGACACGTGTAGACGCTATTAGGAATATAGTGGGGACCCAATGTAGAGCTTTGTGTAGAGCCTCCGTATGTAGAGCTTTGTGTAGAGCCTTGTGCAGAGCCTCTGTACGTAGAGCTTCGTATAGAGCTTTGTGTAGAGCTTTATGTAGAGCCTTTGTATGTAGAGCTTTGCGCAGAGCCTCGTGTAGAGCTTTGTGCAGAGCTTTGTGCAGAGCTTTGTATAGAGCTTCGTGCAGAGCCTCTGTATGTAGAGCCTTGCGTAGAGCCTCGTGCAGAGCCTCTGTATGTAGAGCTTTGTGTAGAGCTTTGTGTAAAGCTTCGTGCAGAGCGTTATACAGAGCCTCTATGCGCAGAGCTTTGTACAGAGCCTTTGTACGCAGAGCTTCGTGTAGAGCTTCGTGTAGAGCTTCGTATAGAGCCTCGTGTAGAGCCTTATATAGAGCCTCCAAGTAATAAAACTATATAAGATTGTATAAGATTATATTAGATAATATATAATAGTTAAATATATAGTATATAACTTTACCTTAATTGCATGTTAAGAAATATATAGTTACCTTTTAAAGTTGCTAAGTAGGTTAACTGCGTATTAAGGAACATATAGTTAGCTTTTAAAGTTATTAAGTAGGTTAACTGCGTATTATTTAACTTTTAAAGTTGCCAAGTAGGTTAATTGCGTGTTAAGAAATATATAGTTAGCTTTTAAAGTTATTAAGTTAGTTAATTGCATATTAAGTTAGTTAAATTATATATTAAGTTAGTTAATTGCATATTAAGTTAGTTGAATTGCGTATTAAGTTAGTTAATTGTATATTAAGTTAGTTAAATTGCGTATTAAGTTGGTTAATTGCATATTAAGTTAGTCGAATTGCGTGTTAAGTTGGTTAATTGCATATTAAGTTGGTTAAATTATGTGTTAAGTTAGTTAATTGTGTGTTAAGTTAGTCAATTGCGTGTTAAGTTAGTTAAATTGCATATTAATTACGCAAAACGCGAAAATTAAAGTCTACTTAAATCTTATCCTGCGAATATTTTCCCGATGTATAGAGGTAGTTAGAGTAACCACGCGGTAAAAGGCACTAGGTCGTTAGAGTACGATAACACAGATATAGGGATATTGCGCAGGACTAAGGAGTGTTTAATTAAACACTTCGCGTTTTATTATAACAACGTATACCAAATTTATAAAGACGCTAAGTATGGCGTAAGCTATTGGCCGCAAGAGCTAGAGTTAAAAGGGCTTAAAGGAACTACAGAGTTTGTTACAGCGCTAGTGGAAAACGGTGGATTATAGTAGACGTTATGGTAGACGCCGAGTCACGTAAGTCCACGTGACTAGAGGACCGTATAAAACTTTATACAGCGCTGCTATTCTTCTCCCTTTCTTTCTCTAGCTTTGGATCCTCGTTTATAGACTACCAATTATATAGGCTTGCGCGTCCCTTATGCCGTGCTTATGCCTTAATTAACTAAGTCGCTAATATTATCTAAAGCTTAACTACTCTTTCTTCCTAAGAAGGAACTTAAATATATCTATAAAGGACACAGAATAGGACCCTAAGGACATCACCAGGACTATAAGGATAGGACAGACCCCTAAGAATTAAAAGAATATAAACAGAATGCGAAACCTAAGAATAGGACATGTATAGACCAAAACCCCTAGAAAATAAACAAACACCAAAAATTACCTAATACCCCTACCACCATGCCAAAAAATACAGCAGCTGGTAAAGCTGCTGCAGGACCCGCAAATACCTCTAATAGTAAAACAGTCGCTGTTTTAACCCCCTAGGAAGAGCTTATAGCAGCTAATACTAAAATTAAATAGCTTTAAGAGCTGCTTAAAACTAGAGACACCCCTATACCTAGTAAGGAGTTATTAGACACCTAGAGACTTACTACAGTCCTTAAGACCCTAGCCTAATATATAGCATTAGCATCGTCGCGGTCCGTAAAGGTTGCAGACCCCCTATTACTTACAGACGGAACTGACCCTATATTTGACAATTAGAAGCTTTAACTGCAAGATAAGCTTAAAATTAATATAGACCACTTCCCTACTACCCAAGCTAAAATGGCCTATGTCTTTGGCCGTACTGGCGGGGACATATAGACGCATCTACGTCCGTAATACGCCTAGGACTTGGCAGACCCCTTCCTCTCTAAAAAAGAGATAGTTAACTACCTATCTTCCATTTATAAGGACCCCTTTAAGATATAGAACGCCCGCCTTAATTACAAAGTTCTTAATATAAAGATAATAGAGACCTTTTTAGCCTTTTAGACCCGCTTTTTACACCTAGCCGGCCAAGCCCAAATTCCCTATAAAGACCTAATACTAGACCTCTTTAACAAGCTTACCCTAGACCTACAGCGCGCCGTACTGCCAGTTTTTACTACTGTATAGACGCTAAAGGTACTTATAGACTACTATCTAGCTATTAACTAAGGCCTCTATTAAATTAAGGCATAATCTAAGCGGTATAAAGCTAGAAACTCTCTAAACCAGACTATAAGCACTTTATAAACGGCCTATAACACCCTAGCACAATCTGTAACTCCTATAGCACCAGCCATACAGCCCGCCGTTAATTCAGCAGCTAGCCATACAGCTAGTCCTACTACGGGTCCGGCGTACACTTAGCCTATATACAATAACCCCCATAAATAGGCCCTTAGTAATTAAGGAGCTTGCTTCTTATACAGCCAAAAAGACCACTTTATAAAGAATTGCCAGATAAAGGCAAAAACAAGCAAGGTTCTGTTAATTTAGGAGGATAGTACGGAGTTAGAAAAAGAGGAACCCTAAAGGAAGACTCCCCTTTAGGGTTAAAAGGGATTAATATATCATATATTAATCTAAGTCGGCTAGTTAATAGAAGAAGCTGCACTATCCCTTATACCTTATTCCGTAATGGATATTAAGTTTTAACCTCTGCTTTAGCTAACTCTAGAGCAAATGCCTTTGCCTTAATAGACACCCAGTATACTGTAAAGCTAGCTAACTTTTTAAATATACCCCTTAAAGAACTGCCTAAACCAATTCCTATTCGCGGGTATAATGGACAAATAGGGCTACCTATTACAACTATCTTGCGGATTTACCTCCATATTAACGGACGAAGGTAGTATAACGTCCCCTTTCTTATTACGGACCTCGGGAGCCACAATATAATTATAGGGAGAAAATAGCTAGCCTATTTAGGCTTACAGCTCGACGTACAGAATAGACGGCTTATTTAGCCTAAAACCCTACCCCTAACCCCTTCCTTTATAAAAGAAATCAGCATTATAATGGAAAACCTTATACAGCCTTAGATTAATACTATTTACTAGGCCAATGCTATGCGCAGAGACTAGGCCTTTAAGAAGGATATACGTCTTAATCCTTAATAGATCCGTATACTACGCCGCCCTTAGACTATATATATTACGCTATCCGCACCAGAGACCTAGAAAGTTAGTAGTAACCTAGCTAAGCCCCCCACGGAGAACCTAGGCCCTACATAGCCCCAAAGGAAAACTAGGGATATTGGACGCCATACTAAGCTAATAGACAGGAAGGATAACTTACGGAAAATAGAATATAAGCTAAGGAAGACTATATACCCTATACCGCAAGATACAGCCCAATAAGCGTCTGTAAAGAAACCTATAGACCTCCTACCAGTCAATATCTGCTGCATTAGCGCTGTAGGATTCTACCAGAACTTGGTTTAGCCTAATACCATTACCTTTATAACTAGCCTATACAAAATTAATTAAATACTTAAGGAAAAGGAAAGTAAGCTTAGCGGACAGAAAAGCGAGCTTATAGATAAGGAACTAGTAGAACAAAAACTGCCTAATTAATACTAGAAATTTAAGGACATATTCTCTAAGGTAGCGTCAAATATACTTCCGCCTTACCAACTATATAACTACAAGATCAAGATTAATTAAGGTAAGGGAAGCACCCTTAGCTTTAGCCCTCTCTACTCACAGTCTATCGCCGAATTGCAGGCTATAAAGCAGTACCATATTAATAACCTTAATAAGGGCTTTATTAAGCCTAGCTAAGCCCCTTTTAACTCGTCTATTCTCTTTACTAAAAAGCTAAATGGAGGACTGCGCTTCTATATTAACTACCATAAGCTAAATAATATAACCCGCAAGGACCGCTATCCACTACCCTTACTCAATAAGACTCTTGCCTGAATAGGTAAAGCTAGGGTCTTTATAAAGCTTAATATCCGCCAGGCCTTCTACTAAATTAGGATAGACCCCAGGTTTAAAGAGCTTACTACATTTTAAACCCATTACGGAACGTATAAATATAAGGTACTCCCTTTTGGACTAACTAACGGACCAGCTACGTACCAGCGGTATATAAACAATGTACTCTTTAACTACCTTAACAACTTCTGTACGGCCTACCTAGATGACATTATAATTTACTCTAAGAATAAGCTGGAACACAAGGAGCACGTCTATAAAGTCCTATAATAGCTCCGCAAGGCTGGTCTCTAGGCCAATATTAAGAAGTTAGAATTTAGTATTAAGCGTATAAAGTACCTAGGTTTTATTATTAGTATAGACAGAATTAAGGCCGACCTAGAGAAAACAGCCATAATTAACCAGTAGATACCCCCACGGACTATAAAGGGGGTATAATTATTTTTAGGTTTCTATAACTTCTACTAACGCTTTATTAAGAACTATAGCAAAATCGCCTGGCCTCTTAACCGCCTTACTAGGAAAGACCAGCCATTCCACTTTAACGCCATATATATGCAGGCCTTTAATAAGCTTAAAAAGCGGCTAGTATTAGCTTCCCTACTTGCCTACTTTAACCTAGAACGGCCCTTAATGCTAGAAACTAATGCCTTAGACGGTATAATAGCCGGTATTTTTTCCTAGAAGTAACTGGACGGAGAATAGCACCCTATTATATACTATTTAAAGACTATAATAGATGCCGAGCTAAACTACCATATCCATAATAAAGAAATGCTGGCTATTATCTCTAGCTTTTAGCACTGGCGTACACAGCTAGAGGGGACCCCTAAGCCCATTAAGGTAGTTTTGGATTATAAGGCCCTGGAATACTTTATAATAACTAAGGCCCTTATGGCCCGCCAGGCATGCTAGGCAGATATCCTATCTTAGTTTAACTTCTTGATTATATATAGACTAGGCGCTACGAATCGTGCGGATGCTCTTATAAGGCGTAAACAGGACCTAGGTAACCAGGCAGCTGTAAAGATCTTATTATAGACCTAGGCACTACTACAACCAGAGCACCTTAACCCCTAAATATAGGCAGAACTAAATACAGACCCTTTAGACGCTAAGATATGCCCTATTAACTCCATAGAACTTAACCTTATTAATAAACTGCTATAGGCAAACCGTACAGCCCCTTCTCTATAGGAGTGCCGCAAAAAGGTAAAGGATACTACTAGCCTATAGTCCCTCAAAAACTGACTGCTTAAGCACTAGGAACGGCTAGTAGTGGTAGAGGAACAGAATTTACGGACTTGGCTTATTACCAAAGCATATACTTAGGTCTCTACGGCCTACCCCAGAAAAAATAAAACCCGCAGAATTATTGGCAACCGCTACTACTAGCCTAGAATGGTTACGGATATTAACCGCTATATACAGAACTGCAACAACTGCCGTAGGTCTATAATTCCATAAGATAAGACCCTAGGGCTATTAAAGCCACTCCCAATACCAGAACGCCCCTGGCAGTATATCTCTATAGACTTCCACAAGTTACCTACGGACCGCGACGGATATAATATAGTTATAATTCTAGTTAACCGCTTTAGTAAGCACCCATTCTTAATCCCCTATTATAAGAATATTGATGCTAAAGAGGTGGCCTAACTGTATATCTACTATGTCTACCAAATTTACGGACTACTAGATACTATCGTATCTAACTATAGGCCACAGTTTATATCGGCCTTCTGGAACGAGTTCACCCAGATCCTAGGTATTAGGCTAAAGCTCTCTACGGCATACCACCCCTAGATAGATAGTTAGACGGAGATTGTAAATTAATACTTAGACCAGAGACTCCAGCCCTTTATTAACTACTTTTAGGATAACTGGAGCGGACTACTACCTATAATAGACTACGCCCAGGCAACCCTACCCTATAACTCTACGGGGTTTGCACCTATTTAGCTAGAAATAGGATACTTACCCTATATAAGCTTTAACTAGAAGAGACTAGAAGGACCATAGACCGTGCGCAAAAAACTATCTTATAAGGAAGCACAGCAGTATGCTAGACGCTTAGAAGAAGTATAGATAGTAGCCCACAAGAACCTAGAGAAGGCCTAGAAATTAATAGAACAGTAGGCAAATAAGCACAGGCGCAAGCCCGACTTTACTATAGGCGATAAAGTCTAGGTTATAACAAAGAACTAAAAGACAAAACGGCCTAGCCATAAGCTAGACTATAAGATAGCAGGACCGTATAAGATCCTTAATAAAGAAGGCAACTTATATAAGGTTAAACTCCCAGACTTAATTAAAGTCCACCCTATTTTCTCACTAGATAAGCTACGGAAAGCTGCAAATAACCTACTACCTAGACAAAAGAATAAGCCTCTACTACCAATTTAAGTTAATGGCGACGACAAATGGGAAGTTAATAAAATACTAGCCTATAAACTAGTATAAGGAACGCTAAAATACCATGTCTAATGGAAAGGTTATAATCCAGACCTAACCTAGTACCCCGCCTGGAACTTTATAGGTTGCCCCTAGAAGCTTAAAAAATTCTATAACTAATACCCTAATAAGCTAGGACCCCCAAAGTATCTAGACAAGTGGATGGAGTGCTAGTATAGCGAAGATAATAAGCTACCTATTAAGCATATAGATAAGAACACCCTATGGATATAATACGGACATACAAAGCCTGAGGGCAGGCTTTTTCGGAGGGGGGGGTAATATTACGGCGCTGGTGGAAAACGGTGGATTATGGTAGACGTTATGGTAGACGCCGAGTTACGTGAGTCCACGTGATTAGAGGACCGCATAAAACTTCGCATGGCGCTGCTATTCTTCTCCCTTCCTTTCTCTAGCTTTGGATCCTCGTTTATAGACTACCAATTGTACAGGCTTGCGCGTCCCTCATGCCGTACTCGTGCCTCGATTGACTGAGTCGCTAATAGAGTTAGATAAAGAATAAGATTAACTCTATAAGCTAGATTAAGATATTAAAGCAATATATAGATAAAGATTAGCAATAATAACAATGGAGTTAGAGTACTTATTAATTAATAGTGATAAGGAAGAAGAAGAGACTAACTAGGAGCACTTATACCTTAATAACGCAATAGAAGTAAAGACTAAAACCACCACAGAACGCGGATTAGTAACGGGTATTATAACACCGTTAGATACAATTTCCATTACTTTATAAGATAGAAGGAGTAACGTTAGTAAAAGATTAGGTAAGCAGATAACTGCTAGTGCCAGCTTACCACTTAATAATGGCAAAAGGCTATAGGTCTAAGATTCTTAAGAAGAAATAAAAAAAGCTCTAGACTTGTAAGACGTAATAAGGACAGCTTAGGAACCCATAACGGACAATAACTAATAGGAAAGAGTAGTGACTTAGTTTAGTAACAAACAAATAAGTATAGGATGTAAGTTTAAGAACTATGAGTTTGGGGAACGAATAAGAATGTTAATAGGGAGCCAAGATTTTGAAGAACAAATAAGGTCTATAGCAGTTCTAGGTAAACATAGTGTTTAGCCTAAAAATTAAAAAGTTAATATGGAGATTAAGAAGCAAGATAACTTTAAGGATCTAGCTATAAGACGTAGAAAATAAGAAACTATAAATAAGTTTAGATAAAGGATTATTATATGGCAAGAGTGAAAGCTAGATAAGAGATTAGCTATGCTAGGTTGTATAAGGGATAGAGCACCCGTATAAAGAATTACTAATAGGCCTAAGATAGGCACGCTAAGAGCAAAATGGCTAGACGAACTAGAATAAGAAGAGGATCTAGGGATTCCAACTAAATTTAAAAAAAGATACACTAAAGGATGTTATAACGCAGTAATAATAAGGTACTTTCTTATAGATAGACTATATACACTAAACTAGTTGTACGAAAAGTGGTATAGGCAATAACACAATAATAAATAGGAAGACTTTTATATATGGCTAGATAAAAAAGTTGTCTAAGACCAACCTATTACGGAAAAACGCATAAATCACTGTCGGGAATGAGGCAAGCGGTCGTCACGTGACGCCACGGCACTAGCGTGGCGAGGAGTCTTAGGCTCCTCGCCCTTCCTTATTCCAAAAGAGGAATAGAATACATTAATCAACATCATACTAGCTACAACCTACAGCTACGTGATATTACCTTGTAAAACCAATACTAATCAGTGGTTAACTTCACTGTTATACTATAGAGCAGCTAAGTATTCCCAAGAAGAGACGAGCCATTGTACTAGTGCTACTCGTGCTAAAGGAAGCTGTCTTTTAAGGTTAGAACTGGTCCTAAACCTTAAATAGAACTCTTCTACGAATCTAAGGATCTAAAGGCTAGAACTGGTCCTAAGCCTTTCCCAGATTACAGATTCTTGCGTCTATTACGCAGAATAACACGCTTTATAAGTCTTCGCGATTTAAGGCTAGAACTGGTCCTAAGCCCTATAATTGCAGATTCTTGTCTAAACGCGTACTAAACGATAATTAACAATCCCTACACTAATAACACCTCCTCTCCTATAACCCTATAACACTTCCCTTCCTCTGAAAACATGGCTAACGACTAGAGAGACTCCTTACTATTAGGGGTAGCTACGTACGCGAAACTTATTGATGAAGATTGGGACGAATTTCCCGTTTTTAATATAACAACCTATACGGCAAAACAAGTCAATGGCTTCCTCCTACACTATATTCTCTTTTATTAAAGTAGATACTACGCCGATATATAACTATGGGAATATTTTAGGGAGGATTTTATAGGATAGACTGCCGACACCTAGGCACTTAGAAATGTTAATATTATCTAGGATTTTCGAGACTTCCTCCGTAGGAATAGGGTATATATTACTAAGAACAGTAACCCAATTACTAGTAATATTTAGGCCGTTATTATTAGAATAGAGAAGTCAGTATAGACGGAAGCTGAGATTATACGTTAACTACAGAAACCTAAAACCAACTAATATTCTTTAGAAGGCAACTTTAATTCGTATCTAAACCCCTAAAACGCTACTCTCCTACCTAGAGGTACTCTTCTACCTAGAGGTACTTTTCTACCTAGAGGTACTCTTCCTCTACCTCCTTTACCGCCTCCACTTTAGTTAATTAGTGAGCCTCTATTATAAGAAGTTATAAATCTAATAAAGGTATATTCGGACAAAGAAAAGAAGTTTAGAGGAGAACTATATAACATACTCAAAACAAAACTATAGGTCTTTTATAACTGTTACAATAAGGTCGGAATTTAAGGCCACTAGTACTATTACGCTTTCTCTATTATATTAAAGGGACGGGCGGCGACATTCTATTACGACCATATTGCGGGTAAAAACTATAGCTTTAATGTAATGCTTTAGCTTACTAGAGCTTACTTTAAGACTAACAAGAATTGCTAACTTTATATATCTAAATGGCGGGAGACCATATTCTAGAGAGTTATTGCTTCTAACCCAACAAAGACTCATTTAGAGTGCCTTTAATTACTCTTTAATAAACTCCAGAAAATCTAATATGGCCTTACTAAAACTTACTAAAACAAGAACAGCCTAAGGGACTAGGTTATCTTAGCCTACTATAGCGTCCCTAAGTGTAATCTGGCGCTATATAAACCTGCGGATACGTTTAAAGAAGTATATGCCGAGCTACGCTCCGCTATAGGTACTGTGATATAAACACAAGAATCTTAACAGTTCTATACTAAAAACCCTACCTAACCAAGTATTCCTGACTAATATAATTATAACTAGACTAACCGAATATATAGTGGCCGTGGTAGGGAATATGGTAAAGGGTATAATTAACGTCGACTATAAGGCAATTATAGAGGTCCTTGTAGAGGTTTATTTTGAAGTGATCCCCAAAAGAAGTGCTATGTTTGTAAGAAGCCAAATTGCTAGTTAACTAGACACTCCCTTAATAAGCAAAAGGAGGTATATAATAAGTTTCGTTAGAGTGCAAGAAATGTTAGAAATTATAAGGTTACTATGGCCTACTTCTAAAGCTTCCTGGTTCAATATAAAGGCGTAGAAGATCTTAAGGGTGAAGTTAATAAGACCGAACAGCTCCTTATAGATATGGAAATTGAGGACTACTCTCCTAACTAATACTTTACTAAGTATGGTAAGGTAGATGGCATATAAACCGTTGCTATTCTTAATAACTAATCTACACTCCATTCTATTACAAAGTTAGATATCTTTAATAAGCTAAAGGAAAGCTCCGCGTTCTCCTTTAATAATAGATACTCGGCAAACGTCTTCTATGGTATTATGCTAGATACTAGAGCCGCAGGAGTATCTATAGCAGGAGAACCTTAAGTTCGAGCCCTTTAGCAGCTTAATAGCTCTATTTAGATTAACTAATTAACGGCAGGCTAATATATAATACGCTTTGGCAAGGGTACCGTGATTTCTCTTGGCACAATTAGGGTCCAAACCCCCTTAGGATATATTACTTTCCACATTATTCCCGCAAACACTCTATTTCTATTCTGTATTAGGGATATAGACAAATTAGGCGTTAAGCTTAATAACCTTAAGAATATACTTATGCAGGGAGATAATCGGGTGCCTATTATATATAAGTGGGGTTACCCTTAGCTGCTCCTTTAATAACCAGAAAGGAGTATTGCTTAGAGCCATTTAACTAAGTTAGAGTTACGTTAACTATACCGTCGTTTTGGCCACCTATCTATTTATTAATTACTTAGGGTTCTTTAGCGAGTAGGCTATAAAGTTAAGGTTAAGGCAATTAAGCATCTTATAAAGTACTACTATTACTGCTAAATAAACCAGAAGTCCCCTAGCCGATTTAAGTTCACCCTTAAAGATAACTATAACTTTAACTTCTATATTATTGTTAACGTTATATATCTTAGCGGCAAGCCAGTACTCTAAGTTATTAACTTCTTAACCTCCTTCTAAGCCGTACGTTTCTTAAAGGATATGTCAGCTAGGAACGTATGGGATACCCTTTAATTATGCTAGATTAATATCTACCTAGGACCCCCTAATTAAATTGTCTATAATATAGGAAAGAACTTCTTATCTATAGAGTTTTAATAATAGACAAAGGCAATAGCAATTAAGGTTAAGGAAGTTCCTATTAAGGCATATAATAGCATTAGAAAAGTAGAGCGATATTACGCGCTATTACGCCGCGTATATAAGATTATCTCTTTAGAACTAGAGGACGCTAGCAAAGAACTTACCTTGTAAATAGCTGTTAAAGCCATTAATAATTCCGCTGGCCCGGATAGACTCGTACCCACGTTACTAGTCTTTGGCGCCTACCCTTAAATAACTAACGATTCTCCGCTATCTCCCTCTATTATATAACGAGCTGAGGCTATTCGCAAGGCAATAAAGGAGGTATGACGTCTCTACGCCACACGCCAGGTTAATAACGCACTAGAAATAAGAAATGGCCTAAATACCTTAACTACGCTCAATCTACCACTCTAGTCTAAGGTACGCGTATAGCGTAAAAAGGGAGGATAGTCAGGCCTATATTAACTTATTGTAATTAATGGTTAAACTTGTACTATTTAAATGCCTTACAGACCCACTTAATTCTGTTTAACCGTTATTAAGCCTTACTATAAAGATAATAGTTTCAAGCCTTTACAGGATGTCCTAAAAGATACCCTAGAGGAGAACTATAATTAACGTGCTCTAGAAGACGACTATAATCCTAATATAATTATAGTAGATATGCCGCAACCACAACGCGGTAGAGGTCGCCTAAAGGGATCACAAAATTGCCAACATCTTATTAATTTTGAAGAGCAATTTGTTGCCGCTATTAAGAATGGAATTAAGTTGTTAATAGCCTTTATAACAACTAAGGAGAAGGCTGACTTTGAGCTCGCAAAACAGCTCTAAAAGAAAGGTTATATTATAACTCCTAAAGCTCCTTTCTAAGCATCTAATAAGCAGGAGATCAACGGTCTTATTATAAGAGGAGTCTTTAAATTTAAGAAGTATAACCCTACTAAGTTTAATAAAGTTCGTATCTTTAAGTTAAGAATAGTTAATAAGATTAAAGGTAAAGCTACTAACGCCCCATTTAAGAAATTAAGGCTTATTATCTAAGGTTATAATAATAATAGTAAGGAGGTAATTCTTATACAATCTTCTATAATTTAATGAGCCAGTTAGCAAGTTATTATTACACTAGCTCCCTCCTTAATAAAGAATGGAATGGCGGTCTATTTATAAGATATTACTTAGGCCTATACCCAATTAGAGACGCACCTTTAGCGCTTAATATTAGCATACCTTTTAGAGCAAATTTGTTACTAATATCCCGAAGATACAATTATGGTTATGCTTAAGCCATTATATAGAATTGCAGAGGCAGGAACCTATTAGTGGGCTACCTATAGCAAGCACCATAAAGAGAAGCTTTTAATAACTACTTCTATATTTAATCTATACTTCCTAATTATAATTACAGGAACTCCATTTAGAATTATCGGTATATAAACTAATAATATAATTATCTTAGGAGACGACCAATTCTTAGCTCTTAAAGAAGATAAGTTAGTAAAGGTAAATCTTATAGCAAAGCCAAAGGAAAAGCTTA
>Ga0307507_10009386_pt1 | contig 13063 bp, 3 predicted proteins | sample 7_EM_MG_FD_207223 | JGI IMG/M metagenome (GOLD analysis project Ga0307507, IMG submission 207223) | Populus trichocarpa ectomycorrhiza microbial communities from riparian zone in the Pacific Northwest, United States - 7_EM | ecosystem: Host-associated > Plants > Roots > Unclassified | place...
AAAGTATCCCCACTTTATTAGCTTATCCACTATTACTAAAATCGCGTTATAATCTTGTCCTGTAATAGGATCTCTTAACTTTAGTAACTTAACAATAAAGTCCTATAATATAACTTCCCATAGTCTTCCTAGTACTTTAACAGGTTGTAGCCCTCCGTACGGCTTATACCTTATTGGTTTATTCCTTTGGCAATCTAGATATTCTTTTATAACTTATCTTACTAGCCCCTAGATTCCTTAAATAATATACTCCTCTTAAAGCCTTAACACTAAGCCTATAGCTCCGTTATGTCCTTGTGTTATTCCCTTATGGAATTCCTTAATAAATTCTTCTGTAATAGACTTAGGTATATACGTTACTTCTCTGTTTTCGTATTGCTCTAAGTCTGGATCCTCTACCTATGCTTTTTAGATCTTCTGTATCTAATTACTCTTTAGTAATTTATGGATCTGGCTTTCTTCGGTTGCTATAATCTTTAGATAGTTATACCTAATTAATCCGTCTTAATCCCTTTGCAATAAAGCTCCTAATAGCTTTTTATTACTTTGTAATTCAGCCTTTCTACTTAGAGCGCCTGCTCGTATATTATCTGTACCCTTAGTATGTTAAATTTCAAAATGGTATTTTATAAGTATTTCCGCCTATCTAACCTATCTTTGGTTGAGTTCCTTTATTGTTAGGAATCCTATAAGGTTCTTATAGTCCGTCTTAATTATAAATAGTTTCTCTATACCTTGTAAGAATGCTCTCTATTTCTTAAGTGCTGTAACTATACCTAATAACTCCTTGTTGTAGATGTCATAGTTTAATTCTAGTGGTGTTATTTTCTAACTATAGTACGCTACTGGATGCCATACGTCCTAATGCTTCTATAGCAAATATGCTTCTAGTGTAAAGTCTAATACGTCTATTTTAACAACTGTTTCTAACTTTGGTTAATAGATCTTAAGGACTAGTTCTTAGGTAAACAACTCTTTAAGTTCCTAGAATAGCTTCTTTTACTTACTACCCCAAACCCACGGTTTCTCTTTCTTTGTTAGTCTTGTAAATGGCTCAATACTTTTCAACTACTGTGCCATAAACCTCTTATAGTAGTTATAAAACCCTAGAAATGACCTTAACTGCGTAATATTCTCTGGTTCTTGCCAACTCACTATAGCTTTAATTTTCTTTGGGTCTATACTAATTTTCCCTAGTTTAATAATAAATCCTACGAAATTGGTCTTTACTATAAAGAACTCGTATTTCTTAATTACTACTGGCATCTGTTCTTCCTATAGTCTCTTTAAGACCTATTTAACGTGTTCTCTATATTCTTCCTTATTCTCTAAGTAGATAATAATGTCGTTAAGGTATGCTATAATAAACTCATCTAGGTATTCTCCTAATATACTATTAATTCGCTTCTAGAACGTTGCTAGTGCGTTTATAAGCCCGAATTGCATAACTAATGGTTTATATAGTCCTTCCTTTGACCTAAAGGCTGCCTTCTATTTATTGCCTTCCTTGATCCTAATCTAATGGTATGCCCATCTTAGATCTATCTTCATAAAGATCTTTACGTTGCCTATCCTATCTTGGATTTCGCTAATTAAGGGTAAAGAATACCTATCCTTCCTAGTAATGCTGTTTAACTGTCTATAGTCTATACACATCCTAAGTTTTCCGTTTTTCTTTGGGATGAACAGTACTGGATATCCTACTAATAACTATAATGGTCTGATATATCCCTTATATAAGTTCTCCTAGACAAACTCCTTAAGCGCTACTAACTCCGTTTTAGTAAGCTTATAGATTGGAAAGAACTTTAGACTTATTCCCTCTTCTAATTCTATCTCGTGGTCCTATGCTGTATACTTTAACAGCTTTTTACTTTCTAGTAACTATAACTTTTTACCATACTTATAGTATCTCTTTGGTATATAACTTAAGCTTCGCTTAGTCTCTTTATATATCACTCTAACTTAATACTATACCAACTTGGTTTGCTATTGCACTTTATGTTGTTAAGTATCCTTAATATTAACCTGACCTATAACCTAATTAATCTTTAGATTATACTCCTATAACTAAGGCATTTCTAGTATCGCCTTGTCCTATCCTAATAGTAGGATATTAAAAGACATTCTGACTGGTCTTTCTTTAATAGTTAACTAAATAGGTCCTATTTTGAGATTAATAATGCCTCCTCTATAGGCTATCCAATCTCCTAAAATTGTTATAAGTGGATATAGGTGTTCTTTTTGTCTATATAGTAACCCCATCCTTTCTACTGCTTTTGGTAATATGTGGTTTCTAATTACTCCACTGTCTACTAATGCTTTAAACTGTTAATTTTGCCACTTAGCTTGTAAATTTAGGTGTCGCCCTTAAATTCCTTTAAGGGTCTAAGGCTCTAATACTAGTTCCCTCTGGTCCTATACGCCTCCCCTTTTCCTAACTATTGGCTGCTAGATCCTACCTGTACTTAGTCTAACTTAAGCCAATACTTAGTTCGTTTCTTTTCCTCTATATACTATAGACAAGTGTTCTTTAGGCACTCCTACCACTATTATCTATCTAGGTATTCTTCCGTAAGGAATCTTCTTAGTTAAAGTGTTAAGTCTTCCTAACCTTATACTTTTACTAGGTGCTATCTATGTATATACTTAGCATTCCTAAACCGCTTTTCCTCTAGTGCCTAATATATCCTTACTAGGTACTTCCAGTTCTTGTCTTTTGGTGCTCTATATATATTGCATATATTATCCATACAAGCTATCCACGATAGTGTATAATACACTATATGTTTTAGGTTAACTCTTAATTTGTCTTTATTCTTAAGTTTAAACCTATACCTAGTTAACCTGACTACTAGTATTTCTGCTACGGGTATTAAGATTTATTATTCGCTTCTCTAGTCCCTAGATCCTTCTTCTAGGTTCCTTAATATCATAATTAATGCTCCTTTAATGTAACTCATGCGTTTCTCTATAATAGGTTAATTTTAAACAACTTTTTTGTCTAGCTACATATAAAAATCTTCCTATTTATTATTGTGTTGTTGCCTATACCACTTTCCATATAACTGGTTTAGTGTATATAGTTTATCTATTAGAAAGTACCTTGTTATCACTATATTATAACATCCTTTAGTATATCTTTCTTTGAACCTAGTTAGGATATCTAGATCCTTTTCTTGCTCTAATTTATCTAACCACTTTGCCCTAGGTGTCCCTGTACTTGGCCTATTAATAACTCTTTATATAGGTGCTCTGTCCCTTATACAACCTAGCGTAGCTAACCTTTTATCTAGCTTTTACTCTTACTATATAATGATTCTTGTTTTAAACTTATCTATAGTTTCTTGTTTTCTGCGTCTTGCAGCTAGATCTTTATAGTTATTTTACTTTTTAATCCTAGTATTAACTGTTTAATCTTTAGGCTAAATACTACGTTTATCTGGGATTGCTAACGTTCTTATTTGTTCCCTAAACTTATAGTTCTTAAACTTGCGTCCTATACTTATTTGTTTGTTACTAAACTAAGATACTACTCTTTCCCATTGGTTTTCGTCCATTATGGGTCCTTAGGTGTGTCTTATCTTACCTTAAAAATCTTAAGCTTTTTATATCTCTTCTTAAGAATCTTAAGCCTATGGCCTTTTACCTTTATTAAGTAATGAGCTAGCATTAGCAGTTATCTACTTGCTTAGTTTCTTCTAAACGTTACTCTTATTGTCTTATAAAGTAATAGAAATTGTATCTAATAGTGTTATAATATCCGTTACTAAACCCTGTTCTATAATAGTCTTAGTTTCTACTTCTATTTCAACTTCTCTAAGGTCTATATACTCCTAGTAAGCTACCTTTATTACCTTATTATTGGTAAATGCTTCACCTATGTTAAATTTATTGTCCTTAATGTCCGATCTATAAGCTAGTTTATTAGTTTCTTTAAACTTAGATAACAATGGCTCCTATAGCCAATAGCTTACGCCGTACTTAGCGTCCTTATAAATTCGGCATGCATTGTTATAACAATACGCAAAACTGTTAATTAAACATTCTTTTATTCCTTATAGTGCACCGTCGTCCCTCTATATATACGTGCTGTCTACTAGCCTAGTTTCCTTTACTATATAGTTACTTTAACCACCTCTATAGTCTCTAGCGAAATGACCTTGTTTTCCGCAATTTATGCAAGCCCTGTCTTTAAACTACTTTTCTTGCTATAGAGTCCGCCTAAATGTCTTCTACTACTAAGATCCCTGGTTTAGCCTCTGCTTCTAGGTCCTTTAATCACTAGATCCTTAACCTTTAGGTTTCTATAATTTCTTTTCCTATCTTTAGGTTTCTTTGGTACCGCTTAGGTCTATTAGCTCTGCGCCATTCTATAGTTTTTAACTCTATGTCTATTATTGCGTATTCTACGCCTTATATAACTATGGAACTCTATTTTGCCCTCTCTTAGCTTGTTCCCTTTAATAGATCCTATTATTAATCTTTATTAACTGGTCTATTAACTCCCTTAGAGTATCCACATCTTCCATTAGAATAATTGCGTCCTGGACTTTAGCCTTAAGTCCCTATTTATACTATACTATAAGCGCCCTATTATTCCACTTAACCTATATGGCTAGTGTTTAAAACTATGTTATATACTTAATTGCTAAAGTGCGTTATACTAAGTTCTGAAGCTTTTGTTCTGCTGTAGTTATGGCCTCTAGATCTTTAAATATCTGCGTTAGTTATTCTACAAACCCGTTCCAACTAGTAAATATATACTATACGTCCTGGTTAGTAGTTGTTATACCATTAGCCTATATTTCTGTGAGATATGGTTTAAACCACTTAAGTGCTCTTCCTATTAGGAATAATCCTGCATAGGCTACTTAATCCAACGATATTGCTAACTTCGCTCCTTCCTGCATAACCTTAAAGTGCATTTGCGTAAGAAATCCCTTAAGCTTTAACTTTTCTCCTAAGAACCGTTTAATTAAAGGTAACTTAATCTTTGCTGCTCTAATTCTATTAATGCGTTCTTTAAGTATCCTATTATTATCTTGTAAGTAATTAACCATTTCCTGTAACTAACCTTGCGTAACCACTTAAGAATCCCTATCGTCTATACTGGTATTACCTGGCCCTAAGGTTATAGCTACCGTTAACGTCGTTATAACTGGTGCTTTAGGTGGCATATTGTTTGATCTTATTCAACACCGTAACCTTAGTAGTAAATGTGTAACAGAACCTTGTAATAGGAACTACGGTGGGTCCTATTATTAGGCTAGGTATATAGGTAAGAACAAATCAACAATATAATAATAACTGGTGGAGTGGTTGCCTAATAGATTAACTCTAATTGTATTCTAAGATTCACTATAAGGAGAGAACTATCTACGGTAGGGACTAAGGTCCTTTAAATACACAACCATACTCCTAAGAAATCCTCTCTTGTACGTAAGGTATGTAACAGACCTTGCAGACCTCACAGACCTTATAGAGCACGTCACGTGACCTCGGTTACCATTCCTCGTTATATAGCTCCACCGGCTCCATCCTAGACCGTGCCTATATTAACCAACTAGCTTCCGCCGACTCTTCTCCAAGTAGTCGTAACATCGTACTTAAAGCGTCCGTAACAGTAGACATCGCGGCAATTAGTGCTATAGGTTTCCACTTTAATATATATTAGAAGGACAATGAAGTCTTTACTACTAGTTTATATAAAATTAACTAGATTATCGCCAAGAGGGAAGAAGTGCTAGTAGAGAAAACTAATAAGGAACTAGTTAAGCGCCTCCTCCCTAATTACCTCTTAAACTATAGAGACGCGTTCTTAAAAGTAGCTTTAGATATACCCCCCCCCCCCACCAAACCTATAATTATAAGATTTAATTGGAGACCAATAACTCCCTAGGCTACAGCCCCCTTTACTAGTAAACTATAGAGGAATTAAAGGCAATAAAGTAGTACCTAATTAATAACCTCTATAAAGGGTTTATTAAGCTAAGCTAGGCTCCCTTTACTTCCCCTATTTTATTCGTAAAGAAACCTAATAAAAGCCTTTGTTTCTGTATTAACTATTAGAAGCTAAACACTATTACTTAAAAGAATTGGTACCCTCTCCCTTTAATTAATAAAACCCTTACATATTTAAGCCGGGCTAAAATCTTTACCAAGCTTGATATCTGCTAAGCTTTTTACTAAATTAGGATAGACCCTATATTAGAAGACCTAACGACATTCCACACCCATTACAGGTCTTATAAATATAAAGTCCTCCCTTTTAGACTGACAAATGGGCTAGCCACTTATTAACGGTATATAAATAATATTCTTTTTAACTACCTTAACGAATTCTGTACGGCATACCTAGACGACATTCTTATATACTTAGACAACAAACTTGAGCACCAAGTTTATATTAAGAAGGTCCTAGAGAGACTACGGAATATAGGCCTATAAGTTAATATTAAAAAATATATATTTGGAGTAAAACGCACAAAGTACCTTAGGTTTATTATTAGTATAGAAGGAATTAAAGTTAACCTAGAGAAGGTTAAGGCAATCCGCAACTAGAAACCCCCTTACACTATAAAAGAAATCCAGTCCTTCCTCGGCTTTTATAATTTCTACTATTAATTTATCTATAACTATGGAGTTATAGCCAAGCCTTTTATACGACTAACTAAGAACAATATATCTTTCGTCTTTAACGATAACTATATAAAAGCCTTTAAGGAGTTAAAGAACCAACTTGTTTCCTCCCTAATCCTTTATTACTACAACCTAGACCTTAAATTAATACTAGAAACGGATGCCTCTAATAGGGTAGTAGTAGGAGTCCTTTTATAGCTATACCTAGATGGCAAATAGTACTCTATTACGTTCTTCTTAAAAATAATAGCCCTAGCTAAGTATAACTACAAAGTATATAATAAGGAAATGTTAGCTATTATATAAGTATTATCCCAGTAGCGCGTAGAGCTTAGAAGCATAGACTCTTAGATTAAGGTTTATACCAATTACAAAGCCCTTAAGTATTTTATAATAATAAAATAACTTACTGGTTAATAGGCCTAGTAGGCTAAAATACTCTCCCAATTCTTCTTTATAATTATATACCGCCCTAGTAGGCAAAATACTAAAGCTAACACCCTAACCTAGAGAGAATAGGACGTGGGGCTACAAGACAAGCTAAAGGCTTAGTACTAGACACGCGCCCTCCTCCATACCAAACAACTCAACCTATGTATCCTTAAGGAACTAAGCTCTAAATAGAATAAGGTAGTACCTATAAAAGGAGAGATCCTAAATAAACTAATAGGACTAATTAATCGCATCCTAACCGCGAACCGCATAGCTAAATCCCTAAAAGCCCTCTGTGATTAAGCTATAGGGGGTAACCCTAATTTAGAAATAGAAGACGGACTACTTCTATACTAAGAACGGCTTATAGTTCCAGATATTAACAACCTATAAATAGAGCTAATCCGTAAAGCCTACTATTAAGTCTCTACGGCGCACCCTAGTTAAGACAAGACCTACTAACTACTATTACCTTATTACTATTGGCGAGGACTCCTATCCGATATAGAACGATTTATTAGAAATTGTTATGCTTATAAACGCGCGAATACCCCTAGGAACTAAACTCCTAGATAGCTGCAACTACTGCCAGTCCCCAAACGCCTTTAGCAATATATTATAATAGACTTTATGTAACAGTGCAAGTGTGGGTATTGAATAAGCAACTTAATTCTAAATCTATGGAAATCAAGTGAACTAAATATATGAAAGTAGACCCGGAACTCCGTAGTCTATGACTCAATATTTGACCGTATCTGAGACATACGAGGGTGGCGTCGATTGTGTCTCGGAGCCTCTTAGGCGACGGTCTCGTGTCTCAGCGTAGTGCTGGTGAACTGTTACACACCCCCCCAGATTTGACGGTGTAGTTAAAGCTATAGAAAATAAAACGAAGATAGAAGCTATACCAAAATAGGAAATTTAGATATAACTTTAGGAGTAGTATAGGGTGATACTTAAGAGTCTTTGTTAGTTATAGCAGTGATCTAATGTTAAATGTCCACTAGATTTAATTGCTTTATCTATGCCTCGTGCCTTTGACGGGGTAGGATCTTGGTAAGACCGTTGGCAGGCATCTTGTCTGTAGGGACCCATTATACGTCGATCTTTTTGTCTTGGACTTCCTGTCTAAGCCAGTGCTGATGGACGTCGATATGTCGTAGCTTGGTGTCAAGCTTTGGTGTATCCTGTCTTAGGAGTCGTATAGTCTGCATATTGTTGTATAGTAGGGTAAAATCGCGTTCTAAATTGAGACTGATTGCCTTAAAGAAACGCTGCCACCAGATAATTTTAATAGCAGCCATAGACAGGGAGAGAAGCTCCGCTTTGGTAGTCGAGTGAGTCACTAATTATTGTAGGGTTGCCTTCCAATCGATTAGTCCTTTGAATAGCATAAAAAGGTATCCTTGAGAGCTCCGTCTAGTCTCTTTATGGTCCGCAAATGCTGCGTTGGATACTCCGTAAAAGGTAATGTCTTCTTCTTTAGGGTTTCTGAAGTAGATGTATATTCCAAATACTTCGCCAGAGTATTTAATAGCTGTAGATTTTGTTCCAAGGCAATAGGTAATGGCTTGGTTTGATGCATCGAGGTGCTTTTAATTTGGATTGGTGAGAAATTCGGCCAGCTTAGAATGCGTCTTCGTAATATTAGGTCTTCCAAATACGGCGAGGTGCGCAAGAGAACCAACCCGTTACTAATAGGCTAGTGTTCTTTAAGGGTTCGTCTGCTGGTCGGACGGAATCAGTTCTTTAGCGGGAAGTAGTGACTTAGGAAATCTTCCTAGTTGAATATTAAATCGACTAGCTATCTTTTCGATATATAAATCTTGGCAGAGCCAGAGCTTTCTGTTTATACGATCTCGTTTAATTTAAATTCCTAGGAACCATTGTAGGTCTCCTAGTGCACGGATCTCGTATTAATGTAGAAGTTTAGCTTCAAATTCTTCTAATCTTTAAAGGTCCTTTTTGGCAAATAGAACGGCAATATCGTCTATGTAGAAGAAGACAATAAGTCGTCCATTGGTGTAAAGGCAGTTTGTACCTGGGACAGGCTTTAATCCAAATTTGGCCAGTGTATTTGTAAGCTCTTTGTACCAAAGTAGTGGTGAGACCTTCAACCCGTATAGCGCCATAAGTAGCTTTAGGATATGTCCGTTTTAATCGAAGCCTTCTGGGCAATAGCAGTAGACTGGCTTGACTAGTCTTGCGTTTATAAATGCGTTTATAGCGTCATACTGTTAAATCTCCAAATCGAATGCAGCTGCTATAGCCATAAGGGCACGGAATATTCGAGCAGCTAGGGTTGCTGTATAGGTCTCTTCCTTAGTAATCTATAGGTCTCCGCGGACGCACAGTTAAGCTTTTAGCTTTTATAGGTAGCCGTCGCTGTCAAACTTGTATTTGAAGACCTATTTCAGCGGAAGGATTTGGTCGTTGGTTGCTTCTTCCTTTAGGACAGTCTTAAATGTCCCTCGGCGTTTTAGGTCGTTGTATTCTTTTTCCATAGCCTTTTGAAAGCTGGTAGTCAAAGGGTGCTTTCTTAGCTCTTTAAGGTTCCTTGGTTTAGGTAGAAGATTGTCTTAATACAGGGAGGATCTAGTTTAGTTAATGTCCTTTACTAGTCCTGTGGCAAAGCCAGCGTAGTAACCAAATAGGGTAGGTATATTGGCTAGTGCTGCTGCGTACGCTTGATGTCGAATTCGTTTGGAACCTTCTGGTAGGACGAGGTCGGCAGAAGGATCGGCCGAGACCTCGTTAGCTCGTGGAGCTGTATTTGACGGTTCTGGTGAACTGCTTAGCTGGGTAGAACCTGTTTTAATTATATCCAAGATATTGTCTTGAAGTCCTCCCGGTGTGGTATTTGTTTCTGGCAGATCTGGAGATACCGTTTTGCTAGGTGTCAGTAGCTGTTCGATGTCCTTTATAGGAAGCTCTACCGAGTCATTTAATATAGTCGTTTGATCTGCATTTAAGGTAGGTCTATACAGGATAGATTTATCCTTAGATTTGTCCTTGTAGAGAGGTTCTGGTAGACTAATTGCCTAGATAGTGTCTTTTAATGCTTCCCTAAGTAGGTAATTAATGTTTTAACCCTTGGGGTTATAGAACGAGGTCTTGTTAAATATAACATCTCTAGTTTAAATAACTTTGTAAAGGCTTAGAATCTAGATTTAATAGATATTTGTTAAATTATAGCCAACTAGGTGTCCTATTAATGCATAAGAAGCTAGCTTGTCTCCCTTTCTAACTTATTTGTTTAGCGTATAGGTCTTGCAACCGTATTCGTGTATATGGGTAAGTAATGGCAGCTTGCCGTAGGCGACCTTGTACGGAGTTTTCCACCCTAGCTGCTTATTTGGTGTTTAATTAAGTGCATAGCCAGCAGCAAGGAAAGCTTCTGGTCCTAGAGATGGGAGTAAGGATGCTTCCAGCTATATAGACCTTAATCGTTCCATAAGGGTTCTTCTAGATCTTTTAGCTCCGCCATTTTGTTCCTTAGTATATGGTGCTTGGTATTTAAAGGTAATACCTTTGTCTGCACACTATGTATCTAGGGTGTCTTCCGTTTGTCTAAATGCTTATTTGTTATTGCTCCAGAAGAAGACAACGTCTTAGTAGAATTATGTCTTAATTAAGCGGTAAGTCTTACGAATAGTAGGTAGAATGGTAGCTTTGTCCTTATTCTTGGAGGTAAACATAAAGTTAAATTTGGAATACGTATAATAGAAGTATATGGCATATCTATTGCCGTTATACCCTAGTACTCCGAGGTAGATAATATTAAATGCTAGCCGTTTGAATAGTTAAGTGGCTAGAAATTCGTGTTCTTATCTTTAAGAGATCTGCTGTGTATGCTTTGCTAATAAGCAAACTTCACATTTGATTTTAAGTGGTGCTTATTCGTTGGTTTTAAATTCGGTTAGCTCTGCGCCAATAACATGCTTAGGAAGCTGTGTAATAGCATTAGGTCCTGTATAGCCGAGTATCTTGTGCCATCTTATAGCTATAGCTCCAATTGGTTTATGGGCCATTCGGCTTGGTTAAAATCTTCCTATTAAGAAGGTTAATTGAGTTGTTAAGTCTAGGGTATTTTTAGGCTCTCTATATATTAGTGCCTAGTGACCCCCTAGTCGTTTCGCATAGTAGACTGTTTTGCCAGTTGCTAGACGGTATAGCACATTTCATCCTGAGTTAAAATGGATATCGTTATTAGTAGCTCTTAAGAGTGCTATAATATTTGTAAAAAAGGTAGGTGCAAGTGCTATATGGGATAGCTTTATTTTTGACTTCCCAGTAGGTGTATTAATAGTAATGGTTACTGTTCCATAGGCTTGAATTTTCACGAAATTTCCGCCAGTAATTAGGTAGTCGTCTTCTGCTGCTGGGTATAAGAAGGTAAAGTCTTCTTTATTGTTGCAGATGTGGGTATCTGCACTAGGGTTAAGTATCCAGGTGTTCTGGAGTTTAAAAGGAATTTAACCAGTACTAAACACAGCAGCATAGCTAGTTGGTTTGGTAGAAGGTGGGGTTTTAGAATTAAAATTAATTATAGATTCTGTATTCTAATTATTCTCCTTTGCTTTCTGTTCTCTTTTTTAAATTTAATTAATAATGCGTTTAATCCAAGGTGTAGATAAGATAGCTTTATCTACTTTCTTCTAGACGTCTGCCCTTAGTCTCTACCCTTAAGGGCGCTTGTGCTCAGTAATGTAATAGCAGTTATTAAACCGATGTACGATGCCGTATATGCATTCCTTATTCCATCTCAAATTTAAATTGCTGTTGGAATTGGAATTGCCGTTAGAGTCTAAATTGGAATTGTTTTAAAGGGTTACAAATGCAGAGTTATTGGCAGTTAAGGTAGACGATGCTTGCTGCATATAATAGTGCTCCTTGAATTCCTCAATGAGGTTGATAATAGATGGGGCTTTTTTATCTTTTCGTTCTTTCCTAATTAGGTCTACTTCCAGTGCTCCTATAAAACTAGAAGAGATGGCTTTAATAGCTTATATAAAATTATAGTAGGGCCTAAATCCCTATACGTCTAGAAGCTCCAATTCCTCTGCTAGCTTGTAGACGCTCCTTTACTTATTTAACCATTTTTCAATGCTCTGCTTTTTGTTATAGGCTTTAAGAGCCATATATTAATTTAGGACGTCGCGCTTTTAACCTAAGGTGGTAGGGGCGAGTACAGTCTTTAACTCTTAAAGGCGTTTGTATACTATTCCGAGGTCTTTAATAAGAGGGAGGTAGGCTACTAACGTCGTGCAGACAATATAATTGCTAATATCGTTTATGGCTTGCTCTTGCTTCTAGTACACGCGGAGGTCGTCCTTATATTCCGCGTATAGTTAATTATAGGCAATGAGTTGGTTTGGATCTAGCTTGGCTATTAATATAGTAGTAGGAAGCACGTCTCTTGGTGTAGGCCAATTTGGAGGTTCTAGCTTTGGAAGCTTGTCTTTCTTCTTTAATAGGTCGATGTACTGCCATACGTTGTTTGTTTTAGCAGTATCTTAAATAATAAAGAACCATTGCATCTAATTAGATGGCTTTTTAAGGATAAGGTTAAATTTTAAATAAGGTCCGTCTATATTGGTTGTCATTTTTAGAATTTAACAGGTTAAGCAGGGTCCTAGGTTAGCGTCTTGGCGAAACCTTATTTTGACGTTTTTTGATTCGTCAGTTTGTTCGTTAGTTGGGTACGTTCGTCGGCCAGGTGCGACCGTCCGTTCGTTTGGTAGGTGAAGAAGCTTAAGACACTTGCAAAGGTGGTAGAAGTAGTAACTTCGTAAATAAGGTAGTAGATTAATTGGTTTAGCAGGTAGTGCAATCCGGACTTATAACTGTAACAGTGCAAGTGTGGGTATTGAATGAGCAACTTAATTCTAAATCTATGGAAATCAAGTGAACTAAATACATGAAAGTAGACCCGGAACTCCGTAGTCTATGACTTAATATTTAACCGTATCCGAGACATACGAGGGTG
>Ga0307507_10009387_pt1 | contig 13063 bp, 14 predicted proteins | sample 7_EM_MG_FD_207223 | JGI IMG/M metagenome (GOLD analysis project Ga0307507, IMG submission 207223) | Populus trichocarpa ectomycorrhiza microbial communities from riparian zone in the Pacific Northwest, United States - 7_EM | ecosystem: Host-associated > Plants > Roots > Unclassified | place...
AAGGAGTACATCGGCAACGCGGCCCGCGACGGCCGGATGGCGGTGGTGTTCGCCCAGCTCGTCACGGGTGGTGAATCCCGTGGCGTGCATGCGTTCATGGTGCCGCTCCGTGACGCCGACGGTCCTCGGCCCGGTGTGTCCATTGAGGACTGCGGTCGCAAGGCGGGGCTGAACGGGGTCGACAATGGACGGTTGAGCTTCGACCATGTCCGAGTCCCGCGCGAGGCCCTGCTGAACCGCTTCGGTGATGTCGGCGAGGACGGGATCTACTCGAGCCCGATCGAGAGCGACGGCCGCCGGTTCTTCACCATGCTCGGCACGTTGATTCGTGGCCGGGTGAGCGTGGCCGGAAGTGCGGGCAGTGCGACTAAGCGCGCTTTGGCGTTGGCTGTGCGCTACGGCGAAGTTCGCCGTCAGTTCGCGCGGCCGGACGGCGAAGAGGTCGTCGTCCTGGATTACCTTGCGCACCAACGGAAGCTCCTGCCCGCTCTGGCGACGTCGTACGCGCTGCACTTCGCGCAGGAGGAACTGGTCTCGAAGCTGAACGACATCGCTCCCGACGCGCCGGACGAGGAACAGCGCGAGCTGGAGGCGCGTGCGGCGGGCCTGAAGGCGGTGTCGACCTGGCATGCGACGGCCACGATCCAGGCCGCGCGGGAGGCCTGCGGCGGCGCGGGCTACCTGGCGGAGAACCTCTTGCCCGGGCTGAAGGCCGACACGGACGTCTTCACGACGTTCGAAGGTGACAACACGGTGCTGCTGCAGCTGGTCGCGAAAGGCCTGCTGACCAGCTACAAGCACCAGTTCGAAGACCTCAGCCCCCTGGCTACGGCGCGGTTCGTGGCCGAGCAGATGGTCAGCGCGGTGCTGGAGCGGACGGCCGCGCGGCAGTTCATCGAGCGGCTCACCGAGGCCGCCGACTCCGAGGTCTTCCATCAGCGCGACTGGCAGCTTCGCCTGTTCGAAGACCGCGAGGAGCACGTCCTCGAAGGCGTGGCGATGCGCCTGCGGAAGGCGGCGGACGACCCGTTCGGGGTGTTCAACGCGGCCCAGGACCACGTCCTGCGCGCCGGCCGCGTGCACGTCGAACGCCTGGTCCTGGAGGCTTTCGCGGCGGCTGTCGAGCGCTGCGCCGACCCGGACGCCGCCGCGCTGCTCGCGCGCGTGTGCGATCTGTACGCGCTGTCGGCGATCGAATCGGACCTCGCGTGGTTCCTCGGCCACGGCCGCCTGACCGCGGCTCGCGCAAAGGCGGTGACGTCGGCGGTGAACGGCCTGTGCGCCGAGTTGCGCCCGCACGCGCGCACGCTGGTAGACGCGTTCGCGATCCCGGAGCAGTTCCTGGCAGCGCCGATGCTGCGCTCCTGAAGGCGGGTGGCCGTTGTCCGGCCACCCGCGTCGGATTCAGGAAACTGTGGCACAGATGGCAAACACCGAGAAGGTGCGGTCGCCGCCGGTGCCGTTCTGGACGTCGATCAGCCAGCCGGAATGGTGCACGCCGGCGTTGTCGAAGTCGAAGCCGTGCGACTCCTGCAGGGTGAGGAAGCTGCTGTTCAGCACCCCGCCACCGGAGAGGACGCGCTTGCCGGCCGGGCACTCGAGCGTCCCGGTCCGGAAGGCGCCGTTCGGGATCTGAACCGGGGTGAACACGTGCTCGTACCCGGTGATCCCGGACGAGCCCGCCGGTCCCGGTACCCCTTGTGCTCCCTGGGGCCCTGCCGGTCCCTGAGCACCGGTGTCACCCTTGGGGCCGGCCGGTCCTGCGTCCGGTTGCTCCTGCGGGCCCCGCCGGTCCCGCTGGCCCTTGCGGACCGGCGGGACCCGGCACGCCCTGCGCGTTCCACTGCAGGGGCTTCTCCACCGGCCCGCAGGCCGCGCCCGGGCTGACGATCCGCAGCAGACCGGTGAGGCCGACACAACCGTTGATCGTGCTGCTGACGGGTGCGGCCGCAGCCACTCCCGAGCCGATCACCAGCGCGGTCGCGACGACCACGCTGCCACGCACGAAGATCCGCCTGATGCGGCGGCCACTGTCCGAAGTGTTCATACGGCCAACGATGAGCGCGCCAGCGGTGAAAATGACTGTTCGCGCGTGCTGCGCGACGGGCCTTCGGGTCGCCCCTTGGCGAAGCCCGAAGAGGTGTATCAAGCCTTGGCATGTATCAAGCGTGGCTCGGGCGTATCCGAAGAAGGGGGCCTTCGTCCTGTTTGGTCGATTCCTGGTGTGGCCCAAGGGAAAACGGACTCATCGCATGACTTACCGTTGGCGCTCTCCCTTCCCCTGACCTGCCGGAGGACCACCATGGGCGCTCGCCGAGAAAGACGTCTGATCGAGAACGCCGCGCCGATGATGCAGCCGGGTGAGCGCGCCGAGCTGGTCATCGGCGCCAAGGTCGGCTCGGTGAAGCAGGCCTTCGGCAGGCAGGTCGCGCTCGGTCTCGCCACCGCCGTGCTCAGCGGCGGCGCGATGTACGCCCTCTCGAGCCAGCCCGCGGTCTACGTCCTGCTGACCGACCGCCAGGTGCTCTTCTTCGAACAGGACCACTACACCGGCGGGCCCGGCAAGTTCCACTTCGCGGTGCCGCGCCAGTACGTCGCGATCACCGAGCCGCAGTCCGGCTTCCTCTACAAGTTCGACTTCTACGTCCAGGGCTGGCACGAGGCGATGGAGCTGGCCGTCCCGCCGCTGCCGCCGTCCAACCGCCGGAAGGGCGCGGCGTTCGCCAGCGCCTTCCCGCGCGTGACACCGGTCCCGGCTCGAGCTTGAGCCGCACGTCCCGAACGACGCGTTCGGGACGTCCAGCGTCCCGAACGCGTCGTTGGGGGCATCCGGCACAGGCTGGAGACACCTGTCACGGACCGCAACTCAGGAGTACATCGCCAGCCAGATGGCAACGTAGTGGGAAACCGCCGCCAGGACCGTGCAGGCGTGGAAGTACTCGTGGTAGCCGAACGTGTCCGGCCAGTGGTTCGGCCACTTCAGCGCGTAGAAGACCGCGCCGAGTGTGTAGAACAGGCCGCCGACGCACAGCAGGACCAGCGCCGCCACCCCGGCGTGCGTGGCCAGTTCGGGGAGGACGAAGACCGCGACCCAGCCGAGGGCGATGTAGATCGGGACGCCCAGCCAGCGGGGCGCGTTCGGCCAGAGCATCTTGAGGGCGACGCCTGCGATCGCGCCGCCCCAGACGATCGCCAGGATGATGTAGCCGGTCGGCTTGGACATCGCCAGCAGCGTGAACGGGGTGTACGTGCCCGCGATGAACAGGAAGATCATCGAGTGATCCGCCCGCTTCATCCATTTGTACGCGCGCGGGCTCCACAGGCGGCGGTGGTAGAGCGCGCTCACGCCGAAGACGCCGAGCACGGTCAGGCCGTAGACCGAAGTGGACAGCGCGGCCAACGGGGACACAGTGGACGCCGCGAGGCTGATCAGGGTCGCCGCGGCCGCGAGTGCGCCGAAGAACGACCAGAAGTGGATATGCCCACGCAGGCGCGGACGCAAGTCCACTACGGGCGTGGGGCCGGACTGGGGATGTTCGGTCTCTACGCTCACTCAACCAGGTTACGGGAGCGTAGGTTCGAAAGCAGTGGCCGTGGCGAGTCACGCGCCTCACATCGAGTGCGTACCCTTCGTTGACGTGAGTGTGCGCTCCTTTTTGTCCGACGTCGTGTACAGCGCCTACGGCCGGCGCCTGATCCAGCAAGCCACCGGCAGGCATCCGCGGCACATCGCGATCATGCTCGACGGTAACCGCCGGTGGGCGCGCGAAGCGGGCTTCGCCGACGTCGCGGATGGGCATCGCGCGGGGGCGAAGAAGATCGCGGACTTCCTCAGCTGGTGTGAGGAGGCCGAGGTCGAGGTGGTCACCATGTGGCTGCTCTCGACGGACAACCTCAACCGCGATCCCGAAGAGCTGACGCCGCTGCTGAAGATCATCACCGACGTCACCGACGAGCTCGCCGCGCCGGGTACGCCGTGGCGGCTCCGCATCGTGGGAGCCCTTGACCTGTTACCCGCTGATGTGGCGAAGCGACTCAGCGAAGCTGCCGCGCGCACCGAAGACCGCAAGGGCATGGAGGTCAACGTCGCGGTCGGTTACGGCGGGCGCCAGGAGATCGCGGACGCCGTGCGCAAGCTGCTGCTCCAGCATGCCGACGAGGGCACCTCGATTCACGAGCTGGCGAAAATCCTGGACGTCGACCACATCTCCGAACACCTGTACACCTCGGGCCAGCCGGATCCGGACCTCATCATCCGGACCTCGGGCGAACAACGGCTGTCCGGATTCCTGCTCTGGCAGTCCGCGCATTCGGAATTCTGGTTCACCGAGGCGTATTGGCCCGCATTCCGCCGGGTCGACTTCCTGCGCGCGATCCGCGACTACGCCTGGCGGCACCGGCGCTTCGGTGGCTGAAGCCCAAACAGAAGAGCCCCGGAGCGAACTCCGGGGCCCTTCTCGTCTGCCGGCAGACTCAGCCGTGGTGCTCCAGCGAGTGGAGGATCAGCGCCGGGGTGGTGGCGATGCCGGTGTAGGCACCCGCGACCAGCGAGGCAGCGCCGTAGCCGAGGGCGCCGCCGCCCTCGATGAACGTGGCGTAGGCGTCACCGAACGTCGGGTCCGGCGTGCTTTCCGTCGCGGCGAACGCGGTGCCGCCCAGCATCATGAGGCCCGCAGCGGTGGCGGCCACGAATCCAGCCTTCTTCAGCACTTCGCACACTCCTAGATAGAACTGTTTGGGATCCGGGGCACCGGGGGTCCGGTGGTGTGTCCCGCAGCCAGAAAATTACTCGTTTACCAGGGGACTCGTACGCTGTGTACGCCTATTGTGTGACCCGGACCCAGGTGCTTTCACCCGGTCCGGTTCTTTCTTTGTGTCGGAAAATGCACGGATCAATCAAACGTGGTAGAAGCTCGCCAGTCGATCTTGCGAATACATTTAGTCAGCAATTCTTCGAAGATCAATCTGCCGGGCGTTGACCGATCGGGAGATCGGTGACTCACCGTGACCGTCACGGGGTGTTTGTGTCAGACGACTGACGGTGAGGTGACGGTTTGGCGAATCACCGGGTTGGCTGCCTGCAAGATCTCGCATTCGTGGGTACCTTCCGAGTTGAGGGCCCGCGTTCCGTGCGGGTTCTCGCGGGAGGCCCTGGTCGTGACGGTGATCGAGGGGGCGGCACAGCCGCCCACGAGACGCACGAGGGGGCCGGCACCCGGCCCTCGTGGCCGCGCCGCCTGACCCACCAGGTCAGGAGGATCGGTCCAGCCAGGGAGGTGCCCGGCCCAGCGAGTGCGGGCGTGAGGTGCACACGCCCTCGAGGGAGATGCCGTCGTGACTGCGCAGCGTTTGCCCCGTAAGGCCTCTGGCCGTTCTTCGACCGGTGCCGCTTCCGGCCCGGAGAAAGCCTCGACCTCGCCCGAATCCCAGCAGCACATGTACGTGCTCGACACGTCGGTCCTTCTTTCGGACCCGTGGGCGGTGACCCGGTTCGCCGAACACGCCGTCGTGCTTCCGCTGGTCGTCATCAGTGAACTGGAGGCGAAAAGGCACCATCCGGAACTCGGCTGGTTCGCCCGTGAATCCCTGCGCATGCTCGATGACCTGCGCCGGCAGTACGGCAGGCTCGACGCGCCGCTCCCCATCGGGGACCACGGCGGCACGTTGCAGGTGGAGCTGAACCACTCCGATCCGACGGTGCTCCCGGTCGGTTTCCGCACCGACTCCAACGACCACCGCATCCTCGCCTGCGCGCTCAACCTGGCGGCGGAACGCGAGTCGGTCACGCTGGTCACGAAGGACATCCCGCTGCGGGTCAAGGCCGGGGCCGTGGGCCTCGAGGCGGACGAGTACCGCGCGCAGGAGGTCACCCCGTCGGGTTGGACGGGGATGGCGGACGTGGACGTCCAGCAGGACCTGGTCGACGCGTTGTTCAGCGGCGGCACGGTCGACCCGGTCGAATACGGCCTGGAGGACGTCGCCGACCTGCCCTGTCACACCGGGCTGCGGCTGCTCGCGGGCAGCTCCAGCGCGTTGGGGCGGATCACCGCGGACAAGCGCATCCGGCTGGTCAGAGGCGATCGTGAGGCGTTCGGCCTGCACGGCCGCAGCGCCGAGCAGCGGGTGGCTCTCGACCTGCTGCTCGACTCCGACGTCGGCATCGTGTCGCTCGGCGGCCGGGCGGGTACCGGCAAGTCGGCGCTCGCGCTGTGTGCCGGGCTCGAGGCGGTGATGGAGCGGCGGCAGCACCGCAAGGTCGTGGTGTTCCGGCCGGTCTACGCCGTCGGCGGACAGGACCTCGGCTACCTGCCGGGCTCCGAGAGCGAGAAGATGCAGCCGTGGGCGCAGGCGGTGTTCGACACCCTCGGCGCACTGGTCAGCCAGGAGGTCCTCGACGAGGTCTTCGACCGCGGCATGCTCGAGGTGCTCCCGCTGACGCACATCCGCGGCCGCTCGCTGCACGACACGTTCGTCATCGTCGACGAAGCGCAGTCACTGGAACGGAACGTCCTGCTGACCGTGCTTTCGCGGCTCGGCACGGCGTCGCGGGTGGTGCTCACACACGACGTCGCCCAGCGCGACAACCTGCGGGTCGGGCGGCATGACGGCGTCTCGGCAGTCATCGAGAAGCTGAAGGGCCACCCGCTCTTCGCGCACGTCACGCTCACGCGGTCGGAGCGCTCGCCCATCGCGGCGCTCGTGACCGAGATGCTGGAGGACCACGGCTAGCCGACTCGTGAGCGTTCCGGGCGGTTCTAACCGCCCGGAACGCTCACGAGCTTTTCCTCACCAGCCTGCAGGCAGTGGACGCCCCTCGGCGAAGCCGGCGGCGGACTGCACGCCCAGCAGCGCGCGCTCGTGGAACTCCTCCAGCGTGCGTGCGCCTGCGTACGTGCACGAAGACCGCACGCCCGAGCCGATCGAGTCCAGCAGGTCCTCCACGCCCGGGCGCGCCGGGTCGAGGGACATCCGCGACGCCGAGATGCCCTCCTCGAACAGCGCCTTGCGGGCGCGGTCGAAGGCGTTGTCGGTGCGCGTGCGCGCCCCCACGGCGCGCTTGGACGCCATGCCGAACGACTCCTTGTACGGCTTGCCCTGCTCGTCGAACCGCAGGTCACCGGGCGATTCGTAGGTGCCGGCGAACCACGAGCCGACCATCGCCGCCGAGGCGCCCGCGGCCAGCGCCAGCGCGACGTCACGCGGGTGCCTGATCCCGCCGTCGGCCCAGACGTGCTTGCCCAGCTCACGGGCCGCCGCCGCGCACTCGGCGACCGCGGAGAACTGCGGGCGGCCGACGCCGGTCATCATCCGGGTCGTGCACATCGCGCCCGGCCCGACGCCGACCTTGACCACGTCCGCGCCGGCCTGGATCAGGTCGCGCGTGCCCTCGGGGGTGACCACGTTCCCGGCGACCACCGGGACCTGCGGCGACACCGACCGGACCGCCTTCAGTGCGGCGATCATCTTCTCCTGATGACCGTGTGCGGTGTCGACCACGAGGACGTCGACGCCGGCGGCGAGCACCGCCTCGGCCTTCGCCGCGACATCGCCGTTGACGCCGACCGCGGCCGCGACCCGCAGGTTGCCCGAGCTGTCGACAGCCGGTGTGTAGATGTCCGCGCGCAGCGCGCCCACTTCGGTGAGTACGCCTGCGAGGCGGCCTTCGGCGTCCAGGCCGAGCGCGAGATGCGCGCCGTGCGCGTGAAGCAGCTCGAAGACCTCTCGCGGCGGCGTGTCCAGCGAGACAGCGACGCTCGCAGGCTGTGCGACGTCGGCGAGCCGCGCGAAGCGGTCTACGCCCGCGCACGCTGCTTCATCGACAACGCCGACGGGGCGGCCTTCGCCGTCCACGATCACCACGGCGCCGTGAGCGCGCTTGTGGACCAGATTGAGGGCGTCGGCGACGGCGTCACCGCCGGTCAGCACCAGCGGGGTGTCCCACACCGTGTGCCGGCTCTTGACCCAGGCGACGATGTCGGTGACCGCGGTGCTGGCGACGTCCTGCGGCAGCACGACGAGCCCGCCGCGGCGGGCGACCGTCTCGGCCATGCGGCGCCCTGAGACCGAGGTCATGTTCGCCACCACGATCGGGATGGTCGCGCCGGTGCCGTCCGCGGTGGACAGGTCGACGTCGAAGCGGGACTCCACGTCCGAACGGTTCGGCAGCAGGAACACGTCGTCGTAGGTGAGGTCGTGGGCAGGCCGGTGGCCTTCGAGGAAACGCACGAGTCCCCAGACTACGTGCCCGATCCGGCGGCGGCGAACGCGGCCGGTCGCGTGGCAGGATCGGAGGCATGAGCCGCCGCGATCGCGACGAAACCGGGCGGGCGCGCAGCGCCCGCCCTCGGGACGGGCTCGGCAGGCCGCTGCCGTACGGCCAGGACGGCGTCGAGCGCCAGCCGGAGGGCGTCGCCAGGACGCCGGCGCAAACGCTTGCGGAGGCCCAGCGGCTCCTGGACGACGGCAAGCCATTCCATGCCCACGAGGTGTTCGAGGATGCCTGGAAGGCCATGGACGGCCCCGAACGCGAGCTGTGGCGCGGTCTCGCGCAGCTCGCGGTCGGGCTGACGCACGCCGCGCGCGGGAACACCGTGGGCGCGGTCGCGCTGCTGGAGCGCGGCGCGGCGAACATCGACCCCTTCCGGCGCGAGCCACCACACGGCATCGACGTCCCCGGGCTGCAGGACTGGGCGCGCAACCTCGCGGACGAGGCGAAGCAACGGGTACGGGTCGAGCCGATTCCGCCCCGCTTGACCGGTCGGATCTGATACACACGCATCCGTGCTGACCGCATTGAGTGCCGCGATCGTCGCGGCTGTCGCGTCGCTGGCCGGTGTCACGCTCGGGGCGATCGTCGAACCGCTGAAGCTCAACGCCGCGAGACGTGCAAAGCTGCGGCAGGACCGTGCCGATCGCTGCGCCGGGCTGATCGAGGCCGCGGTGCGCGCCCGCCAGCACATCATCGACCTCAACATCGTCCACCGCCGCCGAAAGCTGACCAAGGAAGACCCCGAGGTCATCGCGAAGCGCGAGGCTGAGTACGAGGATCTCTACTACGGAGCGCGTTCGCAGATGCGTTCGTACTTCGGGCTCATCGTGATGAGCGGGCCGGACGAGCTGGTGGCGCAGGTCGCGGTGTTGCGGGACAAGGAGATGCGGCTGCACCACACGAGGTTCGACCTGGATCCGGACGGCGTGTTCCACCGGCCGACGCTCCCCGCCCGCGTGCGGGAGGCCACGGTCGAACTGGACCGCGCGATCGAGGAGTTCGCCGTCGTCGCCCGGAGGTACACCGGCTAGGCTTGCTCGCCAAATTTGGCTTGCTAGCGGCTGATGATCGAGCGGCGCTGCCTGCTGAGGTGATGCTTGGCGACGCCGTCGAATCCCCCGGCACCGGGCGAGTGTATTGGCGGTATTCAGATGCCGGTGAGCGCGCCCTGTCTGTCGGCTCATCGCATACTCGCGATGAGTGTTGGACGGTCCTCGGGCGGCGGTGAGCCGCCCTAGTGCGGCCCCCGTATGTGTCCAGGATTGTCCAGGAACGACCAGGCGCGCCTGAACGGTGTGGTGAGCTCACCGAACCCAAAGGAAAGGTAGTGATGATCAGAATGCAGCGAACAAAGCAGAGGATCGCTTCGACCTTCATCATTTCCGGGCTCGTGGCGACCACGGTGCTCGGCGGGGCGGCCACCGCGTCCGCAACCGATCCGGCAGACGCCCCGCCCGGATACGCCGGTCCGTCCGCGACGTGCTCGGGCACGCCGGGCCAGCCGATCCCTTTGTCGGGGACCAGTGGTTACGTCCAGCTCTGGTACTCGTCTGCAGGCAGCGGCACGTACTGCGCGAAGACCTTCGACAACCTCCCAGGATCGCACCACACTGAGATCATCCTCCAGCGTGATGACTGGCAAACTCGCTGGTACGACTCCGGCACGTACTCGACTTATGCCGGAGGTATCTACGTCTCGGGCGCGAACACCCACTGTGCCCGCTTCTACGGGGAAGTCACGGTGGACGGGGTCGCTCACAAGCTTCCCTCGTCCGACGGCTGGTGGACGGTCTGCTGAGAGAGCGCGTCGTCATATCGCCTTGTGACGGGATCGACTTGAGATCTTCAGAAGAAGGAGGAACCTCCGTTTGTCAACGACGGGCCAGGGGGAACCCCTGGGCGCTAGTGCCTTCGCCGCCGTTCATTCCCATGGTCGATCTTGCATCGGTCCGGACAAAGCGATGCGCAGCTGACGTACAGCTCGAGACGGGCGATTGCACCCACGCCCGATAGCACGTGTCGTGCAGCAGCGGCACGCGATCAAGCAGGAACATGCATGAACAGGGATGGTCGCCCTCGATGGTGCAGGAGGCCGGCGCGCGGGGACGCCGGGATGATCGGCGACCCGCGCGCTGGTTGATTGGAGCGGGTGTGGTTCGGGCCCTGTCGGCTAGGGGCCCATCGATCTTGTCTGGGTTGATCGCGAACCGTTTCGGCGTCTCGCAGGCCTTGAGGGCTTACCCGCCGACACTCAAACCACCGTTGGGCAACCGGTCCTTCGCCATCGACGCGGAGTTAGTGACGCTTCGCCCTCGGCGGTGGTGCCAACGCCGAGTCGGGCTTATCGTCCTCCGTCGCGGCGGTCACGGTGCGGTCGGGCGACGGCTGTCGCCGCTATGCCCGCACTTGCATATGAAAGACCGAGGCTATGGTCGGGCCCAGTCGCCGGAGGCGGCCTTCTCGGCGCCGATCGTGGTGCCCTCACCGTGTCCGGTGTGGACGATCGTGCTGTCCGGGAGCGTGAAGAGCCGTTCCCTGATGGACTTCAGGATGGTCGGATAGTCCGAATAGGACCGTCCGGTCGCGCCCGGCCCGCCGTGGAACAGGGTGTCGCCGGTGAACAGCACGCCCAGCTCCTCGGCGTACAGGCAGACGGCGCCCGGTGCGTGGCCGGGGGTGTGGATGACGCGAAGCGCGGTGCCCGCGATCGTGATCGTCTCGCCGTCGGAGAGTTCGCCGTCGGGCGCGCGGTCCGGGTGCGTGAGGTCCCAGACGACGCGGTCTTCGGGGTGCAGCAGGATCGGCGCGTCGGTGGCGTCGGCGAGTTCGGGCGCGGCGTTGACGTGGTCGTTGTGCGCGTGGGTGCAGACGATCGCAGCCAGCTTCCGCTCGCCGACGACGTTCTCGATGGCCTTCGCGTCGTGCGCCGCGTCGATCACGATCACTTCCGCGTCGTCGCCCACGATCCACACGTTGTTGTCGACGTCCCAGCTGCCGCCGTCGAGCCGGAAGACGCCGGAGGTCACCAGGTTCTGCACGATCGCCGTCATGCGCCCGACCCTAGTCCGCGAGGGCCGCTTCCGGCTCGGGTGCAGGGCGGGTCCGGCGCGCGAGCGTGCGGTCCAGGGCCATGGCGCTGATCGCCAGGCCGATGAAGAAGGCGGCGATCACCAGGCAGTTCACCGTGATCACGCCGTAGCCCTGCTCGCTCGCGTCCAGGAACGGGTACGGGTAGAAGCCGGTGATCGCGCCGCGGGGCAGCGTGAACGCCAGCCAGATCAGCGGGTACGCCAGCGACCACCAGACCGTCCGCCAGGTGAGCGTGCCGCGCGGGGCAACCAGCAGCCAGCCCAGGACGAACAGGATCGGCGTCACCTTGTGCAGCATCGTGTCCGAGAACAGCGAGAGGCCGTGCAAGTCGTACAGGCCCGCAAGCGCGACCTGGTAGACGATGCCGGTCACGATGATGCCGACCAGCGCGTCCAGCCACAGCACGCGGAACAGCTCGGTCCCGCGGGCCAGGCCGAGCGCCAGCAGCGCCGCGGTGACCGTGACCAGCAGGTTCGAGTCGATCGTGAAGAAGCAGAACAGGTTCGCGATCCGTCCGGCCGCGGTGCGGAACTGTCCCGTGGTGTCGCCCGCCGTGGAAATGACCTGAGTGACCAGGCCGGTCAGCCCGGCCAGCGCGGTGACGGCGAACCAGCCGCGAGCGATCTTCGTACCTTGCATCCCGCAGACAATACCGGCGGGTAACCGCTGGTGGACCACTCGATCGGGTCAGGCTGGCGCGGAAACGTCCAGGAAAGTCCAGATCCGGCCGGTTCGGGTGCGGCGTCCGGTACTTCTTGTGCCGTGGGCCACCTGGCTCACCGCGCGCCGAGGGGGCGTGCGATCAGCGGATCGGAGGTGTCAGTGAGCTACCTGAAGAAGCTGGGAGCTTCGGCGTTCGCGGTGACGACTGCGGCCGGGCTCGCGTTGGCAGGAGCGCCGGTGGCCTCGGCGGCCACGACCATCGTGACGGTCTTCAACAACGTCCAGTACTACGGCGACCAGGGTTTCCGGAACTACACCAACGTCAACGGCACTGCCGGCTGCAATGCGGCGGTCGAGCCGCACGAGGCGTCGGCCGGTGACCTTTACCAGCGGTACTACCAGAACAACAACGTGCTCATGGACCAGTCCATCGATTCGATCTACATCAAGCCCGGTTCCCGGTGCCGCGTGATGGTGTTCGACGGTATCGGCTTCACCGGTTCGTCGAAACTCGTCACCGACGATGCGGACCATGGTTGTGCCGATATGCGGTACTGCTTCGGTCAGGACTGGAGCGACCGCATTCGCTCCTTCTGGATCAGCTGAGCTGAAACTCACCGGCGGACAAGGGCGTCGGTGAGCCGGGCGCGGACTCGTTCGGCGGCCGGAATGCCCAGGGCGGAGAAGAGCTCGAAAGCGCGTTCCCACAGTTCTTGCGCGCTTTCGAGATCTCCTTCGTCGAAACGGGTTTCGGCGATTCCGCTGAGCGCGTGTGCCTGTTCGTACTCGTCCCCCGAGCTGAGGGCCAGCTGGTGGGCTGTTTCGAAATGGTCGCGCGCGTCGGCGTTGCGGCCGAGGGCGTGCAACGTCCTGCCGAAACTGTTGTGGGTGTGGATCAGGATGCCCTGGAAGCCGCTTTCGGCCACGTCGAGCGCTTGTTCGTGCCATGGCACCGCTTCGGCGAACTGTCCCATGGCGGCGTGATCCAAGGCGATGCCGTTGGCCGCGTCCGCCTCGCCGTCGCGGCTGCCGAAGTCCCGG
>Ga0307507_10009388_pt1 | contig 13063 bp, 13 predicted proteins | sample 7_EM_MG_FD_207223 | JGI IMG/M metagenome (GOLD analysis project Ga0307507, IMG submission 207223) | Populus trichocarpa ectomycorrhiza microbial communities from riparian zone in the Pacific Northwest, United States - 7_EM | ecosystem: Host-associated > Plants > Roots > Unclassified | place...
GCCAAACGCCAATCTCACGGGCTGTTCTGAATGGGCACGTGGCAGTGGTGGAGCTTCTGCTGAGGCGCGGGGATGTCAACCCCGATATGCCGAACGACTACGGCCAAACGCCAATCTCGTGGGCTGCCGAGAATGGGCATGAGGGAGTTGTGAGGCTGTTGCTGGAACGGGAAGACGTCAGTCCCGATAGGCCAGATTACTTTGGCCAAACACCAATTTCGCATGCTGCTGGGAATGGACACGCGGCTGTGGTGAAACTACTTCTGGGGCGGGAAGACGTCAACCCCAATAGGTCGGATATATGCGGCCTTACAGCACGCTCGTATGCAGCCATAAGGAGGGATCAGAGCATCGCAAATTTAATAAATGACTTAAAACCCCCGTCCCCACCACCGGTTAATCCGTGGGAAATGTGATACTTCCTTCCTATCTCCCAGCCCTGAGCCTTACTGCTTTCCTTATTGCGCCGTGCACAAATACACTCCGGCGACCATGCGACCTACTTTGGCTCGCGTTCAACACCCAAGGCATCTGCTACCGGTCTTTCGGCACTTCCTCTTTTGTCTTGATAATCCTAAAGGTACCATCTCTTGGGGGTCCCAAGCAAGAGGTGTCCGAAAATACAAGTAGTGAGCTTGCGATAGGCACGGATTTTTTTTGCCATATATTTTGCGAACCCCGTTTTCAGATGGTTCTTGCCTAGGGCAGGTTCTTTGATATTTACTGAGGTGGTTGAATGATGGCTTATGCTTTTCTCTTCGTGTTTAAATTTGGTATCATAATATTATTGAAGTGGGGGATATGCCTTCGGATTGCGCTTGCGGCGGGGGGTTTAGACGGGTTTTTTATAATACCTAACTTAGTCATAGGATTCGGACTGCGATAGATTTTGCTTCCTGTGTATTTCATCTTTGTTCTCTACACTTTCTTTCTTTCTCTCATCTGTCTCGGGAACATAAATGCACTGCGCGCTAGATACTCGGTTAATTGGATATAGTATTTGTGGTTAGGACTTTTAGTATGCGATAAGGAGTGCTTTAACTTGTGATATATAGATAGCTTGCCACAATAAGTGTGCATTCGAAAATTTTATTAAAATTATGACGCGCGGCAGCATTCTACGCTGGCATGAGGGTCCGCGGCTATTCGAATGATAACATCTCTACGAAACTATTAGATTCCCCCTGTATCCCCTATTGTCCTTAACGCTATCTTACTGTGGTGAAACAAGCCCTAACTTTATGGAAGTAGCGAGCGGGAAAGGGCGCAATGTACCCCAAAGCCCGGCTACTCTGTGGGCACCAAGGAAGCGGCGGGGTATAACTGGTATCCCCCCGCGGGCGCAAGGCGCGGCAAGTTAGCTCTTCCGCGCGGGAGCATCTTATCGTTCTGCGGCACTCGTTCTAGCGGTGAGAATTTGGTTTCTAGAATTGTGTTTTCTTGGGGTCGGCGGTCGAGGCTCTAATGCCGGTGGTGGGATATTATTTTTCCTTTTACCTTTTTCCTTGTGTAACACGCTTTGATGCAGCACTTCACTGTAAGGCAGTGATACAGCCGGTAAGCCTGGGTTTTATGCATCAAGTATTTTTCTAAGGGGGCTTGGGAGAGTAACGATATCCGGTAGGAGGTCTTAAGCCACGGTTTGGACCATGCTGAAGCTCGGAGGTGGTGGCGGCTCTCCAACTACCTGCCTGCGCTAAGCGATCAGGATAGTTGTGCCTCCTTCTCCTAAGAGGGTTTTTAGATTGACTGGCTTAGTTGGCTCAGAATTCTATTGAGGGAAGTACTAGTGATCTATATTTTTCTCATGGCCACGAGTGAAAGCTTTGCAAATCTCTATTGGTTATGCTAATCTCTCACCAATGTGGGGAACAATTGCAGTGTGGGTTAGAGGGAAGTGATGGAGTTCTTGATGGAGATTCATAACACCAGCTCAAATTGGCGGGCTTACCATGGGTTGAGGGTTGGGCTTGATGCATTGTTTGGACTTAAGTTTCTCGCTAGCGAATAAGTTACACCGCGATTAGTTTTAATTCTCGGTGGGTATAATGTGAATCTGTCAGTAAAGACAGGTGCATAATAAAACATAGGTAGTGCGTCCTGATTCTTCCATAGATCACCACACCTATCTTCGTATTTCTCTACATGCCTTTTTCCCTCCGTACACTACCGCGATAACAAAGGAAATACATGTCAGTCTAATCTCTTTCGTAAACTGTGGAACAATCTATAGCGTCTCCCGAACCATCTGCAATGCCCCTGATCTTCAACGACCTATAATCCCACACTCCCGTAAATACTAAAGTCAACCACATCCTTCCAACATTCACAACAAGTAACTTCGCTTTTGCTCCCATAGTATACCTGCCGATGTGTCTGCTATTGTAGAATCAAGATCTCATGCGTAATTTATTATGTCCTAAGTCCTATCGCAGCTTAAATCGGGATGCCCGCGACGGGTTTAAAAACACAATCAACTTGCTACCCACTGATACTTGCTCTCTTTCCCCTGCAAGTTGTAGTTTAGGTTTTAGGTCATCCGGCCCAGAAACTTGGTCTTTATGTCAGAAATACCCGCGCTTGGTATGGGAAATGCCCGCACTGAGCGGCCGCAGTGGTACCCGTATGCACCGGCGAAGGACACGCAACCCATGAAAAGTCTTCTTCCATTTGTTTTTCCTTACTTCTTGTCCTTAACTTTCCTCAAGACTTTTCTTTCTACATACTCAATTGAAGCAACTATAAAATCCATGTCTTCACTTCAGCCACTCTACCCCTCTGCGTAAAACCTTCATCGCCGTTCATTACCTCTGCATCGAATTATTTCAACAATGCAATCATGAGTCATCCGAGTGATGCCGGGTGACCGGCTGGCGAACCGTCCAAGTAGGTGCGAACACGACTAAGTACTTAAGGTGTGCGGTTATGGATACTAGTGCATAGGAGTGTGACAGAAGAAAGACATGGCAGCTTTGTTCAGCCTAGCGGGCTACTTTATAAGGAATTATCTGTAGTGATGTAGGCTCAGTAACAGAAGGTCTACACATCCTGGCGGGGCTTGGATCCATGGAATATAGGCGGTGTAGCCAGATTGCTTCTCAACTTGAAGTGCTTAAAAATATTGAATTTCTTAGAGAGCACCAAAAACAGTGGTCTGCCGAGTGGTTTGCACGGTGGGGTCGACAAGAGTTAGGGAGCATCAACCCACATCTAGAAAGCTCAATTGGAGAGTCCTGTGAATATCTTCCCTATCCTTGCTTTGATAGGGAAGGTAGCTCAACGTTAGCAGAGCACTTTGATCAAATGTTGATAATTTATTTGTCTGAGGTATGCATTCAGAGTTTCGGGTACGCCTGACTATTCCACCACCTTACGAGGGCGAGATTGGTGTGTTAGCGCTCATAATGGAATTGGTGTCCATTGCCTGGGGTCGTGGGTAGTCTTTTGTACCACCTGTCCTGTCGCAGCAATTGGTGTGACATTGGTTTCACAAAATCCAGAAAGTATGATATGATTGGACTAGATCCTCATCTGCCGGTTGAGTAAACCCCGCTTTTCTCCCACCCTCTGGAATTATATCACCCAACACTCCTGGAGTACACTACCATACCTCATTGTCTCACCCTCTGCAACATTCTGAAGAGCGAGTAATAGGGCAATGTCTCAAGATCCTAGCTTCGTGGCCAAGTGCCCTCATCCTAGTTCTTCAAGATATAATGGTTTTTTTGATACAAGCCCCTCTCTAAAGAATAATACTTGCTCTTTTAACAACGACTCTTTCGGCATTGCGGCCATTGATGACCGGTCTGAAATCCTGACTTGGTTGTCGCCTCTCGAGCCACACTTACGGCATTCTGACGTTCAGTCAAACCGGGTTAGAAATGTGGGCGACTGGCTCCTGCGGACAGAGGAATTTCTAAGTTGGAAGAGCCATGATGGCCAAGGTGAATCGCAAAAGGCGATCATATTTTGCTCCGGCAACCCGGGGGTCGGCAAGACTCACATCAGGTAGGGACCCGGTATTGGAGCGGAAGAACACAGGATATCTTTTCTGACAAATTATAATTTTAGTTCATTAGTAATAGATACCTTGTGCGATGAGGCCAGTGTGGCCGGAGAGGATGTTACCATGGCATGGTTCTATTTCGACCTCGCGTTCCAAATGGAGCAGTCTGCGGTGAGTATATTGGGTGCTCTTCTGAAACAGGTCGTCGGTGGTTTTGAGGAAATTCCCAAAGAAATAAAGGATGGGTTTCGAAGGCATCAAAAGGCCATCGGTGGTCGGAGGTTGCAGCTTCCAGAGATCGTAAAGTTGTTAGGGAACCTCTCGTGTAAGCGGCGCACGTTTTTCTGCCTGGACGCTCTAGATGAATGCGCTGCGCCAGACAGAGCCAAGATACTCCTTTCGCTCAGGGACATCATCAAAATGTCCCCAGCCACTCGAGTATTCTTAACTGGGAGGCCACATGTTGGTGGTGAGGTGGGGGGGCATCTCCCTGGGAGCGTAGCACTGGTACCGATCTGTTCTTGGACGGATGACATGATCCGATACATCCACAAAAAACTTGCCAAAGACACAGCTCCAGAAGAAATGGATGAAAGGTTGGAGGCAGAAATTATTAAGAAGATTCTAGCAACTGGCTCAGGGATGTGAGTACGACCAGCCAAATCGGGAATCTTATCCAAGCTATTCTCTGATAGATATATATCTAGACTCCTGTTGGTTTCTCTAAATCTCCATGCGATTCTACGGGAGACTACTATTCATGGGCGGCGAGAAAGGCTCCGGGCAATGACAGATGGGTTGGGCCTAGAAGATGCCTACGGCGCGACATTAGAACGGATCAAGGGGCAGGGCGGCCAGAAATCAAGGCTCGGGATGTCTGCTCTGATGTGGATATGTCATTCGGAACGGCCGCTGAGAGCAGAGGAGATATGTCAGGCCTTGGCGGCGGAGATAGGATCGTTAGATTGTAATGCTGACAATACTCCCTCCATACGGACAGTGTTAAGCTGCTGCCAAGGGTTTCTTGTGGTGGACAAGGAAAGGTCAATTGTTCGACTGATCCACTACACGCTCCAAGAGTATTTGACCACTCGTCGCAACCTTTTCCGGAGCCCTCACCCCACTATTGCGGAGGCCTGCTTAACATATCTGAGCTCGCAGCAGGTAATGGCCCTTCCGAACTCCCACATTCAGGGCACTCAATACTCCCTCTTTCTCGAATATTCAGCATTATACTGGGGCACCCATATGAAAAAAGGACCCTCCGATCGTGGGAAAACGCTTGCGCTGAAGCTTTTTAGTCACTATGAACGTCATATATCAGTCAGACTGCTCTGGGAGAACACGCTGGGTCAACACTTCCGTCTCCCCACCGTGGGCGTTTTCAAGTTCACGGGACTGCACTATGCGGCCATATTCGGACTTGTTCAGATTGCGAGGGCTTTGACCAAGATGGATGGTATCGATGTAAATGGTATGGATGATACCGGTGCTACGCCGCTCATATGGGCTGCTAGGAGTGGGCAAGAAGGAGTGGTTCAGCTGTTACTAGGACAAGCAGCTGTCAACCCTGCTAGGCCAGATCACTCGGGCCGAACACCAATCTCGTGGGCTGCCAGGAATGGACATGAGGCAGTGGTGGAGCTGTTACTTGGGCGGGGGGACGTCGACCCTGATGGGCCAGACAGGCGGGACCGAACACCAATTTCATGGGCTGCCGAGAACGGGCATGAGGTAGTCGTGAAGCTGTTGCTCGGACGGGGGGACGTCAACCCCGATAGGTCAGATTGCGACGGCCAAACACCTATCTCGTGGGCTGCCGGGCACGGGCATGAAGCAGTGTTGGAGCTCCTGCTTGGACGTGAAGACGTAAACCCTGATAGGCCAGACCGTGACGGTCAAACACCTATCTCCTGGGCTGCCGGGAATGGACGTGAGGCAGTGGTGAAGCTGTTACTTGGGCGGGAGGACGTCGACCCTGATAGGCCAGACAGGCGAGACAGAGCTCCAATTTCGTGGGGTGCCGAGAACGGATATGAGGTAATCGTGAAGCTATTGCTCAGGCGGGAAGACGTAAACCCCGATAGGCCAGACAGGTGGGACCGAACACCAATATCGCACGCTGCTGGGGGCGGGCATGAGACAGTGGTGAAGCTGTTACTTGGGCGCGAAGACGTCAGCCCCGACAGGCCGGACTCCGACGGTCAAACACCTATCTCGTGGGCTGCTAGGAATGGACATGAAGCAGTGGTGGAGCTGCTACTTGGATGTAATGACGTAAACTCTGATAGGCCAGACAGGTGGGATCGGACACCAATCTCGTGGGCTGTGGTGAATAAACATGACGCAGTGGTGAAGCTGTTACTTGGACAGAGAGACGCCAGCCGCGGTTGACCGGACATATGAAGCCTACCGCACTCCCCTATCCTCCTAAAGCAGGGGCCATGGTCTCACAAAGTTGATAACCGATTTCCAAACTCTCCCCCGCACCGCCGACATACTTCCTTACTATCCTCGAACCCTCACCTTTACACCCCCGTGGTCACACTAAGGACATGTCCCTTGCGGTGGCCTCACCGCCTTCTCGGGCTCTTGTTCAACTCCTAGGCATCCGCTACCTTCTCTTTAATTACGCCGCCCTTCTTTCCATTTGCTTTTCCTGTTGAACACCACGCATCTATCTTTCGTGGATGCTTTTTTTTTTACCCCAGGTCTCTTGAGAATCTATTTGCACGTCTCTTACAGAAGACCCACGGGGGAAGAGTCACAATTACCCGTGGATCTTTCTTTCAATTTTCATATTCGGTATAACGTAAGTCGTCGTAGGAGGATATTGCACTCTAGGATCGCCGTTGTGGCGTGAATTTTCGGCCAATTTTTTATGGCATCTAATGTCACAGTTTTCGGTCTACTATAGATTTTTCTTTCTATGTATGTTATCTCCGTTTACACTTTCTTGGTTTCTTTTTTCCTCTTACAAGTATCTCCCTCGTCAATATAGATGTACGTTAATTACCAAGTTACATAGAAATAGTATACTTATCGTAGGGCACCAAGTCCATAGTTAGGACTTTTAGCATCGTTATGATAAAGAATGTTTTAATTTGCCATGCCTAACCGTGTTACTGAAGTGAACGGGTATCAAAAATAACTCCTGACTAAAATTAGGGGAGCTTGTGGTTATATTAGAAGGGTTTCCGCCTGTGTAAATCTATATTATTTTTCCCACTATCTTCGTATTCTTACAGATACCAACCCCGCCTCCACCCCGCCGTTGTAGAGCAAAGTCGCTGAAAAAAACCCAAACACTACTCAATGAAGAGTGAGAAAACTAGCGATATGCAACATTGTGATATTATACCAATTTTTCCAATACTGGCTCTCTTATCAATAGCATAATTAACGTTATGTTCACCGATGCCCGGTCTGAAATGCTGACTTAGCTGTCATCTCATGAGCGGGCACTATGACATCCAAAAACCCCAAGCTAAAAACGTGGGAAACTAGCTTCTGTAGACTGAGAAATTTCCAAACTATAATAGGGCAATTGTGATGGCTGGGGCGAATCGCAAAAGGCGACCATATTTTTCCACAGAAACATGGGTGCCGGCAAGACTTGCATCAGGTATGAGATGCAATATTAGAAAGAGAAAGGACAAACTAAGATGCTTTTCCTGAAAAGTTGTAGTTTTAATTCAGTAGCAATGGATAACTTGTGCAGTGAGGCCGGTGGAGCTGAAGAGGAAGATATTTCGGTGCCAGATTTCCATTTCGACTTCGACTCTATTGTATAAACAGTCTGCTACCAGTATGTTAGGTGCTCTTCTGAAGCGGGTTGTTAGTGGTTCTAGGCAAAATACTGAAAGAAATACATGTAAGATATGCGTTTCGGAAGCTTTGCAACTTCCTAGGATCGTGAAGCGGTCGGGGGGGGTGTCATCATCTTTGCCCGGTTTTTCTACCTTCAAATTACCAGTTAAGTTCCAACCAAGACCCTTCTCTCACTCAAGAATAGCTTTAAATCGTCCCTCACACCGCATAGTCCCTCATACCGCATAGTAATATTTTATATCACATCAATTGTAAAACTATCTATAGACTAAAACTACAGATAAGTAGGGAAGAAAAGAAAAAAGTCCATTTATTTCCATGAATCACAAGGAACCCTGGCTCCTTCTGTGACGGCGGGAAAGAAAAAAAAACCTCCCAGACAGATGAAGTCGTAAACCAAAACAAAAGGAAAGCAAGCCATCTCTCATCTAGCGCTTGTTCAGGAGGAACCGTAATCCACAGCACCTTTCATAATAACGCCTGTAAGTTATAGAGTCCTTTCAACTAAAACAGATCCTCGATACATCTATACTTTTGTGCTCAATCAGTTAATCTATTATTCAAACATGAGGCGAGTGTTAGAAGTCTCTAATGTTGCTCGGCATGCTCAGCATATCGCTTCACCGTTCGCACAAAGGGTTCGGATATGCGCTTGGGATCGATGCAGCACCGGAAGCAATACGACCACGAAAGAATCGGATGTACGGGGGCTATGAACCGTGGGAGTTTTTTCTGGAGCTTGTCTTCCTTTTGTTAGCACGGGAGTCAACAAGCGAAAAGGGGGCATACGTGGAGGTGAAAGGACATGTGTCGCGATCGATAGAAGAATGGGAGGAGGACTTCGCTGGTGTATATATATGTCTTTACCGTTAGCTAGTTAGTTGGTTGTGTGTCGTGAGCGTGATCATGAGCGGGCAAGGGAATGAGAGAAGAAGTTCCCCACTCCTAAGTTAGGCGATGAAACTCTTGGCGTTTCGTTTCGTCGCCGTTTCATAGTCGCCATTTTGTTGTTTAGCTGTGGCCGTTCAGAAGCTAGCAACGGACAGAGATTCACCTTTGCTAACCGCTAATCTGGGTACCAAAAATCATCGCTCTCGGACCCCTGGCACCGCCTGGCTCTAGCGACCCTAGTTTCAAGTCCAAACATTCCTTTGCAGTTTCTAGTTGCTATGGCTATCATGGCTTCGGGGGTGTTAAAGCGGGGATATGGATAGTGTGGCCGTAGACGGTAGAGCGAGAGGATTTGCTTGGAATTTGGGCACTGTGTAGGAAAAGTACTAGTAGGAGAGGTAGCTTTAGCGACCTTGTTCTCTCTCATTGGCCCCCTAAAACTAAACTAAGTAAAGATAGGTCTACAGGTAAACGCAATTGACGCATCCTGATCCTTCCATGGATAACCACACCCAGCCCTGTGTTTCCCTGCATGCCCACATTCCTCCGAACACCCCCGTAATACCGGAAACAAAGGAGAGACAGGTCGGTGGAGTCTTCTCGGCAAACCACTAAAGCATTGGAATACTCCATCGCGCCCCGGAATGATCTGCAATACTCCCGCAACTTCCAGAATAAACAACAACCTCTAATAGGGGGTGACTGTTGAGATTGATGGTATAATAATCTTGGTAGTAGAGCGTTGTATTCGCAGCATCGAGGAGCGCAAGTAACAAGAAGCGCACATCGTATGGAGGAGCACTCAAGTGTGGACGCGTGTGGGCACACTAGGCGTGAACGGGTATAGGGCTATACATGTACAAGTTTTCATTACTTAAGTAGCCGTTAGCTAACAACCTCCAATAGACAAGCACGTACGGTACACTTCGACATCTCCCGTCAACACGCTGGCGCGATCGTACTACCTCTATCAAAGATACCGTCTTGGTCATATCTATTTTCTCTTCGACTCGGCAAACGCGGGGCTCCGAGCCTTCGTTTCCCATTCTCAGCCGCGAGACAATAGTGCCTGAGGGGATTGCGGCACCAACCGGGGTGCTAGTCGGGCCTCTGTACTGTCGACCAGAACCGGCACTATCACAAGGAAGAGTCAGCAGGGATTCATGACTACGAACCAAGGGATGGATAACTTACTAGCCGGGCTCAGCTTGATGAATTTGTGGCCTTATGAACTCGTCGAAAACTCACAGCTTTCGGGGGTAGGGAGCCTGCTGCCCCAGCTCCATAGCCTCACCCAAGGATGCCATGCTCTAGTAAGGACGGTTTGTGTAGTTTGAGGGGTAAAGCGCAGCAGTATGATGTTGACAAAATAGACACCTCCGTCTTATCGGTGGTGGCCAAGTGCCATTAGACATGTTTTACGCGGGTAACCTCGGCTACATGCTCCGTCTCTGTTACAACCTCAGTGTTTGAAATTTAACCTTGTCGCACAAGCACACGATAGTGCTACTGACCTATTACAAGTCACCGTCATTAGGTGTCACATTTTTAAGCTATATCAGCGCTATGGACCCTACGATTGAAAGTCTCAAGAGGGAAGTTGCCATCCTGAGAGAGAAGCTAAATGATACAGAGAAGAAGTTGGAGATCAAAGAGGCTCAACTTCGTACGTTCATTAGGACTGCGACTCCTTTTACGCCTAGGACAGTGGAAATGGTAGTGGAGATGAGACTGGAGATGCCCAAGTCAATAAAGCGAGGAAGAGAGTCGACCAATTTCGGAGTAGGGGAAGGGAGAGGGAAGAGATTTGAAGGAGGGGGGATACCGTTTGACCCGGAAGGTTTGAGGGGGAAGAGGACGGTGGTGGGTGTGAAGGTAAATGTAGTGTTGTGGGAGGTGAGTGTCGAAGGATTACTGGCTGCATTGGAAGAGAAGGGTTATGTGATTTGTGAGGGGGCAAGGTGGTTGGTGGACGAGGAAGAGGTGGTTAGGAGGAAAAGTGTTCACAAAACATCGTCAACTGTGGTGGTGTTTGTGTGTGGGGCTTTGGAAGTGGCTGGTTTGTTGAGGCGAGGTTTGTGGCTGGGTGGAAGATGGCACTCGGTCAAGAGGTTTGAGGCAGTGCAACTAGTAAGGAAGAAGTCGGGTTGGGTGTGGATGAGAGAGTGGATGGAGAAGGAAGGGAAGGTGAGGGATGAGAGGGGTAGGAAGGCTCGGGTAGATATAGAGAGTATCAACGAGCAGTTGAGAGAGTTGAGGAAGAGTACCAAGAAATTGGAAAACAAGGAAAAGAGGAGGAGGTATGAGGGTGTTAAGGAGGTGAGACCGGTGAAGCCGGTTTCAGGGTTGGTTTTGAAGAAGGATATGAAGGGCAAGGAGGCTGAGAGGGAATTTGATAGTGAGGCGGGGGTTTTTTGGTAGGGGTGATGGTGCTTTCGGGGCTAAGGCGGAGTCACTTATTGCAAGTAGCTCAACCTTTTCCATGGGGGTGGGGACAAGTTTTAGGAGTGATGTGTGGCAGATGGAGTTTGGATATAGGCCGTAGAAGGGGTTTGGGGTAGTAGGTGGGGGATAGGGGGCAGACATCCTGGTTGGATATAGAAAGCCTGTAGTGGGTTGTTTTAGCTAGTTTTGATTAGTTGAATATACTCCGAAAAGTTTTTTTTTAAAAAAAAAAAAAACCTCGGCTACATCTTGGTGTCATGGTTACACCAATCTCAAGACGCCGCATGCTTGGGAGAACCTGCAACCAGCACTCTCATAAATTAAAGCTAAAGATTAGCTAGAGCCTCATAATTTTGGTAGCATCGACAGGGGTCATAAGCACTCGTATGCAACCGAAGGCAGGGTAGCCACTGTTGCAACGCAAGTGCCCAAACTCTCCACCCAAACCCCTCGCAACCAGCCTCACGCATTCTGAAAATGGTTCACAAAATATCATACCCGAACGCAAGCACTTTCTTTCTTTTGGAGCAGGGATATCTGACCGGCCTTCAAAATTCTGGAATGTCAGTAAAAAAATTCATAACGAGATAGGTGCTTCCAGCGCATTAGTTTTGGAATTTACGGGTGACAAAACAAAAATTTTAACGAGAAGCTAAATATAAAAATTGGTCCTGAATTGTCCCCAATGGGAGTGCTGTGCAATCAAATGACGTAAGAGCCATTATAGAAATCGTGCCCTGTGATGAAGCATGATTAAAATCTGACTCTTGGGGTTCGAGTGTTAGAGCAGGTGTTTTCGCACAGGAGAAGTTTCAATGATGGTGTCGGTAAGGATCTAGGGGGCTCGAGAGTTATGTAAATATCCCTTCGTTCGTGCCCGAGTTTCACGACCTTTTAGCGTTGCACTAATAGGATAGAAAGGACAGGAAGGGTAACGATAGACAACCCATCAAGATAAATTAAAATCAGGAGAAGTACTCGTACTTGTACCATCCCTTACCTTGTGGCCGAAATTCATGGCTGCGTAGCGTCGGTTCTCGGCTAACAGGGGATTTTTCCGGTGCCCATCACAACCTATTTTACTACCGGGGATCAAATCTACACGGCCACTCTCGTTTCCATCATGGCAATGCTGAACAGTACTGGGATGGCGGTATTCTGAGCACAACATCACAATGTGTTTCCTATCACGATTACCCAAGTAGGCTAGTAATAGAATCTAGCGCTGGCCATGATTACAAGGTAAGGGATAGTTGGGAGCAAATCTACGCAGCCCGCCAGGTTTCCATCATGACCATGCTGACCAGTACTCATTGGGCACTATTCTGAGCACTCCACCGCTTCTGAAGCACGAAGTTGTTCCTATCACGATTACCCAAATAAGCTATCTCAGCAGTGAAGGGGATACCGGTACCACCCTTCATGTTCATCATATGCTTCTTACATCATAGTTGTCACAATTATTCCTAACTTTGCTCTCTTTAGTTACTTCACGATCGCTTCCACTACCAGCTGTGCCCGTACTTAGCGGGAGGTCCTGAATACAGACGAAGGGATTATGCCTTGCGTATCCTTGTCATGGTGGGGTGTGTAGCCCAATGCTGTTGTTGCGGTTTAAGTTAATGCTGATGGTGATTTATCCGGTTAAGGTATGTAGAGTCTCTGCTAAGCCTACTTCAGCGCCATACAAAGTCTAGGGTAGAGTACAAGTAGTGTTCACGAGCATAATAAAATTTGCGTCCATCGTCGGGAGCTGTGCGGAGGTACAGTACTTCTATTCTCATCGTGTATTCGGAATCTGGTTTCTATAAAAGTGCCGCAAGGTGTGTCAGAATTATGTGAAATATCGAAGATATGATGTGTTTAATACAAAGAGGACAATGTAGCCGA
>Ga0307507_10009389_pt1 | contig 13062 bp, 3 predicted proteins | sample 7_EM_MG_FD_207223 | JGI IMG/M metagenome (GOLD analysis project Ga0307507, IMG submission 207223) | Populus trichocarpa ectomycorrhiza microbial communities from riparian zone in the Pacific Northwest, United States - 7_EM | ecosystem: Host-associated > Plants > Roots > Unclassified | place...
TCGCTTCTATTTAAGGTCTACCTATTTTATAATAAGTATAGTAGATCTCTATCTATATTAATAGCCTCTTATCCTCTATTACTATAGTAGTACTCTACTAATACGGCGCTAGGTCTCCGCCTAGTAAATTAGTAGTTCCTATATTTTCTTTTCTCTCTTTACTACTTATAGATAGAGGGCTTCCTAGCTAGTATACTTAGGCATATTGCCTCTTTAAGAGGCCCTCGATCCTTATATATATCTTATTCCTTATATATATTTTAGTATTTAGTGTATATTTTCTTTTACTAGGTAGCCTTATACTATAACTATTCTCTATATAGTAGTTATATTAATATATAAGTGTTACGGACAGCTTAAGTACAATATTATAACTACTTAAAGAAGAGTTAGAGGAAGCTAGTTAGTTAATATAGGCACGGTCTAGAATAAAGCCGGTGGAACTATATAACAAGGAATAGTAACTGTAACGGAACCTTATAGCAGGAATTACGGTGGGTTCTGTTATTGGGCTAGGTATATAGGTAATAACAAAATAACAATATAATAATAACTGGTGGAGTGGTTGCCTAATAGATTAACTCCAATTATATTCTAAGATTTACTATAAGGAGAGAACTATCTATAGTAGGGACTAAGGTCCTTTAAATACATAACCGTACTCCTAAGAAATCCTCTCTTGTACATAAGGTACGTGTTATACGTATAGTACGTGGCGTATACTGTGTACACTGCGTATACTGCGTATAATATTATATAACTCACTTACTATTTCTTATTATATAGTTCCACTAGATCTATCCTAGACTATACCTATATTAACCAACTAGCTTCCTGCGACTCTTCCCTAAGTAGTTATAACATTGTACTTAAAGCGTCCGTAACACTATCTCCCTCCTCTTTATTTTTGTCCTTAAAGATTCCTAATATCTCTAAGTTGTCTACTAGAGGTGTAATATCTGTTTAATTAGTCTGGTTAATATTCTTACTTATTATACCTAAAGCTTCCTCTTCTTTATAAGTGTAACGTCACGCTCGCACTATGGCTGCCATACTATTACTTAATAAGATAATGTCGTCTCTATATTCTTATTATGTAAAAGCGGGGTTAGTGTGTATTATAATAGCGAGTCCCTTATCTTAATAACCCTTATTTTACTTAAAGTATACTAAAGTAAACGTTTAATCGTCCTATAATGTTCGCTCTATTTCTAATACTAAGTGTGCGCGTCCTATGACTTTTAACAGTCTTTAAGTTCCCTAAGTAACTTATTATAGGGTCTTGTGTTTAATCTGCCGCTATAAAGCTTAATAGTAAGCTCTTAAGCGCCTTAGATAAGCTTTGTTGTTTATAGGAAGTAGAGTAGGAGGCTATAGCTGCTTAATAGCGTGCCCTTAAAGCCTGTTTATTGGCCTCTGCCCGTCTTCTTTGTCTTAAACATGTCCGTGAGAAGGTTCGTTCTAAGGAGTGGAAACTGGTTTAATAGGGTTTATCTAAGCTAGGTAATAAAAGGACTGGCTTTCCTCCTATAAGGGAAACAACTTTAAGTAGCTTAGTAATTGCTCCTCTTAGGTCCCCCTTAGGTAACTTGTTCTTTAGCAATCCTTTTTTGTTAATATTGCCTAACCTACTTTCTTTTGATACTCCTGTACCTTTCTTATAGTGTTTTTTAGGTTGCTTAGTGGTTCCTAGGTAGTCTTACTATAGCCTATCTACTTTACTTTGTATTATATTTTGTTATCTATGTCCTTATAACTAATAATTCTTAAAACTTACTATTTATCTTTTTTTTGTCCTCTATATATATCTGCCTTATAGACTGGTGGCTTAATATTCCTATATGCTGGCTCTAGCATTGCAACGTGTTGTATAGGGTAGATTTTCATTTTAGCTAGTAGGTTTAACTTATATATAACTAATAAAATTCTTTGCTTAATTTTAAAAGGTCTTAGTCTAATATGGTCCAATTTCTTACTTAGTTGTTAACTCTTAAAATTTTTGTATAGTAGCTATACTTTATCCCCCTCCTTAAGATCTGGTCCCTTAGATCTCTTAGTATTATAGTACCTTTTTATTTATTCTTGTACTAGTTTAGCTGTTTCTTTAAGGTCTGTATAAAGATTTATTAATGTCTCTATTCTTTGCTTAGCTGTGCTACTTATCTTTTTTACTTGTTGTGGTGACAATGATGTTCTTGGCTCGTATCTATAATTTGCCTTAAATGGTAATGTCCCCATTTCTTCTTGTAGTGTTGTATTATATGCAAACTATATAATTGGTAATAATAATACCCAATTATTCTATATGTGATTAATATAATATCTTAGATACTGCTTTAGTGTCTAGTTTAGTCTTTCTGTTTATCCGTCTATCTGCGGATAATATACTATAGATATTGCTGCGCAAACCCCTTATTCTGCCAGAAATACTTCCTAAAATGCTGCTATAAATCTTGGATCTCTATCTAATATAATCTTATTTGGTGCTCCGTGTCTTGCAAATACTTTCTTTATATAGATTTTAGCGACATCCTCTGCTAATATCTCTTTAGTGTATGCTATAAAGTATCCCTACTTTGTTAGCTTATCTACTATTACTAAAATTGCGTTGTAATCTTGTCCTGTAATAGAATCTCTTGACTTTAGTAACTTAATAATAAAGTCCTATAATATAACTTCCTATGGTCTTCCTGGTGTCTTAACAGGTTATAGCCCTCTATACGGCTTATGCCTTATTGGTTTATTTCTTTAGCAATTTAGATATTTCTTTATAACTTATCTTGCTAGTCCCTAGATTTCTTAAATAATATACTCCTCTTAAAGTCTTAATACTAAGCCTATAGCTCTATTATGTCCTTGTGTTATTCCCTTGTGGAATTCCTTAATAAATTCTTCTGTAATAGACTTAGGCATATATGTTGCTTCTCTATTTTTGTATTACTCTAAGTCTAAATCCTCTATCTATACTTTTTAGATCTTCTATATCTAATTACTCTCTAGTAAGTTATGGATCTAACTTTTCTTAGTTACTGTAATCTTTGGATAATTATACCTAATTAATCCGTCTTAATCCTTTTGCAATAAAGCTCCCGATAGCTTTTTATTACTTTATAGTTTAGCCTTTCTACTTAGAGCGTCTGCTCGTGTATTATCTATACCCTTAGTATACTGAATTTTAAAATAGTATTTTATAAGTATTTCTGCCTATCTAACCTGTCTTTGGTTGAGTTCCTTTATTATTAAGAATCCTGTAAGGTTCTTATGGTCCGTTTTAACTATAAATGGTTTCTCTGTGCCTTATAAGAATGCTCTTTATTCCTTAAGTGCTGCTACTATACCTAACAACTCCTTGTTATAGATATTATAGTTTAACTCTGGTGGTGTTATCTTCCAACTATAGTATATTACTAGGTGCTATCTATCTTAATATTTCTGTATAAAGTATGCCCCTAGTATAAAGTCTAATGCATTTGTTTCTACAACCGTCTTTAGACCTAGTTAATAGATTTTAAGAACTGGCTCCTAGGTAAACAACTTTTTAACTCTCTTAAATAGTTCTTATTATTCCTTTCCCTATACCCACGGTTCTTCTTTTTTTGTTAACTGTGTAAACGGCTTAATGTTCTATAACCATTGCGCTATAAACCTTCTATAGTAATTGTAAAACCCTAGGAATGATCTTAACTGCATAATATTCTTTGGTTTTTGCTAATTTACTATAGCCTTGATCTTCTTTAGATCTATACTAAGTTGGCCTAGTTTAATAATGAATTTAATAAAATTAGTTTTTCTGGTAAAGAACTTGCATTTCTTAATTATTACTAGTATCTGTTCTTCTTGTAGTCTCTTTAAAACCTATTTAATATGTTCTCTATATTCTTCCTTACTCTCTAAGTAGATAATAATATTGTTGAGGTATACTATAATAAATTTATCTAGGTGTTCTCTTAATACACTATTAATTCGCTTCTAGAATATTACTAGTGTGTTTATAAGTCTGAATTATATAACTAATGGTTTATATAGTCCTTTCTTTAACCTAAAGGCTGCTTTCTATTTATTGCCTTCCTTGATTCTGATCTAATAGTATGCCTATCTTAGATCTATCTTTATAAAGATCTTTACGTTACCTATCCTATCTTAGATTTCGCTAATTAAGGGTAAAGGATACCTATTCTTCCTAGTAATGCTGTTTAACTATTTATAGTCTATACACATCTTAAGTTTTCCGTTTTTCTTTAGGATAAATAGTACTAGATATTCTGCTGATAACTATAATAGTCTAATATATCCCTTTTGTAAGTTCTCCTAAATAAACTCCTTAAGCGCTACTGACTCTGTTTTAGTAAGCTTGTAGATTAGAAAGAACTTTAGACTTATTCCCTCTTTTAATTCTATTTTATGGTTCTAAGCTGTATACTCTAACAGCTTCTTACTTTTTAGTAACTACAACTTTTTACCATACTTGTGGTATCTCTTTAGTATATAACTTAAGCCTCGCTTAGTTTCTTTATATATTGCTTTAACTTGGTACTATACCAACTTAGTTTGCTATTATACTTTATGTTGTTATATATCCTTAATATTAACCTAATCTATAACCTAATTAATCTTTAGATTATATTTCTATAACTAAGGTATTTCTAGTATCGCCTTGTCCTATTCTAATGGTAGGATATTAAAAGACATTCTAACTGGTCTCCCTTTAATAGTTATCTAAATAGGTCCTATTTTAAGATTAATAATACCTTCTCTATAGGCTATCTAATCTCCTAAAATTGTTATAAGTGGATATAGATGTTCCTTCTATCTATATAGTAACCCTATCCTTTCTACTACCTTTGGTAATATATGGTTCCTTATTGCTCTACTATCTACTAACGCTTTAAACTGCTGATCTTGCTATTTAGCTCTTAACCTTAAATTCCTTTAAGGGTCTAAGGCTCTAATACTAGTTCCCTCTAGTCCTATATGCCTCCCCTTTTCCTAACTGTTGGCTGCTTAATCCTGCCTATACTTAATTCAACTTTAGCTAATACTTAGTTCGTTTCTTTTCCTCTATATAATAGATAAGTATTTTCTAGGTACTTCTACTACTATTATCTATCTAGGCATTCTTCTATAAGGAATCTTCCTAGTTAAAGTGTTAAGTCTCCTTAACCTTATACTTCTACTAGGTGCTAACTATGTATATACTTAGCATTTCTAAACCACTTTTCCTCTAGTGCCTAATATATCCTTACTAGGTACTTCTAGTTCTTATCTTTAGGTGCTCTATGCATATTATATATATTATCCACACAAGCTATCCACGATAGTGTATAATACGCTACATATTTTAGGTTAACTCTTAGTTTGTTTTTATTCTTAAGTTTAAACCTATACCTAGTTAACTTAACCACTAGTATCTCCGCTATAGGTACTAAGATTTATCGCTTACTTCTCTAGTCCCTAGATCCCTCTTCTAGGTTCCTTAATATTATAATTAATGCTTCTTTAATATAACTTATATATTTCTCCGTAATAGGTTGATTTTAGACAACTTTTTTGTCTAGCTATATATAAAAGTCTTCCTATTTATTGTTATGTTATTACCTATACCACTTTCTATATAACTGGTTTAGTGTATATAGTCTATCTATTAGAAAGTACCTTGTTATCACTACATTATAATATCCTTTAGTATGCCTTTCTTTAAACCTAGTTAAAATATCTAGATCCTCTTTTTATTCTAGTTTATCTAACTATTTTACCCTAGGTGTTTCTGCACTTGGCCTATTAATAATTCTTTATATAGGTACTCTATTTCTTATATAACCTAGTATTACTAATCTCTTATCTAGCTTCTACTCTTGCTATATAATAATTCTTATTCTAAACTTATCTATAGTTTCTTATTTTCTGTGTCTTATAGCTAGATCTTTATAGTTATCTTACTTTTTAATCCTAGTATTAACTATTTAATCTTTAGGCTAAACACTATATTTACCTAGGATTACTAACGTTTTTATTTATTCTCTAAACTTATAGTTCTTAAACTTGCGTCCTATACTTATTTATTTATTACTAAACTAAATTACTACCCTTTCCTATTAGTTTTCGTCCGTTATAGGTTCTTAGGTATATCTTATCTTACTTTAAGAATCTTAAGTTTCTTTTATCTCTTCTTAAGAATCTTAAGCCTATAGCCTTTTACCTTTATTAAGTAATAAGCTAGCACTAATAGTTATCTGCTTACTTAGTTTCTTCTAAACGTTGCTCCTATTATCTTATAAAGTAATAGAAATTGTATTTAATAGTGTTATAATACCCATTACTAAACCTTATTCTATAATAGTCTTAGTCTCTACTTCTATTTTAACTTCTTTAAGGTCTGCATACTCCTAGTAAGCTGCCTTTATTGCCTTATTATTAGTAAATGCTTTGCCTTTATTAAATTTATTATCTTTAATGTCCAATCTATAAGCTAGTTTGTTGGTTCCTCTAAACTTAAATAATAATAGCTCCTATAGCTAATAGCTTGCGCCATACTTAGCATCCTTATAAATTTAGTATGCGTTATTATAATAATACGCAAAACTATTAATTAAATACTCTTTTGTTCCTTATAGTGCACTATTATCCCTCTATATATATATGCTGTCTACTAGTCTGGTTCCCTTTACTATATAGTTACTTTAACTACCTCTATAGTCTCTGGCAAAATAACCTTATTTTCTATAATTTATGCAAGCTCTATCTTTAAACTATTTTTCTTGCTATAGAGTCTGCCTAAATATCTTCTACTATTAAGATCCCTAGTTTAGCCTCTACTTCTAGGTCCTTTAATTGCTTAATCCTTAACCTCTAGGTTTCTATAGTTTCTTTTCCTATCTTTAAGTTTCTTTAGTACCACTTAGGTCTATTAGCTCTGCGCTATTCTATAGTTTTTAACTCTATATCTATTATTACATACTCTACGCCTTATATAACTATAGAACTCTATCTTGCCCTCTCTTAACTTGTTCCCTTTAGTAGATCCTATTATTAATCTTTATTAACTAATCTATTAACTCCCTTAGAGTATCCGCATCTTTTATTAGGATAATTACGTCCTAGACTTTAGCCTTAAGTCCCTATTTATACTATGCTATAAGCGCCCTATTATTCCACTTAACCTATATAGCTAGTGTTTAAAACTATATTATATACTTAATTACTAAAGTACGTTGTACTAAGTTCTAAAGCTTTTGTTCCGCTATAGTTATAGCCTTTAGGTCTTTAAATATTTGCGTTAATTACTCTATAAACCCATTCTAATTGGTAAATATATACTATACATCCTAGTTAGTAGTTATTATGCCATTAGCCTATATTTCCGTAAGATATAGCTTAAACCACTTAAGTACCCTCCCTATTAGGAATAATCCTGCATAGGCTACCTAATCTAATAATATTGCTAACTTCGCTCCTTCCTATACTACCTTAAAGTATATTTATATAAGAAATCCTTTAAGCTTTAACTTCTCCCCTAAGAATTGTTTAATTAAAGGTAACTTAATCTTTACTACTTTAATTCTATTAATGCGTTCTTTAAGTATCCTATTATTATCTTATAAGTGATTAACTATTTCCTATAACTAACTTTATATAACCACTTAAGAATCCCTATTGTCTATACTAGTATCACCTGGCCCTAAGGTTATGGCTATTACTAATACTGTTATAACTAGTACTGCTCTTAGTAGTATATTATTTAATCTTATTTAATACTATAACCTTAGTAGTGAATATATAACGGAACCTTATAGTAGGAACTACAGTAGGTTCTATTATTAGGCTAGGTATATAGGTAAGAACAAAATAACAATATAATAATAACTGGTGGAGTAGTTACCTAATAGATTAACTCTAATTATATTCTAAGATTCACTATAAGGAGAGAACTATCTATAGTAAGGACTAAGGTCCTTTAAATATATAACTATACTCCTAAGAAATCCTCTCTTATATATAAGGTACGTGTTATACATATAGTATATAGCGTACACTGCGTACACTGCGTATACTGCGTATAACATTATATAACTCGCTTACTATTCCTTATTATATAGTTCCACCAGATCTATCCTGGACTATACCTATATCAACCAACTAGCTTCCTACGACTCTTCCCTAAATAGTCATAATATCGTACTTAAAGCGTCCATAATAGTAACTAAGGTTATATAGTTAATCTATAATCTATAGGATTAGGGGAATATAGGATCTATAAATAGATTAACAAATTAACAGATTAATAGATTAATAGAGCAAAGGGATTTCTTAGGAGTATAGTTATATATTTAAAGAACTATAGTCCCTACCTAGATAGTTCTCTCTTTATAGTAAATCTTAGAATACAATTAAAGTTAATCTATTAGGTAACTACTCTACTAGTTATTATTACGTTGTTAATTTATTCTTACCTATATACCTAGCCTAATAATAGGACCCACCGTAGTTCTTACTACAAGGTTCTATTACATATTTACTACTAAGGTTATAGTATTAAATAAGATTAAACAACATACCACCTAAAGCACTAGTTATAACAACGTTAACAGCAGCCATAACCTTAGGGTTAGGAGATACTAATATAGCAAACACGGATTCTTAAGTGGTTACACAAGGTTAGTTATAAGAAATGGTTAATTACTTATAGAATAATAGCAGGCTACTTAAAGAACGCATTAATAGAATTAGAGTAGTAAAGGTTAAGTTACCTTTAATTAAATAATTCTTAGGGGAGAAGTTAAAGCTTAAAGGGTTTCTTACATAGATGCATTTTAAGGTTATATAAAAAGGAGTAAAGTTAGCAACACCTACGGACCAAGTAGTATACGCAGGACTATTTTTATTAAGAAGAGCTTTAGAGTAGTTTAAGCCTTACCTTACAGAGATATAAGTAAATGGTATAACGACTACTAACCCAGACATATAGTATGTATTTGCAAGTTAGAACAGATTTGCAAAACAGTTAACGCAAATATTTAGAGACCCTAAAGTAACTATAATAGCGGAATAAAAGCTTCAGAACTTAGTATAACGTACTTTAGTAATTAAGTATACAATGCAGTTTTAAACACTAGCTATATAGGTTAAGTGAAATAATAGGGCGCTTATAGCATAGTATAAGTAAGGACTTAAGGCTAAAGTCTAGGACGCAATTATCCTAATAGAAGATGTAGATACTCTAAAAGAGTTAATAAACTAGTTAATAAAGATTAATAATAGGATCTATTAAAGGGAACAAGCCAAGAAAGGGTAAGATAGAGTTCTATAGTTATATAAGGCGTAAAGTACGCAACAATAGATATAAAGTTAAAAACTATAGAATGGTGTAGAGCTAATAGACCTAAGTGGTACCAAAGAAACCTAAAGGTGGGAAAAGAAACTATAAAAACCTAGAGGTTAAGGATCTAGTAATTAAAGGACCTAGGAATAGAAGCTAAACCAAAGATCTTAGTAGTAGAAGACATTTAGGCGGACTCTATAATAAGAAAAATAGTTTAAAAATAGGGCTTATATAAATTATAGAAAACAAGGTCATTTCGCTAGAGACTATAAAGGTAGTTAAAGTAATTACGCAGTAAAGGGAACCAGGCTAGCAGACAGCACATATATATAAAGGGACAATAGTGTACTATAAAGAATAAAAGAATGTTTAATTAATAGTTTTATGTTTTATTATAACAATATATACCAAATTTATAAGAACGCTAAATATAGCGCAAGCTATTAGCTATAGGAGCTAGTATTATTTAAGTTTAGAGGAACTAACAAACTAGCTTATAAATCAGACATTAAAGATAATAAATTTAATAAAGGCGAAGCATTTACTAATAATAAGGCAATAAAGGCAGCTTACTAAAAGCATATAGACCTTAAAGAAGTTAAAATAGAAGTAGAGACTAAGACCATTACTAAACAAGGTTTAGTAATGGATGCTATAATACCATTAAATACAATTTCCATCGCTTTATAAGACAATAGAAGTAATATTTAGAAGAAACTAAGTAAGTAGATAACTACTAGTACTAGCTTATTACTTAATAAAGGCAAAAGGCCACAGGCTTAAGATTCTTAAGAAGAGATAAAAAAAGCTTAAGATTCTTAAGACAAGATAAGACATACCTAAGGACCTATAACGGATAAAAACTAATAGGGAAGGGTAGCTACTTAGTTTATAAATAAACAAATAAGTATAGGACGTAAGTTTAAGAACTACAAGTTTAGGGAACAAATAAGAACATTAGTAATCCTAGATAAACGTAATATTTAGCCTAAAGATTAAACAGTTAATACTAGAATTAAAAAGTAAGATAACTACAAAGATTTAGCTGCAAGACGCAGAAAATAAGAAACTATAAATAAGTTTAGAACAAGAATTATCACATAGTAAGAGCAAAAGCTAGATAAGAGGTTAGCTATACTAGGTTATATAAGGGATAGAGCACCCGTATAAAGAATTACTAATAGGCCAAGTGTAGGGACACCTAAGGTAAAGTAATTAGATAAACTAGAATAGAAAAAGAATCTAAATATCCTAACTAGGTTTAAAGAAAAACATACTAAAGGATATTATAATATAGCAATAACAAGGTACTTTCTTATAGATAGACCATATACACTAAACCAGTTGTATAGAAAGTGGTATAGGCAATAACATAATAATAAATAGGAAGATTTTTATATATAGCTAGATATTACAGACGCTTTAAGTATAATATTATAACTACTTAGGGAAGAGTTGCAGGAAGCTAGTTAGTTAATACAGGCACAGTCTAGGATAGATCTAGTGGAACTATATAACAAGGAATAGTAAGCGAGTTATATAATATTATACGCAGTATATAAAGTATACGCAGTGTACGCCTATGTATAATATGTATAACACGTACCTTATATATAAGAGAGGATTTCTTAGGAGTATAGTTATATATTTAAAGGACCTTAGTCCCTACTATAGATAGTTCTCTCCTTATAGTAAATCTTAGAATATAATTGGAGTTAATCTATTAGGTAACTACTCCACTAGTTATTATTATATTATTAATTTATTCTTACCTATATACCCAGCCTAATAATAGGACCTACTGTAGTTCCTACTATAAGGTTCCGTTACACATTTACTACTAAGGTTATAGTATTAAATAAGATTAAATAACATGCTACCTAAAGCACCAGTTATAATAGCGTTAATAGTAGCTATAACCTTAAGACTAGGAGACACTAGTATAGTAGATACAGATTCTTAAGTAGTTATATAAGGTTAGTTATAGGAAATAGTTAATTACTTATAAGATAATAGTAGGATACTTAAAGAACGCATTAATAGAATTAGAGTAGCGAAAATTAAACTACCTTTAATTAAATGGTTCTTAGGAGAGAAGTTAAAGCTTAAGGGGTTTTTTATGTAGATGTACTTTAAGGTAATACAGGAAGGAGCGAAGTTAGTAATATTATTGGATTAAGTAGCCTATATAGGATTGTTCCTAATAGAAAGGGCACTTAAGTGGTTTAAACTATACCTTATAGAAATATAGGCTAATGGTATAACAACTACTAATTAGGATGTATAGTATATATTTACTAGTTAAAATAGGTTTATAGAACAACTAATATAGATATTTAGAGACTTAGAGGCTATAACTATAGTGAAACAAAAGCTTTAGAACTTAGTACAATATACTTTAGTAATTAAGTATATAATATAGTTTTAAATACTAGCTATATAGGTTAAGTGGAATAATAGGGCGCTTATAGCATAGTATAAATAAGGACTTAAAGCTAAAGTCCAAAACATAATTATTTTAATAAAAGATGTGGATACTCTAAAGGAGTTAATAGACCAGTTAATAAAGATTAATAATAGGATCTATTAAAGGGAACAAGCTAAGAAAGGGCAAGATAGAGTTCTATAGTTATATAAGGCGCAAAGTACGCAATAATAAACATAGAGTTAAAAACTATAGAATAGTATAGAGCTAATAGACCTAAGCAGTACTAAAGAAACCTAAAGATGGGAAAAGAAACTATAGAAACTTAGAGGTTAAGGATTAAGTAATTAAAGAACCTAGGAATAGAGGCTAAACTAGGGATCTTAGCAGTAGAAGACATTTAGGCGGACTTTACAACAAAAAAAATAGTTTAAAAATAGGGCTTGCATAAATTACGGAAAATAAGGTTATTTCGCTAAAGACTATAGAGGTAGTTAGAGTAATTATATAGTAAAGGGAACTAGGCCAGTAGATAGCACATATATATAAAGGGATAATAGTGCACTATAAGGAATAAAAGAGTGTTTAATTAACAGTTTTATATATTATTATAACAACGTATACTAAATTTATAAGGATGCTAAGTATGGCGCAAGCTATTAGCTATAGGAGCTATTATTATTTAAGTTTAGAGGAACTAACGAACTAGCTTATAAATTAGACATTAAAGATAATGAATTTAATATAGGTAAAGCATTTACCAATAATAAGGTAATAAAGGCAGCTTACTAAAAGTATATAGACCTTAGAGAAGTTAAAACAGAAGTAGAAACTAAGACCATTATAAAATAGAGTTTAGTAACAGATATTATAATACTATTAGATACAATTTCCGTCGCTTTATAAGATAATAGGAGTAACGTTTAAAAGAAACTAAGCAAGTAGACAACTATTAGTGCTAGCTTATTACTTAATAAAGGCAAAAGGCCATAGGCTTAAAATTCTTAAAAAGAGATATAAGAAGCTTAAGATTTTTAAAACAAAATAAAATATACCTAAGAACCCATAACAGACAAAAACTAATAGGAAAGAGTAGTAACTTAGTTTAGTAATAAATAAATAAGTATAGGACGCAAGTTTAAGAACTATAAGTTTGGGAAATAAATAAGAATATTAGTAATTCTAGGTAAACGCAGTGTTTAGCCTAAAGATTAAATAGTTAATACTAGGATTAAAAAGCAAGACAACTATAAAGATCTAGCTATAAGACGCAGAAAATAAGAAACTATAGATAAGTTTAGAATAAGAATTATTATATAGT
>Ga0307507_10009390_pt1 | contig 13062 bp, 9 predicted proteins | sample 7_EM_MG_FD_207223 | JGI IMG/M metagenome (GOLD analysis project Ga0307507, IMG submission 207223) | Populus trichocarpa ectomycorrhiza microbial communities from riparian zone in the Pacific Northwest, United States - 7_EM | ecosystem: Host-associated > Plants > Roots > Unclassified | place...
ATCTACATAAAGGCATACAAGCAAGAAGATACCTTGTGAAGATTTTTTTAGGAACAAAGTATGCTCATAAGGGCATTTCTCAAACCTTTCCCTCAGAAAATAAGCTTCAATACAACTGTACCATGCCCATTTGCTTCAAGCCGTACAAAGTTGTCCGTAAGTAATACACTTTATTTTCTGCTCTTTTTACCACAAAACCAAGGGGTTGCTCAATATACACCTCCTCATTTAACTCACTATGATGAAATGCAAACTTAACATCTAATTGAAATAAATCTATTTTAAGTTGTTAAAGCAAGCACCAATATGAAGACCTCTATGTAATTTACCCCATGTTGTTGCATATACCCTTTGGCGATAAGGCGAGCCTTGTATTTTTCGACTTCCCCATGATCATTTAGCTTAGTCTTATATACCCATTTCACCCAATTATTTTTGCGCCATAAGGAAGATTAGTGAGGTCCCATGTATCATTTTTCCGAATGGCTTCAATTTTAGAGTCCATTGTACATCTCTATTTGGCACTTTGAGTTGCATCCATATAGGACAAAGGATCCCCATCAACAATTAAACCAAAATTACCTTGATGATCATTATCAGAGAAGCCCTCGCAACTATTATAATCACACATCTAAATTGGTGGGTGTCAAGAATGCCTTTCAGCAGGACTGGAAATAGGATCATCATTTATGTATTCTTTGGTTTAATACTCCAAATTCTTCTCATGAAAGCCACCATGATTATCAGCACTAATGGATCCATTGCCTTTCTCATGACTAGTCCCACCTGAATTGTTATCTTTGGCTCTATCTTGTATATTATTTTGGATGTCTTTATTTATATCACTCCAATCAAGAGATGCTTTAATTGCTTCAGCATGACTATCATCTCAGGGCCAACTTTCATCTTTATTAAAGAGTACATCATAACTAATAAACATCTTTTGAGAAAATGGATCATACAAACGATAAGCTTCGAACTCCTTGTTAATTCCTAACAAAATATATTTTGAGCTTTTGTTGTCTAATGTGGTGCGTTTGCTATATGGAACATGAGCATAAGAAAGACACCCAAACACTAAAAAATAAGCAACATATGGTTTAATGCCGCTTCATTCCTCTTCTGGAGTTTTATTTTGAACTGCAAGTATAGGACTTCTATTGAGAATATGTACCACCTAGTTGACAGCCTTGGGCCAAAAGGTTTTTGGAACTCGTCTACTGGTGAGCAGACTTCAAACCATGTTCATGATTGTTCGATTTTTCCTTTCCGCCACTCTATTTTGCTAAGGAGTGTAGGTTGTGGTGAATTGACAATGTATCCCATTGGTTGCATAGAACTCAATAAACTTGGTAAATGTGAAATCCTCACCTTTATCAGCTCGCAAACCCTGGATACTAATTTCAGCTTGTCAGGATCTTTCTTAACCTTCGTTTTGAAAAGTTAGAACATTCTAAAAGCATCTGACTTTTTTGTTAAGAAAAAGACCTATAATTTTGGCTAAAGTCATCAATAAAAGTTAAAAGATACCTCTTGTGACTATCGGAGATAGGAGAAATTAGCCTATATATGTTCGAATGAAAGAGCTGAAATGGTTGTGATGTTCTTCACATACTTTCTCATGGAAAGAAACTTTTATGTTGTTTTCCCAGCACATAATCTTTGCATAACAAGTTGGAACATTGCAGCTGTGGTAACCTATAAACCATCTATTTTTTCGGTAAAGTTTTGAGGCCTCTAAAACTTAAATGGTCATACCGACAATGTTAGAGATAATCCAGATGTTGTGTTGGAGTGAGAAAATAATATTGGTCTTGAAGTTGAATCTTGGTAAGAAGGACAAACATCCTATTAAGAGAAATGGTTGTTTCGATAATAAAACCTCTTTCTGAGTGGTACACCTTACACTTGTTATATCGAAATAAAATTACCAAACATTTCTCTTGCAATTGGCCAATGCATAAGATATTGTTTTTCAATTTAGAAATATAAAATAACTCTATAATAACTTATGAAATATGATTAACTTAGAGATGAATATGACATTTTCCCATTTCACCAATGCTGGAGTTGTCGCCCAGCTTTACTGACTTGCGAAAGCTCTCATCTAGTTATGAAAAGAATTTATTGTGTCGCATATATGGTTACAACATCTCGAGTCTAAAAACCATGTCATTTCATCAGGTGTTTTATTGACATGAATCATGAGAAGTAACTCGTTCGTGCCTTTATCAACTTTAAGAGTATCATGTTTTGAAAAATAGCCTTTTAACTCTTTCTTATGTCCTACCATATTCGTAACATCAATATATGTCATGAGCAGCAATGATTTAGTGGTTTCAGTGTAATAGGCTTGTGACTCATTTTCCTTGCCTTTCTTTGGACATTCATACTGAAAATGGCCAAGTTCATGACAATAAAAACATTCAACAAATGATTTATCAAAACCTTGTCTCTCACGCCCTTATCCCCTACCTCGAAAGGCACCTCCACCACGACCTGATTTGCCAACACTGTTGTCATGAGTATCTTTAATGCTTGCTCTGCCACAATATGTCATTGCATGTGTTGTTCATGAACCAATAGGCTACTTTGCAATTCATCAATGGAAATAGTTTCCAAGTCTTTTCAATATAGCGTAAGATCTTTTCAATAATAATAACATCAGTCATTATTTCACCATGAAAGCACATTTTAGTAGCAATGATGAGAGTACAAGAAAAGTAGTTAGAGACGGTCTCACCTTCCTTCATATGAACGATTTCAAAATCCTTGTGAAGGGCCTACAATTGTGCACGTTTGACCCTTGCATTCCCTTTAAACGTTTTCTTCATAGAATCCCAGATTCCCTTCAAAGTCTCTTTATCCAATATAGTTTTAAGGATCGAATGATCAATGACCTGAAAGAGACAATTCTTTTCTCATAAGCCTTTCAATCTTTAATATGCCACCCTTTTTTTTGTTAATCTGAGAGATCAACATCCTTTGTTATGATAGAAATTCCACTCTCAACTACATGATAGTATTCTTTAGAGCGAAGAAAATTCTCCATCAGCATACTCAAATGATCATAATGCCCAACAAATTGTTGAATTGCTGGTTGAACAAAACTGCCCTTAGTTATCATCTTTAGCTGCGGCTACAAGATTTGAAAAACTTTGGCACATGTCCAAAAAGGCTCTGATACCAAATATTGAAGGTAGTTTTTTTAGGAGAAAAGCTTATATTATTTAATATACAAGGTGGCTTTATATATAGCCATACATAAGGTAACAAAATAACGAATATAATGTTATTCCACATAAACATGAGCCATAGGCAAAGAAAAGGCTAGCGCCCTGATCTTCAGGGATTATCAATTACAGAAAGCTGAAATACTAAGTCAATACCTAAAGTTTGGTAACATCTGTCACTCTGAATTCAAAATCCTCTTTTCTTAACTGCTGTCGATTTTCTTTTTCTTCAAAAACCAAAAGGGAAAATGCGTGACATCGTTCACTTTCTCTCTTTAAGTTGCTTGATGTTATTATTGTTGAAAATCAAAAGGTTGAGATTGGTTCATGTTTGAATTTGTTATTATTTCTTGTTTTCTCTTTAATATCAATTATCAAGTTGTTGTTATCATGTACGGAGTAGAGGGGAGAAAAAGAATGATAGTATTTTGGGTGATCAATTTGAATAAGAGGTAAAGATAGTTTGGGTATTTTGCATTAAAAAAAAAAATGTTTGATGCACATGATTTGGGAGTAGTTTGAATAAGCCCAGCAGTTGAATAAAGAGATACACTGCAAGATATGGTATGCCCCACAATTGATTCTTATTGTTAAATCACCAGGCAATTAATAAGCCTATGACCAAGACATGGAAACAGAGCACAAGCTTCCCATGATTCTCTGACAAAGAGTTATTGTTTCATATGAAAGCTCATTATACCGAAGTCGCAGAACTCAGGGAAAAAAACACTATAAAGCTATATCAGCAATGAAAAGTCCTTAATGGATTTTTCGTTGCTAATTAAATATGTATTGAATTTTAGTTTTATTGTAATGAATTAGACAGTTGCTCCTTATCTTATTCGATTGGATGAAAAATCAAGAAATCATGATTGAGTTTTGTTCGTCTCTATCAAGTTGCTGAAATTTTCATAAAGTCTCTTAAAACTTATTTATTCTTTAAAAAGATGATTTCTTAGTGTATGTAAAAGAACCTGTTTATAGTATTGTTAAACAAAGTATTTAAGAACATCAAATTAAAAAAACAAATTGGTAGATAATAGTAGGAATTCTAGTCCAAGTAGTAATTCTTGATATAAAAAAAAAAAAGATTTATGTGCTGCAATGTCCGATTAATGTATCGAAAATTGAGAGCTAGCATTGAATATTAATAAATAATAGCATGGAATGTTAAACATGTAGTGTTTCTAAGAGAGAGTGCATGAATGACCCAAACTCCAAGAAACTCTCTATACAAGCTAGCTGACGTTTTCTTTTGATGCCCCGTTCGCCTTCCATAGCTTTATTTGGAGTGATTTCTGCATCTGAAATATTGCGAATATATGTTCTTTTTTTCTTTTTGTTTTGATCCCTCTTTATTACACTTGTATCATGTGTTGATTTATTATTTTTAGCATATTAATTTCATTATTGACTCGGGTTTGAACCTTGCTTACCATGCGCTCATTGACAAATTCGTTCACAGGGAGCACTTAACCAAGACAAAAGACAATATTCTACAGCACGAAAGCTGAAAGTTGACATTGTTGATTTCAACCCCCCTTATGTCGAGAATAAGAATTTCAGGAGTTATTTAACTTACGATAGTTCTAATAAACGTGGGATTGATTCTAGTTAGTTGTAAAATCAAAATTGTATCCATGGAACTAGGAATTTTAATCTGGGGAGCCGAAATAGACGAAAAAAACTTCACGGGGAGCTAAAATTTTGTATTTTGTATTTTTATTGAACGAGAAGGATGGAAAAAGGCACCTATTAATTAATAGGTGCCGAAAAATAGTTCTAATAAACGTGAAGTTATTTAACTTACGATAGTTCTAATCAACGTGGGATTGATTCTAGTTAGTTGTAAAATCAAAATTGTATCCATGGAACTAGGAATTTTAATCTGGGGAGCCGAAATAGACGAAAAAAACTTCACGGGGAGCTAAAATTTTGTATTTTGTATTTTTATTGAACGAGAAGGATGGAAAAAGGCACCTATTAATTAATAATCAACCATATATTGGGACATGAATGCGTAGATCGAAGACAATAAGGTCTTATAAAGAGCAGGAGTGGAGAAACCTAAATGGGTTTGGTTTGTTGTGCAGTCAAGCACGAGATAAAATGGAGGAATCTGTGCCCACTAGCTAGGATGAGGATGAGAATAGGAAGGCGCCAGGTCGGTCTGTCTACCCTCACTACCTTCTCTCTCTCTCTCACTGCCAGGACCAGCACACAATTTAATCAATGGCACCGAAGTCAAAACTCAAAACCTAACTTGAACATACCCTTTCTCTAGTAGCAACTGGCCTGTAGAAAAAATAGAAGAAACCCCAAAAATAACCATAATGATGCATGTGACTTGAAAGTAAAAAAAGGGAGGAAAAAAATCATCTTAAGCTGATTGCTAACTCCCTAATGTATAGAGAAAACCCAAGAATGATGAAAAGGACAGAGCTCACATGAGCCGAACCAGATCATCCATGGGCCCATACGCACAAATCCTCTCTCAATCCTCAATCCTCGAATCCTCATGGGTCTTTCTTTAATAGCAGAAAGAAGCGAGAAAATATTTGTGGTTCGTTGCTTGTAGAGAGAGAAGATTTTAGGAAACTATAATTGGGAAGCAAAAACCCTCATACAACACCTCTCTCTCTCTCTCTCTCTCTGATGTAGCTAGGTCAACCACATGATGAACAGCTTGCCTTCTTTCTTTCTAATATTGAATTACCGTATGGCTTGTCTTGTTTAGGGTTTTGAGTGTTTTGTTTTTATATTTTATTTTTAGTCAAAGAAGAAGGCACCGACTCTTTGGTTTGTATTGAGCTAGATGATTGCTCCCCCTTTGCTTCTCTTCTTTGTGGCCTCACAGATTTTGAAAGAGAAAATCTTCTAAACAAGAAACCAAATCCTCTAGAGCAGGTGAGGTAAGGCCTTGTTTGTGCTCAATATTTCGCTAAAAAGTCGTAACCCCACTTTTTTCTTCTTCTTTTCTTTCTTTCTCCTCAATCATCATTTCTATTTTGGTTGTTGGATTTCAATTCTTCAAGATCTACTGTGATCATAAGAAGCTCTTAGTGGGTCATCATGAACTTCGTTGAAGGAGAAAGAGGGGATTTTGATAAAGAAGAACAAGGAGAAGAGAAACAGGAAGGAGAGGAAGCTGTGAAGACAAGTAAGCTCCTCTTTTCTTCTCCTTGTACATCATCTTCTTCTACCAAGTACACAAATTTTCTTCCTGAGCACCACAACATGTGGCCTGGTTCATTTGATCAGTCACAACAAGATAGCAAAACCCAAGAACCATCTCTCAATTTTGATAAGAAGCTAGAGCTCATGGAATTATCACTGGGAAATAACAATGAAACTGAGAGAACTAGTGCCGATGCTGTTGTTGGTGCTAGAGAGTCTATTGAGAGAGAGCACATGTTTGACAAAGTAGTGACCCCAAGTGATGTAGGCAAGCTAAACCGTCTTGTTATACCAAAGCAACACGCAGAGAGGTACTTCCCTCTTGATTCTTCATCGAATGAAAAAGGCCTCATCTTGAACTTTGAAGACCGGAACGGCAAGCCATGGCGGTTCCGGTACTCTTATTGGAACAGTAGTCAAAGCTATGTAATGACCAAAGGTTGGAGCCGGTTTGTAAAAGAAAAAAGGCTTGATGCAGGCGATATTGTGTCGTTCCAACGCGGTGTTGGTGAGTCAGGCAAGCATCGTCTGTTCATAGACTGGAGACGCAGGCCTAATGCACCAGATCCAACAACATTCTCACATTTAGAGCTCCAAAATCAGCAACACTATCCACAGTCAGTGCGGTGGGGCAGGCTGTACTCCATACCCCAATCTAATTTATCCATGCAGCAACCTCAATTGCGACATTTGAATTACAGCATTCATCCTTATCAACAACAGCAATATCAGAATCGTAATCATCAGAATCATTATCATCAACCGTCTACGATTAGTTATGGCACTTCAGCGCAGTATTACTTAAGGCCACCAGAGACACTTCAGATTGGGGCAATGCATCAACAAGCTGGAGGAAGTCATGTCCCACTGGTGATAGATTCAGTGCCAGTTGTTCATGGTAAAACTGCGGGGAAGCGGCTCAGATTGTTTGGTGTAAACATGGATTGTCCTACACAGGATGATGGTCAGTCATCTTCGATCACAATGACACATGGCACAATGGGTTCATTCTCTTCTCATTTGGCTTCATCTTCTCTCCCTCCTCCTCTCCAATTAAGGGCACCCACTAGTGCCCCAATGCAAGCTGAGTTTTCAAAGAAAGGAAAGAATTCCTTATCTTTTGATCTGGATCTTTAATTAATCACATATGAAGATACCATTTCTTCTGTTCCTTCACATCTGATTTCTCAATATGGGTACTAGATTTAGGTAAGAGGCTTTCAAGAAATTTTCAAGTTTAGCCTTTTTTGAGTTTCTTTTTGTTGATTGTTTAAATATTGTCAGCAAATTAAAAGATGAGGTTTTGGGTATATTGTGAAGATCAAAAGATGGAAGAGTGGTGCAAGAAATGTGGAGTTTGAAACACGCTTTCAATTGTGTATAATGCATATATACAGATAAATATCAGAATATTTCCATCAATGGTTTTCTTTTAGTGACTGGTAGCTTAACTTATTGCAATATATTGACTCTATACATGCAATGGACTCTCCCCAGTTTGTTTGGGTTAATTTCTGTTCCCTCTTTAGCCATCAACTTCAAGCTTACTCTCTCTCTTGATGACAGCATTTTATGGTACATTGCTAGAGAAAGGATATAAAGTGGAAACTTCTTTCCTATTTCTCTTCTTCTTTTTTTTGTTTTGTTTGTATTACCTCATTGGGTTAATATTCTTGGTGATGCTTAGTTGAGTTGGATTGCAGGTTCCGCGCAGAAAGTTTTCAGCAGCTGTAAAAGTTAGCTTCTGTATTCTTACTCTTTTTTTACTTTATTTATTTTTTAATCAATCTCTCTACATCTTAAAAACTACTACTAGCATTGTTACATTTCTTTCTCCGCAACACGATGTTTCTTTTACAGCCACCTTCTTGTCTTGATTGCTGCAAACACAAACAAAAACTGCTTTTGTGTTGAAAGAGATTTATCAATAAGGTATCGTGATACCACCGAATCTTTTTAAGCGGTCAAGTGCTTTGTTTAATGTCTTTTGAAGCCCATTTTGCGTATGGAAATCTGAGGTTAAAGAGAGCACTGTATTCTGTGTGTTTCAGTTTTTATATGATGGTTACATTGTATATTTTATGGTTCTTAGTTTAGAATCTAGCTCGCTCTAACATTGCTTGCATTGGCTACCCTTTCTAACTTTAGCGGTAGAAAAATTAATGGGATGGTCTTCGGCAACTTTATGTTTTTGTTATTGCAAAATCCGACAAGCATTAATTCTTTCTTAATTCCTTGGTTTGATCTTGAAAGTCTAAAATTAACTACTGTAGTGATTCTATAATCATTCTATATACGAATTCTCAATTAATCATGAAAGAGTTATGAATCCTTGCTTCTCGTTGAAATTCTGGATTTTTCTTTTTAGTTTTTCCAAGCACTATATCTAATTTCTACTGATTACAATCGTAGCCTTGTTCGATTTGATTCGGAAATGATACACACACACACACACATTGATCCCTTTTTATTTTATTTTCATTTTGTGCGTGTGTGTCTGTGCAGATGATGAATATGGGATTCAATATGCATCCTTCTTTACATGATAGCATCTTCACAACCCATAACATTTTGTACTGAGCTTTGGCTCTGTCTGTGGTCAAGACTGCTGTCATTTCGAAGGTACAATTACTGCCTTCACGGATGGTTCCTGAAAGTTCCTTTTATGGTATGTGCACTGCCAACAAATCTTCTCCTAGTGCTTTGATGTTTTTGTTCATACTTCAAAACCTAATAAATTAATTTCATCGTGTTAGAGAGATCATATCTTCGGGAAAGCTGCTAAAATATTCTGTTTCTAATTGCACAAAAGATCATTAATTTGGGCATTGAGCTCAAGAGAGACCACGTTAAGACCCCTAAATCTTCAAAAATATTATAAATCTTTGGAATTGGTTCTTCAATTTATGGAAGTTTGATGGATAGCGTCTCTGTCAGAAACTCTGCAGTTTTTCACCTCATGTGGTCACTACAAAACACCTACCGGTCATAAAAATAGAATCCAAAAAATCTTTGCAAACAAATCAACTCTCAATTAGGGAAGAAAATGACTGTAATTAATATAACAAAAACAATGATAGTAATAATTAAGTACATTAAGAAGAAGTTAATTAGATCAATTCATGCACATGCATGATTGGAAGCCAAAACTATGTTTTGGTCGGAATACGTATACGTGTACCTACGCACACTACATGTTCTTTCACATGTGATTACTGTTAGTAATTCGATGAGTACATGTAATTAATTATGTACATTGGTATACTTAATTTGAGAAGCATGACGTTATGGTCAAAGAGATTGTTGTGCCTAAGATATTGTTTGAAGCCGCAAAACTCATCCATTGATTTGGACACCTGATCAGTCACGACTTCAACTAAAGTAGTTGGAGCTTTGATAATTTAGACAGTAAAACGGCCTCTTTTAGACAATTGTGGAGATTTTATCAACTTTTGGCTAATAAGAAGATAGCCAAAAAAGTAGAAAAAAGAAGAAGAAGAAGAAGAAGAAGAAAAGCCATTAAAGCACGGCTCCTGCAACCAAAAAAAAACGTGATTGCGGCCATTGACTATGGATCCATTATATGGAACCAACTGTTTTTCACTAAAAGAAAACAGAAGACATTCATCGAATCAAATTTAAGCAGTTGATTAGCAATAATATTCGATAATTACTGTATGTTCAATGTAAAATTGCTCCATAAAGCTATATATAGAATTACACATTTCTTCTTCTTCTTCAGACCAACGATGTTTTTGTATGTATGAGAGTCCATTTGCTTTGCATGGTAAAAATACCTTTGGGAATTGGTGATAAAATTAGTTGAATGTTTTCCCAATTAGAAAATACTGTCCACGATTAGAGATAAATAACGAATTATAAGTTTTTCATTATGAAATGCAATAGGGGATTACAGATTCAAATTCGAATATATCACAGAAAGTGAAGATTTAATGATGGGATATGATATCAACCAAATCCTGAGCAGATATATACTTCATGCTTCTTTCATCAGAATCATGTGAACAAATCTAGCTGATATATTATCTTAGTCATATTTTAAGTAAGCTATCCACATCCAGACTAATGTAATCACAGATATATATTCTTTCTTGTGACCTGCCCTCAAATTCGAACCTCAGATGATTAGTGGGGAGGAAATCCACTAAGCACCAGATTCCAAAGTGTCTTATGATTTGTAGCAAAATTAATGTATATGTTGTTGATGTGTTAATTTTAGTGCAGGTAGAGGAAGGCATTCATGGTAACCATATATGTCATCATTTTTATGTTTTCACAGTTTGTTAAATTCTTATTATCAGTTGCTTGCACAATGGGATTATGTTATTAAATAAGCCTTTCAATCTATCATTCCTTCTATATATGATCATCTTGTCGGTAAGTGTTTTCTTAATTTAAGATGATACATCATTAATTGATTCCTTCTTAATTAAGTTTGATTTGTGCAGCCCTAAACTGAGTTCCATGATCTTACACCGATCGTCCTCGTGCTGCACGTATCAGAAATGCTCTATTATACATTTTGCATCCATAGCAAAACGATGATATATATATTTTTTGAGGAATAGAATTGGCATGTACAATTTCCCTCCCAGCTAGCTAACCTACTGTAAGAAATTGCTGAGAAGTTCCTTTTATATCCGGATCAGTGGTTTAATTTCGAGATATATTCTTAATTTATGTTTCTTCTACAGTTTGATTATGAGAATGCAATCGCCGAGTTCGAAGGCAAGCTCTAGCTAGCTAGGATGTGTACCCGTTAGGGGGTTGCAACTGATCAATCTTTGCCATATGAGCCAAGAGCTAGCAAGCCAAGCTTTCTGATGTAAACAGCTGACCACTGCTGCTTGTAATAGCACATGTATCAGAGTACTTTCAAAAGAAACGGACGGCATATACGTGCCACCCACTTGTATTTCTTGGGTACTATTTACCTAATTTGGCCTCAAACCTGTACACTTGTTTCTTTATATATGCTTTTACTCGGCTTTCCTGATCGAAGCAATGTTACATTGAAAATAATCTCGAATCAATGCAGAATATTATATTATCTCATGTTGGGAATTGTGCCACTATATATATATATATATAGGAATCATGCCACTACCTAGCTAGTTTTCAAGCGCAAGCTTTGAGATATAGTTAAAATTCCATACTGTAGATGAACAGAAATAGCAGCTAAAGAACAACTATAAATGGTGAAAACAGGCACATAGAGGTGCACTGCTGATTTCCCTTTGTCTATGTCCCCGGCCTGATCTTGTAGATATGCTTCAAAGATGCCGAGCTAGAGTCTACAGTACCATGCATTTATAATTGAGAGAAAACCCAGAACAGCCTGCATGCTTACCCATCTTAATTACCATTGATGCACAATTCCTGCAACTGTATACTTAGCTCGATCATGAGAGAACGGGGCTATGGGATGGTGCACACAACACGGACCAAATTCAATACGTCTTGGTGGTGTGGGACATGTACACTCACAGCTTGCACTTAATCAATATTGCTCCATACAAGTATTCTCAAAATAAATAATAAAATGAAAATGAAAAAAGAGAGCTACCGCATACAATTCAGTAATGGCGGGGTGCATGATATATTAAAAGCTAAATAATCACACTACATCTGATAAAGCTAATGAATGGAGGATGCTGGGAGATGTATTGGGGCAATAAACATGTATATATATATATATATATAGTCGTAAGAAAGCACCATGGGCACAATTATATACTGACATAAAGATTCATCAGCAACTTGGTCCAATTATTGTCGTAAGAGATTCATTGATTTCTCTCACAAGATTCCTATGCTCAAAGTCTTGAAATTGAAGTCCCCTCCCGGCCTATAAAGACAGTATATGTAGGTTAGGTTTAATAGGCATAATTGATGATGATAAAGAAGCTACATGTGTGAGCCATAGCTGGTACAAAGGAAAGCAAAAGAGATTAAAGTTGCTTCACTGTTTAGTCCTTTGTTTTTTTCCCAGTCTCAAAATTAGGAACGGGGGTGATGTACAGCACTGGTATACGTGTAGCTAAACCTGCATGGACCACGTTCTTGTTTCTGTGCATTTATGCATCAAGTACCGCATGCCCTTCCCTCCTATTGCTTTCTCCTTTCTCTGGTTCACCTCTCTTCCTGTGCTTTAACTTCTTTAATACGAAAATAACTTGAGAGAATGATCAGAAGCCATTGGGTTGCGCTAGCTGAATTGATGGGTTTTCGTCTTCATCGATCCACTGTAATCATTTTTTAAGACTCTGCACGTAGTTGTTGCTGGTCGCTGTGCATATATACAATATATTAGCGCTAAAATCACAGTAAGATCATGCGACCATTTCTTCTTCATCTTACTCTCTTGAGACCATCGATCGACCACCCACCCATTGATGGAGTACATGTAATCCCATTAATGGCTGGTAATCTTTTATTATTGAGATTAGAGCACGTCATAAGACAAGCCATCTGAACAAGGAGTCCAGTCCAAGAGCAGCTAGCGTCGATGGAGGATGGATTGGACCTGGCTGTCTCTGTAGCATATATGGCTTTAGCTAGCTCATTATGGCGAGTAATTATAAGCAGTACGTTTCTGTAGCTTATCAAAATCGAATAAATTAGAATAAAT
>Ga0307507_10009391_pt1 | contig 13058 bp, 15 predicted proteins | sample 7_EM_MG_FD_207223 | JGI IMG/M metagenome (GOLD analysis project Ga0307507, IMG submission 207223) | Populus trichocarpa ectomycorrhiza microbial communities from riparian zone in the Pacific Northwest, United States - 7_EM | ecosystem: Host-associated > Plants > Roots > Unclassified | place...
CCCCCCTATCATTCCCTGCCGCTGCCTGGACCACCCCTTTAGTGATTAAGATGTCGCCCTCTCTTCGATCAAGTAGAAGTGCTATTATTTCTTTGCCCCCTCTATTATTCCCTGCCGCTGCCTGGACCACCCCTTTAGTAATCGGGACGTCGCCCCCTCTTCGATTGAGTAGAAGTGCCATTATTTCTTTGCCCCCCATATCATTCCCTGCCGCTGCCTCCACCACCCCTTCAGTAATTGGGACGTCGCCCCCTCTTCGATCAAGCAGAAGTGCTATTATTTCTTTGCCCCCTATCCCCTTATTCCCTGCCGCTGCCTGGACTACCCTTTCTGTGATTAGGACGTTGTCCTTTCCTAGGTCCAGTAAAAGTGTTAGCATTTTTTTACTAAATGACCTTGTAACCTGGACTATCTCTTCTTCTAGGATCTGGACATGGTCTCTTATTCGATATACTAGATCTTTTATAATCTCTTGCTCCACTGCACTCAGGCCCCCTTGATCTATATAGGTTAATGCTAGGTTGGCTATACTGCTTAGGGTATCTAGATGGTCCATCCTATGCACCCGCTTTCTTGTCTCTATTACTTGTAAAAATATATTTTCAGCCTCCTTCCATTGCTTGTCTTTCTTATGTATTAATGCGAGGTTTTCTATATCTGCTAGTTTATATAGATGCTCTTTTGTAAGTGTCCCCCCATAGCTCTCTATTGCCTCTTGAAGCCTCTTTCTTGCCTCTTTATACTCCTCCGAGTCTTCTAAGATTAATGCCACGTCATATAATGCAGTAGCTTTGTTTGAAGTTGTCATTGAGTACTCCGGCACTAGAGTATTTACCTCTATTGGAGTTTCGTATCCTACTCGATCTTGTAAATTCCCCGCTAACTCTTCCCAATTCCACATGAGTAGAAAGTCACGTGGGAAGCTTTTCATCGAAGGCAAGAGTCTTTGACGCTTAGTATATCCACTCTCTGTTCGTACGCCCTGCTGAAGAGCAACTGCAATCTTGATAACAGTAAAATTATCCTTGCATGTTCTAATGATAGTTGGCTTTGAAGCCCCTTGTAAAAGGCAGACGAGGTCGCCCTGCCGGATAGATTTTGCCGAGGCCTGGAGAGTCCATTGAGCGCCCCATTTCTTCTCGTACTCCAGCGACCTAGGTTTATTCTTGAAAATGATAATCACGTGCTGTCTATTATACGGAGCACTGTCACTTTCTACCCAGGACACCTGGCCAAGAATACAGCCCTTGCTTTTGATTACTGCGATCTCCTTTTCATCCCAAGTTTCTACATAGACCTCTTTACAAAGAATGAATTTAACAAGTTGCTGTAAGAGTTTCTTCCATGGGACCTTGTAGTTAGGCGATAAACCAGCTGCGCTGGGATTATTAGAGCTCATGCCAAATAAGGCATACACCTTGTCGTGGCACTTAGTAGCCTCGCGGGTATGATATATATCTATCAGCTCACCCAGAGAGAGTCCGCCTGACGAACTTGTTGCATATTTTGGCCGGAAAATTGCTCCCCTTATTGCGTAAGTTACTGAACGGATCAGACCCTGCAAGTCTGGATGATTTCCATAGGAAAGCTTTAATTTATTGAAGCCTGAGTAAAAGGCGTACCCGTTTATCTCCGCAGGGCCACACATTATTAGAATATGTTGAGCTGCGGCGACTTCCTGAAGTACCTAGATCGACCTTTTAATAACCTCCGCGGATATTGTCAAGTATCTGCTCTCTTACCCAGATGCGCCGAAACCACGGTCGTTCAAGTAGTTTGAGAATTGCTTTCTGACTCTTTTCGTTGTTTGATGAGTTTGTAAATTCACCTTCTGCAGCAACACGTATGTCTTCGAGCGCTTGATCGCTATTGTCTGCCGCCTCTCCGAGCCAAACGATTACACGATTTGCTTGGCTATAGATCTTCGCCATAGACTGAACCTGGTGTCCTTTCTCTTCCTTATCTGCTTGGTTGATGCAAACAGCATCTACCCATATGATTCGTTCAAAACAGCGATCTCGAAGACGGGATAGCGCCGCGTGAAGGTTTACCGTGGCGGGCAAGTCATGCTTATTTATTAAGATGGGCAAAGTTTCTTTTGGATCGCCCCATACGTAGGATAAAGCCTCGTACAGATGAGTCCCTCCGCCCGATTCCTGTAGAGAGTAGTTGACGAGCTGGCATTGTATAGGGGCAGTCTTGTCTTTATGTGGCATCAGGCGAAGCAAGCGAATACTGTCAGGCCCCGGTAAAAGCGAAGAATGACGGTACGGGGACATAGTATAAGAATCATATATAGAAATTTGATCTTGCGTGAGTTGGATAGTTCTGATGGGTAGTATTAACGAGCCTGGCGTGTTGTCTGCGGTCAAAAGTGCCCAAACTACAGGCACAGCCACCCCCGCTAAGTCACATGAGTGAGTTAAGCCTGCATTTGGCAACGCAAAAGGTTCTTTGTACGCCACCGGTGCTAGCAGGGAGGGTGGCCGACCCGCACCGGCCAGACCCTTGTAGGAAGGGCGAGTGGCAGGAGGTATTTAGCTAGCGCTCCGTAACGGCCCATACCCTAGATGGTGCATAACAAAAATAGAATATTCATACATACATACATAGGAGGGGCGAAATGGCAGAGTCTACAAAGCTAGTCCGGATAAGGCAATTATCGATATGTCGTCTGGCGGCCGTCGAAATAATGCTCTGCTAGTTAATATATAGTTAATACATCTTAGTATGGTTTAAAATCTGTGGAGAGAGAGGCATGCTAACATGTAGTCAACTTTACAAAGGTCATCCCTTGTTTGGAATCCCAAGGGCCTCGGGTGCAAAATGCCTTTCATCTATGACATTTCGAATGTTATTGTAGAATGTCTGTAAGTCCGTACCACTCGTTTGCACTTAATGACCGTTAAAGAAACACACTAGGCAGACAAGGCAGGAAGGGCGGGCTATTCCTTCCGCAGGCAGAGCAATGGCATTCCATGTTAAATGTACTATTGGAGTTTGTCAGGATACTGGATTTGGATTCTAAACTACTTACGCGCCTGAGCAACTAGGATTCTATAAGAAGATTTCAACCTGCCCCCCCCCGAGTTTGCGCCGATACAAAAACACGACCTCCTATCGCCGCAACAGGGAGACGAACAGGTCCAATTTGTTGGCCAGGAAAAGAGACGAGATTCGGAACCCGAGGAACTTTTCGAGAGACAAGACTAAATTCGATAAACGCAGAATAAAGACTAAACATGTGTGCAATAGAGGAGATCGAGACAGGAAACCTAGAATACCTCAAGGAAGAGAAGGGGGAAGAGAAGGTACCGATTACACAGGGGCAGAAAACAGACTCCAACGTGCAAATCCGTCTTGGTCTCCGTATTCGTACTCCGTGATAACCAAGTGGAATGATGATTTTGAGTGTTCTGTTGATATATAGTCTAGTCATTAGTCCAGCATGACGAAAACTGGAAAGGACTAGATATCATGCAACCATTGGGAACCCGCCGAGAATAAATGATAATAGTGTTGAATCGGATTGACAAGCATACAAATCCTGGACGCAAACCATGCGCCGCCTATAAATACGCAAGGACGGCACAACCATCTCATGCAATGTGGCCATAACCATGAAAAGAGGTGATAGTAAGTCCATCACGCATATTCAAGTAAAAGCAGACACCTAAGAGGCTATCGCGCGGGCACCCTGATTGCCGCCTCTCCGGTTGTTTTTTGACTTTTGAGGAACGGTGCTCCAGCCATCTTCCTCAGGACCTCCAGTGGTGGAACCAGCCGGTGCGGCAGGAGCGCTGGATTTACGTCTCCAGGCGCCCTCAGATTTATTTTGTGGGGGGTTGCGAATCACCTCCTTCGGTTTGACTGCTTTGCCCTCAACAATATTTCCGTTAGCTGGGGCGTCGACAGCATCATCTTCAGCTTCAGCGTCAGCACTCTCGTTATCAACATTTCGTAAAATTTCGTAATTCAGGCTTGCTGATTTCTCCTCTGTGCCGTTCTCTTTAGATGCTTTGGAGGAGGGCTCCTTGGGACTCGTGGGTGTGGCTGGGACAGCTTTTTCTTTTTCAGATTTGGTAGCAGCATCCCTTGCCTTCTTTTCTTCGCGTGCCTTATCCTCTTGCTCTTTCTTCTGTCGCAGGGCAAGTTGCCGCTTCTCCTCAACCTCTTTTTCTCTCGCAGCCGTATCGATAGGGCGGGCGGCACCGAATGGGTTGGACTTCGGGTCGGATGGCGCGGACGCAAGAGCGGGCTCTGCCTCGGAGACAGTACGCTTCGCGAGGTTAAGCCTTGGTCGGACAGCCGGGGCTGCCGGGGTTGGTGCAGGAGACGACGGCACACTGGTATCTGGAGTAGCAACAGGAGATTTAGCTGAAGCATCCGGTCTCATCTTCGACCGCCACTGATTATCAAGCTCTGGTGCCGTAGGTTGCCGGTCGTAATGTGACTTCTCTTGGAATTCGCGGCGTGGTGGGCGTGATCCATCTTGAGATCGGCCTTCACCCCATGCTGGAGATTGCTTCCGCTCACCCCGAGGAGCTTCACGTCCTCGGACCCTACCACCATCTCGCAGTGGTCCGCTTGGCGGGACTGGTGACAATGGACCCTTTCTTTCCCAGTTGCCGAAGTCTCGGACTTTGCCGTCACCTTCGAAAGGAGGCCGCCTGCGTTCACCACGTTCGCTTCCGCCGTCAGATCCAGTATCAAAATTCCGGTAGCCTCCTCGGTCAGAAGCTCGACGTCCAGTGTTTGGAAGGTCGGGTAAAGGTCCTTTCCTAGTCCAGTCGTTAAGCTCACGAGCTTCAGGACGATCCTTGGCTACAAGAGTTAGTCGGAGCCTTCATAAATATAGGCCCATCTGACTTACGTGGCTCAGCGACGCTGACACGAATGTTCCTGCCTTGAAACTGAGTACCTCCTAAGTCTAATGCTTTCTTCAAGCCGTCTAGAGTTGCAAATTCGACATAGCCAAATCCTTTAGGCTTGCGCTCCAATTTGTCCTCAACTATGCGAACGTTGGTAACCTCACAGCCACTGAAGAAGTCATTGATATCGCCTTCCGTCGCGTCAAAGGACAGATTGCCGAGATGGGCGGTGTAAGGGGGTTTTGACGGAAGAGGGAGCTGCTCTCGCACGGCATATCCACCGAGGCGGTCACCACCGCGATCTTGACATAAGGTTAGTTTATTAGACAAAAGTCAGGGTGGTGGCCCATGTGTTGAAGAAAATCAGCCACTAACCACCAAATCCACGATCAGAACCAAATCCGCCAGCGGAGCTGAATGCGCGTCTGTCACCTCCATAACCGGTACGGGAATCTAATATCATAAGGTCAGCACTTTACTAACAGCGATACACCCATCATTAGAGGGTAAGGTCGGGTTCGAATTGAAGTACCTCCGGCTGCGAAAATGTTAGTTTGGGGTAGGCCAAATAGTCACATAGAGGATAACTCACAAGCAACGGGCATATCCTCCATTTCATCAGCCCAAGAGCCTAGAGCTGAAAATTGTCAGTTGAGAACGTCTACGAGCGCGGAGGGTGGCGCATACATTGATCGCCCAGGAAGTCCCCCAGGGACATCTTCTGGGTCTTTGACTTTGCAGGAGCTACATAAGAAGAGGTCAGTTACAACTCTCAGATCATATGTGCCGTCAAGCACGGTGCGAGGCATTTCTATGCGGCTGACGTCCGCCTGGCGAACTTCGTATGGAGGGAGTTCGTACCCATGATTGCGAGGTGCAGTCAACGCGCTGTTCGAGAAGCGCGCTGGCTGAGAAAGTACTGAGAGACTAATAGGCTCTCAGTGAGGTTGTTGAATGAAGTTTTGCCGGGTGGGTTGTGTGTGTGGAGTGGCCGATACTTGACCGGGCCGTGTCTTGGCTTTGGTAGAAGTCGTGAGGAAAAAGTGTTTGTAGTTTTGTGTAGTCAGCTGCGCTTTGACGCTAGCTGGCCAATTTACCGGCCGACACTAAAGGACCTATCTCCGGCAAACCCTCACCCGTTGCAGACAACTCAACTCTCCTCTGTATCACAACACGACTTAAATTTTTTTGAAAATAATTTAATACAGTTTTCGATTGTCAGACCGACCATGGGGGAACGGGCGACCGAGTCTCGAATTACTAGGCCAATTGATGTTCTGAGTGCTGCTCTGCAAGTTGGAGCATTTGCCGGTGTGTTCCATCTCTCCTTTTTCTACCATCTTAATCCGGTTTGAATCGAGTCTTATGCGTTACTTAATACGAGAGCTATTGTGTGCATAACAAAGTATATCCCATTTTCAGCCCAATAGTCTCTGAGCTTCTAAGCGCCGAACTTGTCACGCATATTCAGTGTGATTTTATAATTTGCGATGCCATGTCACACTGCTGCCGAGACTAATTATTGGAAATGTCTTTCTTTCATGCCATTGCCACTAGCGGAATCTGATTGACTAAGTAACGCATTTGAGAAAAGAGGTGTGCTGATAGCGCTGCAGGTGGTGCCGGTTTAGCAGTTGGAGGTGTCTCAGGCGTTGTGCGCTCGACAACACCTGTTCTTTTCGCTGCAGCTTCCAGTATTCAGTGGTTTGCTCTCGGGAGCACCTTCTGGGGTAATTTAAACTCCGTATGTTCGTATACTTCCACTGACTCCTACTCAAGCTACCAGGGGCATCATCCTTCAGCGCCAAGGTATCTACGATTGGTTTGAATTTAACAGAGGTGCACGACTTCAGCTTCGGGATGTCTTTCCTCCAACTCCTCAGGAAAAGGTCAATGCAAGCGCCATTGCTGGTGGCATCACGGGAGGCGTACTTGCACCACTAGTCCGTACGTGCATTTATTTAACTAGTCTATCGAGAGGTCGCGCTCTAATACACTCTTAAAGGCGGGCGACGAAACATGATCCCTGCGGTTATTATGTTTTCGGTTTTCGGATATGCTGGTCAAAGCATCTACAACGTCCTCGATGCTAGAAATACCCAAGAACAGAAAGAAAAGCTGCAGAATCTGAATAAAGATGAAAAGGAAAATCTCTTGCATCGGATTGCGAAGTCCCGTTGGAGTCCGATGAAGGTCCTATCGGATGAAGAGTATGAAAACATGCTCCAAGAGAAACTTCTTCGCATTGAAGTCGACATAGCTCTCATCGACGAAAACATTGAGAAGCTAAAACAACAACGAAATCAGACTCCGAAAGATAGTTAGGTCGACCATTAAGAAAATTTTCAAACGCAGCACTCTGACACCCAGATTTTACAAAGTTCGCAATAGCGAGTCTCTATCGCCAGACCTATAATCGCCAACGAACACTCTGATTTATTGCTGCTAGAGCCAGAAGTCAACATCGAAGAGACTTTTACTATGCTCTAGCCAACGCCTAGTTTAACCCTCGACTAATTGCCACGCAAAGTAGAATCGAGCTATTATCTAGTCAGTGAACCCCGCGGAAGTCGGATGTCGGTAGAGTAGAGTCAAAAGCAATCAAAATACGAGCCCGATAGAAGGCTCCTCCCACTGCCTCTAAATCCTCTTCATTTGAGTAGAGAGGGTATACGCTGGATAGGGATGCGGGACTTTGATCATGCCGGTAGCTCTTTCAAGACCAGAGTAAAATATTAATCTTGCTCGGAATGAATAATAAATGGGCAAGTCCATAACTGTAGCGATACCGTACGGTGGGGAAGATTTGGCCGAAACATGACGTATCTCGATAAATTTCAGATGATGCGCTTTCTTTAGGGTTCTTGTATTACAATGTAGAAATGGGTTTTACTTGTGCCCGAACACCGTGATGCTCGTAATTCCAAACCACCCTGTCGTCACTGGAAATACGGGAGCACAAAATAACCTGTAAACCCACTTCCAGGAAGCCACCTAATCAGGTTCCATAGACCAAGCAACCCTTGCAGCCACGCCCAAAAGGCCAGATGCAAGGAACACCCGCCTCCTAGTTTCACGCACCCGACCAAACCCCACCCCCAAGTTTCAGGAACCCCAAAAGAACCTCCGCTCCTTCCCGAAGAAGCTTCCACCCCACTTTCACTAGCACAGCAGCGCCCCCGAAAGCAAGCTTTGCCCGTATTTCGGTTTCTTGGCTTGTCCCCGGCCCCAGCTGCAGCCACCGGCCTCTCTCAAGGCCACCCCAGCTCGGGGAGCTCGAAGAGCTTTCGAGAACAACCCGCTAGACGGTCTGGCGGTTTGAGAATCCGGAGAGCAGCGGCGTCTGAGCGCCGGGGAAATTAGGAAGACCTCGGCTAGCAGCGACAGCGATTCATTCCGCGCAGGGAGAAAAGTCGGCATGGTGAGGGGATGGACAACCCCCAAATGGCTTTGTCGAGTGGGAATCCATCACGACGGGTTTCAGATATCCTCGCGTCACTATCACAGGAAATGGCACTGCCGCAGTCGACGCGAATGCTCCTCGTATCAGGTCACAGTCACAATCACACAGTTTTTCTTTTTAGCCTTATCCATCAACACCGTATCCCTTTTCATTCCAATTCCCTGCCACCCACCCTATAATCCACAAACATAGTACTGCGACCTCAACACCAAAAATCCAGCGCTTCGCTAAACAGCAATCGATGCTAAAAAGCGGTAAAAGCTTTCCATCCAAAGAAGTAACAAAAGCCCAAGAAGGAAGATACAGGTCTGGTTGATTCCCTCAAATAGCCAGGCCGCCGACACCAAACATAGTCCCCATCCACTGCGAATGTGAAGCCCAGTATATGCTCATCGCCCAAAAAAGCCCTCCTCCCCACGATTCTTGAAGCTTTTAGCGTTTCGCCTGCTACAGCACTCCTCCGGGCAACTGCACCGCTCCCCCTCTGCTGCCCCCATCCCACCCGAAACCACCCTGGCCTCCTCCGCCAACTGCCTGCGTGGCTCCACCACCGCCGACTGTGCTTACGTGACCTTCTGCCGGCGCGGCATGCTTCCTTAGCATGAACATGGGCTTGCGGCCTTCCTTATCGAGTTGTTTGAATAGTATCAGTGGCCGCTCATTTAGCCCTAGACACCTCTCCTGATCTCCATGCACAATGTATAAAGCGTACTGCCGCCAGTCTGCCAGAATATTGTATTTTTTGAGCGCAACGGGAAGCACTTTATGGCAGGGGTCGTCAATGGATACCCGGAATGATTTGAATATTTCGACCTGTGGGTTGCTGGAGGAAGAGCTGTTTACGGAAGCGGAAGAGGGTATGGAGGCTTGAAGGGCTGTCGAGGAGTTGGGGGTGATGCCTGAGCCGGCAGAAAGGGGTGCATCGCGATCGCGGTCGTTTGGTTCGTTAGGTCCTGCGGCGGAGCGTAGAGGCCGGGAAGAGAGAGGGGCGGGGGTGGCGTTGCGGGTCTCGCGAGTATCGCGGTCTGGGACCATGGTTGAAGTCGTGGACCATGTATTCGATGAGGGCCAGTTCCCATGGTCGTCCGGGTGTGCACTTCGGGGCACTTCAGGGCGGGGGAAGGAGCGGGAGGAGCTCTGGGTTTGCGAGTAAGCTGGAGAAGTAGGTGAGTGTTGAGAAAGTTGATTCGGCGACATTTGGTTTTGCGATCCGCCCGTCATGGAGGCAGTAAGGTGAGATGAGGCAGCCATAGCGGCTGCTGAAGGATCCAGGGAGGAGCTGTCGACAAGAGTCCGGCCTTCGTGGATAGTTGGAGAGGGATTCTTCGGCGCTGATCCGAGGAAAAGCTTCTTTGTAGAAAACTTGCGTGAGAGACTACTAGCTGCTCTTTCTTGCTGAGGTTGCGGCGATGTTAGGTGGTCGTCCGGCATTGGTAATGGCTGTGACCTATCCTTTACCATCCGCACTAAAGGTAGAAACTCCTCTCTTAGCTTCCTATTCTCCTCAGCTACCCTATTCAGGTCGTCTTTTAAATGTCTCAATTCGGCTTCTGCAACGTGTATCCGCTCATCACGCGCCTGTATGATATGAATGATGCGGGCAACATCTTCCTGTGTAGGGGCGACATCCTGTACTGAGGTATCCGCGGCTGGAAGGGGATGTTAGTATTTTGCTTCAGTTCAAATGAACTTCCATATCCTTACAGAGTGGAATATAATGATCCGGTTCTATGATGACGTTCTGTTTGACCTTGATCTCATATACCGCTTTGAGAATGGTAAGCCGGTGGCCCACGCTCGTCATGCCCATCTCTTTCAATTCGGCATGTTGGAGAGCAACCAGAGCATCGCCTGTGATTCCTTCGTCTGCCAACAGAACCATTAGCTTCCCGAAAGCGGCCATACTTTATTTATGAACCTACCAATGAACGTCTCCGCATACTGTTCCAACCCTAAGCCTGATATGAAGTCCGCACATTGTTCCACCGTCCACACTGTTATGAGGCCCGTAGGCGAACCATTGCTATCCCTTGAATGTGTGAAAGTTGTCGGCGTGTGCTCTGTGGAGGGAGGACCTGAGTCTGTTGGAGAGCTCTCAAAGTCCGGCGGGAGTGTCGGCGAGGTAATGACGCTGCGCTCATACTCATCGTCGGCGTCCGAATCCTCATGATATGTCGACTTGTACGCCATCATGGGCGGGCGGTCTGCGGCTTTCGGCGGCAAGGTGTAGTCGCTGCCAAGGCCAATGGTGGTGGAAGGGGAAGCTCTTCGTTATCACGGTGCTAGATCGTAGTCGGGCGGTGCAAGACCTGAATCGTAGTTGCGTCGTGATGCCGAACCCTGCTGGGGCGAAGCGAGATTGAGGAGGCTTGTTTTGCGGCCCTGACACCGGTCGAGCTGGGACTTCCGGGCAGCGGAAAGGCGTCGATGTTCGGTGCCAGATAGAGGGAGTCAGGTATGATGGTGGCGGGCGACGTGGGGTGTGCTGTGTGGGAAGCGCCGTGGGAAGAGTTGGCAGGGCGATGGGCCGGGAGGGGGGCGGCTAAGAGGAACGAGGAGGGGGGATTGAAGAGGTGGTAAAGGACGAGGCGGACTGAAGAAGGCGGCAGCTTGGCCAGGTCGGGGGAGGGCGGCACCAGAGGGTGGATAGAGGATTGTGTGGTGTTGAGGTTACAGTAAGAGATCGCCAGTGCCCTCGTCGCCTGCGTCGCTGCGCCTCCTTGCTCTGGGCGTCTACGAAGCCAACCGCACGGCTTTCTTCATGCTTTCACGCTTCATGCACGGGCCACCATGGAGAAAGATGCAACAATGGGTCAATAGTAGCCTTCTACCACTTGCCAGGAACCGCGCATGCTCTCACTGTCGCTCGCTGCCTCTATCCAATTTGTGAATCGAAGGGCCCCCTACGGACGCTGCAGTCAGCTTTTAGCCTTACAAGTGTTAATTCAGACCTCCTAAGCCTTCGAATCAGCGACACTCCAGGAATCAGCAAACCCGCCAGACCTATCACCCGTCAGAAGTCCGGGTCCGCTGTGACATTCACCGGACCAATCCATTCACCACCTACATCCTACCCATTAACTATCCAATCTTCGCCTCCAAACTTCTCATTACACTGCCACCCGCCAAAACTCAACCCCATTAATTTTTGCTACTGCCACGACTTCACCCACCTACCATAGCTGTCAGGAATCACGGCCATAATGCCCACGGACCAAAAACCCCTCACTCTCCCCTCCCACGCCGCTACGAACTCGCCGCTCAGCCCCCCCGTCCAAAATGCCCTCTATAGCGCTCTACTATCCTCCTCCGGCATCCCCACAATCCAGCAAACTCTGACCCACGAACTGCAAGCCAGTGGCTGGACTATGAATTTGCGCACGTACATCCAAGCGCTTCTGCGCTCTGGGGAATGCACAACGTACAACGAGGTCATGAAGCGGGTGCTCGAGGAGACGCGAGGGGCAGAGTCTGAAGAGAAGAGCAATGGGACGACGAACGGTGTCAATGGGAATGCACATGGGAAGGAGAATGGAGTAGTCGAGGGGAAGAGCGTCGAGGAGGGCGGGATCAAGATTCCCGAGCGGGCAGTGAGAGAAGGTGTCAGAGTGGTGAGGAGGGAGTTAGAGAAGGTGTGTGATATCACTGTTGAGGGAGAGGAGAAATAGAGGACTCGGTGAAGAGATAATATCGGTAGATTGGGAGGTTAATGGGCCGGTATTTGTTTACGAAGAGGTTCTTATTAGTGCTATATAGGATCTTGGTGGGATACTGGACGAGCTGGGAGACTAAGAGAAGGATTCAACTTTGATTGCTGCATAGCGAGGACTAGATTTTTGGCGTTTAAGGACGTACCCAGTGGGATATCCATCACTGAATACTACGGCGTTTACATATCTCATTACTAGAGAAGAAGGGCCTACAAAGAGATGCTTTACGTTTTACAATATATCAATGCTCCATCTAGTCTCAATTCGTCTTTAATATCGAAAAGGCAGACTGCAGAATACTATGATCATATAGTAAGTAGTCAAATAGATGCGTTATGACTCCATATATCAGATGCTATAATAAAATTGGAAAGCAGCTTCTTGACCAATTAATCCACCTGCTAAGATTTTTTTAAACTGAAGCGTATGAAAGTGCTCTATCCTAGTAGAACCCATTTACACACTAGAGAAGAGTTCTAAGTAAAATGTAAGAAATAATACGACCAGTTCGGAACATCATATGTGGAATCTAGAAGATGAGCTAGATTTATGAAGCACTCTACCACGAGATAGATCCTTGAACCCACATAGAACAAGCTCCATCATGCAACAATGATTAAACAGAACGAATATATAAAACGAAGGTGCCGACGAAGACCTAGGCCACGACGCGTCCAAATAACCTGTATAGCATTCCATAGCAGGTAACGGCAAGCGATAACCCCTGAAGCTGCCTCGGCCGTGATAGAGACACGCCAAAAAAGGCTTCCCAATTTTTGATGTAAATGGAGTATTCCACGCAACAAGGTGGAGACTACCATAAAGGAGGAAAGTAAACCCAATGGGGAGTGATTTGTTTATCGTCTCTTTTAATTAACGTGTTTCACCACCAAGCGAGCAGCCTCAAACCCCACCAAAAATTAGAAAAATCACACTTTAATATCTTAACAACCACTTAATAATAAATTCTAATAATATAGATTTAGACTTTTATATATACTCTGCAGCTTCTAT
>Ga0307507_10009392_pt1 | contig 13054 bp, 6 predicted proteins | sample 7_EM_MG_FD_207223 | JGI IMG/M metagenome (GOLD analysis project Ga0307507, IMG submission 207223) | Populus trichocarpa ectomycorrhiza microbial communities from riparian zone in the Pacific Northwest, United States - 7_EM | ecosystem: Host-associated > Plants > Roots > Unclassified | place...
AGCTTCGTGCAGAGCGTCGTGCAGAGCTTCGTGCAGAGCTTCGTGCAGAGCTTCGTGCAGAGCTTCGTGCAGAGCGTTGTGTAGAGCGTCGTGCAGAGCCTCTATGCGCAGAGCTTCGTGCAGAGCCTCTGTACGCAGAGCTTCGTGTAGAGCTTTGTGTAGAGCTTTGTGTAGAGCTTCGTATAGAGCTTTGTATAGAGCCTCGTGCAGAGCCTTATGCAGAGCCTCCAAGTAATAAAACTATATAAGATTGTATAAGATTATATTAGATAATATATAATAGTTAAATATATAGCATATAACTTTACCTTAATTGCATGTCAAGAAATATATAGTTACCTTTTAAAGTTGCTAAGTAGGTTAATTGCGTGTTAAGAAATATATAGTTAGCTTTTAAAGTTGTTAAGTTAGTTAATTGCATATCAAGTTAGTTAAATTGCGTGTTAAGTTAGTTAATTATATATCAAGTTAGTTAAATTGCGTGTTAAGTTAGTTAATTGCATATTAAGTTAGTTAAATTGTATATTAAGTTAGTTAATTGCGTGTTAAGTTAGTTAAATTGCGTGTTAAGTTAGTTAATTGCATGTTAAGTTAGTTAAATTGTGTATTAAGTTGGTTAATTACGTGTTAAGTTAGTTAATTGCGTGTTAAGTTAGTTAAATTGCATATTAATTACGCGAAACGCGAAAATTAAAGTCTACTTAAATCTTATCCTACGAATATTTTCCTAATGTAATGGTTAGACAATTTTCAAGAACTAGTTAATAAATTAGTAGTAGAAATTTACAAATCTTAGGAATCCTTAAATGTCTTATACATTACTAGGGCTTCCCTAGTTTATAATTATAGCGACCTTTTTAGGGTCTATTTTAATTCTGTTGCGGGATATAATCAGGCCTAGGTATGTAACTTTAGATATATCAAACTTATATTTCTTAATATCGCATTATAAACCTATATCTTGCAAACGTTTAAGGACCATTTAGAAGTGTTTTTAATGCTTAAAAAGCGAAGATAAGTAGATTAGAATATTATTAATATACACGGTAATAAATATATTAAGGAATTTACGGAGCGTATTGTTAACGTATTGCTAAAACATACTAGGACCGTTCTTTATACTAAACAGTATTACTAGGTATTTAAAGAGTCCCCATTATATACAAAAGGCTGTGTACTTCTTATCTCCTTCTCAAATACGAATTCGATTAAAGGCAGCGACTATATTAAGCTTTGTAAAATATCGTGCCTTTACTAGGTGGTTAAGCGTCTCTTAAATTAAGGGGATTAGATATTGGTTTTAAATCGTAATTACGTTTAGGGCTTGGTAATTAATATAGAATCTTAAGCCTCCTCCTAGCTTTTTAATAAATAATACGGGTAAGGCGAATAGAGATTAACTAGGGCGAATAAATCCTTTTTCTAAATACTTATTAAGGTATTATTATATCACAAGTAGTTCTTCTTATAACATACCGTATAGTGGACCGAACTTTGGTATTGTACCAGGTTTAAGTTCTATTTTAAAATCGTGTTTATCCTAATATAGGGGCAGCTGGTCTACAAATTGTTTTTTAAACTTATTAATTAGATTGTGGTACTCCTTAGGTACAAGAGGTTAAGGGTTAATATACTACTTTAGTTCCAGCGCCTTCTTAATGTCTTCTATTATTACAGCAAAGATTTTATAGTTTTATTTTCTTACTAACAAAACAAAAGGTGCGGCTTGTATTATACAAATTTTAAGGGGTTTTAATGTATTATCTTTGCATTCTTTACTGTGATTAGCAGTTGTAGTTTTATCATATTGGTTTAAGATTTGTAGTAAGGGCAATTTATATCGTGTTAAATTTAAATAGTCTTATACATATTTATAGGGCAGGTGGTGTTTTAAACAATAACTTTGGCAATAGGTTGTGCGGAATTTTAGTGTTTCTTTAACCCAGCTAATTAAAGGGTTGTGCCGTTTTAGCCATTTATGTCCAAGTATTATCTTATATTACTTTAGGGGTATTACAAATAGGGAAACGTATTTAAGGTATTTACCTATCTATATTTTTATAAGAGCGTAGTGCGTTAATTTGCTATATATTAAGGGTTTGCCGTTAAAGCCTTATAGGCCTTAGGGTTTATTAAGTTTCTTTAAATTTAGGCGTTAGGTTTTTACATAGTTTATATTAATAAAGCCCATACTAGTGGCTCCGCTATCTATAAGAATTTGCACCTCCTTCCATTTTCTAAGTATTTAAATTTCGCCAAGTACATTAAGGGAGTCGTGTTGTGTATTAGCACTAGAAGAGCCTAGACACTTATACTCTTCCACTTCTTGTCCTAAGGCGCGACTTAGCCCTAGGATAATTCGTTTTCCAAGTTAGCTAAGCATAAAATGCTTTATAACGACTAGGTATAATTTATAGAATAAGTGTAAATTAAGGAGTAAGTACGGCTTAAAGAACGAGTGCAATTTAAGAAGTGGGTGCAATTTAAAGACTAGGAGGAACTACGGCGGATTTTTTTAAAAGGGTGAGTTCGGCAATTTCTTTAGATATATCCTTTTCTGCCACATCCGAAGCATTCTCCATTTATAGCTTAAGTCCTTTGTTTGTTGGTTCTTAAGGGTGCGTAGGATTAAGTGGCGTTAAGGTCCATAGGGTCGTGCGTAGGTTTTAAAGAAGGGTCGCGCTTTAGGGTATATATCGGTTTCGTAAAGTCTTAAACGCAAGGCGTGGTTGGCTTTAGAGAATAAGTTTATTTATTATATCAAAGGTCCTTATTAATTTGTTAACACATTATAGCAAATTTGGGTAGGTCCTTTGGCAGTTCCCTACCTACTAACTATACTCTAATTTCATCCGAAATAGCTTATTAAAGAGCAGCAACTTTAGCGGCTTTATTCCAATCTAGTTCGCCAATAAGGCCTAAAAATTCCAAAAAGAAGCTAGTAAAGTCTTAATTCCGTTATTATAGGTTTTCAAGTTTAGTAACAGCAGTATATTTACGGCTGGCGTTATTATACATTCATTCTAACAAAGAGATAAAGATTTTAAAATTAACGAAGGTGCCGTTATGGAAGAATGGGTCTATAGTTTATATAGTATCTTTGCTTAATTAAGACATCCCATAGCTAATCTTGCTAGCTTTAGTAGGGTATTAGTTATAGTTTATTAAAAGTTTAAGGCGGAGCTTAGTTACAAAGGGACACAGGTTATTTTAATTTCTATTAAATATTAGAGGGTTAGGAAGCTTTTTTAATTTTATAGTAGATACTAGGTTCGTTACAGGTACGGGTTAAGCTACTATTACTAGTTTAGGGTTTGCATTTAACGGGCCAGGTTTGCATATAGTTATTTTAATTTTATTTATAGGTGTTACTATTAGGGTCTCTATTATAAGTATATTAACGTTGCGGAGTTCTTTATAGAGTGTTTCTATTAATTGCTAATACTGGGCTTCTAGTACAGCCCGCTACTAAGCTAAAGCATCTATAAAGGCTTCTTATATTGTAGTTAACTGTTCCCTAACTAGGGTTATAATGCTTATAGTTAACGCGTAGGATTCAAGGTTGTTTGCCATTTTAATAATAGTTGTTTTAGACGCAACGTAATATAAGGGCGTAAAGAGGCTTTAGGAAAGATTTAAAGGAACAATATAAATTCTATCTAAATCTAAGGGTATATAGCTCTTGCTAGGAACAAGACATTGCGTAAAGAAGAGAAAGGAATAATAAGAGAATCTTGCAATTAAATAGTTTAGGGGTCTTGGTCGATGCGTGCGCATATGCGCACGCGGACGGACTTCGGTAGTATTCGATTGATCTGGCAGAACTTAGCAGAAGTCGATTAAGCTGGCAGAATTTGGCAGAATTTGGTCAAAGCTTTAAGTTCTATCTGTTGAGTGTTTTACTGAGACATTCCTACTGTAACTAGGCTAGTCCCGTTACAGGAGCCAATGCCTATATGTTTTGCCGCCCTATGGGAACCAGTCCCCTACTCTAATAAATCCCCTATAGGATCTAGTCCCCTACGGAATCTAGTCCCCTACTCTAATAAATCCCCTACGCTAATAAATCCCTTGCGCTAATAAATCCCCTGCGTTAATAAATCCCCTACGCTAATAAATCCCCTACGCCAATAAATCCCCTATGTTAACAAATCCCCTGCGCTAATAAATCCCCTGCGGGTACTAATGCTTATATATTCTACCGCCCTATGGGAACCAATTCCCTACGGCTTGCGTTTCTATATAAGAGATCGCTCCTAAAGGTGGCTCCGCGAAGCCTAGAGGAACTCTAGTCCGAGTATTGGCCGGTTTAATCTAATTGGAGGCTTGGCTACTTACGCTTGTATTCTTAGGGTAGATAGTATATATTAATATACTTAATATAATTACAAGAAGAGGTAATATAGGAAATAATAAAGCCAACCCGTAGTTTAGAATGAAGCTAGACTATTAAAAGATAAGAATAGAAAGATTAGCTTTTATAAAAAGCTAAGGTTCTTAAATAGAGAACAACGATTATACTTCCAATAAAACCTAGAAAAATCCCAAAAAAATATAATAAAGAATTATTAAAGTTAGAAAACCAGATAAAGTAATTTAAGTTACTTAAAAAGCTTTGGTTGTTTACTTGTATTGCGAGTAAAATAGCTAGTTTCTTTAACTTCTACAGGATCTGGAGTTGCGTATTTACGCTTTTTCCTAGCGCGAGCACTTTCCACCGTTTTCTTTACCGGTTCTTTAGCTATAGAATACTATTAGCATATAATAAAGAGACGTAAAGCCGTCTAAAAAGGTACCAATTGTGTCACTATACTTGTCAATATTGACAAGTTTATCGCCCGAATCGTTAATTAAGTGTGTAGAAACTGGTGTTTTATCGCGGGATTCCTTGGATATAAGTGCTTTACTTAAAATAGTATTATCTAAAATAGTATTAGAATTTAGTAAGACAGTAAAAAGAAAAAGGAAATGAACTTACTTTCCATAGGATTATTATTAGCAGTAGATGTAATATTACTTAGCTTTGCAGTTAAGTTAAATAGAGAACCTTGCTCCTGTGCCAGTTTTAAAGGTAATAATAGATCTTGTTTATCCGTGCCGAATACTAGAACTGGAGCCTTGAATTGTAAAACCTTCTTTAATGTTAAGTGTAACGGAACCTTGTAGCAGGAACTACGGTGGGTCCTGTTATTGGGCTGGGTATGTAGGTAAGAACAAATTAACAACGTAATAACAACTGGTGGAGTGGTTGCCCAATAGATTAACTCCAATTGTATTCTAAGATTCACTATAAAGAGAGAACTATCTGGGTAGGGACTGTGGTCCTTTAAATACACAACCATACTCCTAAGAAATCCCTTCGCTCTGTTGATCTGTTAATCCGTTGATCTATTGATCTGCTTATAGATCCCACGTTCCTCTGATCCTACAGATCACAGATCAACCACGTGACCTCGGTTACCATTCCTCGTCATATGGTTCCACCGGCTCTATCCTGGACCGTGCCTGTATCAACCAACTAGCTTCCTCCGACTCTTCTCCAAGTAGTCGTAATACTGTACTTAAGCTGTCCGTAACATTAAGGCCTTTGGTATACTAGGTACTAAAGGGGTAGATCTTAGCCTATCTAATGTAATAGGATTGTGAGTATAAGGAACAATAATAAGAATTGGCTCACTATTAGACAATTCCTCATTTACATACTCTAGAGATAAAGTGCTAACAACGCTTTCTATAAAAGAGATATAGCGGCTATATTGAAAAGGACTAGCACTAGTAGACCGTTCTTAGAGAGTTTAAAAATATAATTTTTAGGGTGCTTGTTTAATTGGGAAGATTATAAAAATGTAAAAGGGATGCAATCCAGTTCTGGGAGCGGTTTTGTTGGTGTTATTAACGTATATCTACAGGCAAAGAAATCTAGAAGCCTTTGTCTGGATATCGCTGAGAATGCCAGGCTTTAGACTATAGGTTTTGTAGTCGACCTCTCCTAAACCATTGATAAAATTAGGCCAAGAACATTCCTACATGGCCTGCTGTATAAGAAGTTTAGTAAAGAGATTAGTGAAGATCCAAAAAAGGTTATTGGATATTGGTTACTCCTGTAAATGACTTTGCTATGCTTAAATAATAGGAAAAGCTTCCTTTTGTAAAGAGTTTTTAACGTTAAAAATATTGGCAGGATGAATAATATTAAGGTTATATAGAAAATAATTTCTATAGATTAGATGAATCTGTCTAGTCCAATTATTATTATAATAATTTTATAAGCAAAAGAGGTACAGTTTTGCTGCTATATTTGTGGAGTTGTCCTAGTATATATCTTGTAGCTAAGCAAAAAGGGGTAAAGGAAGAGCCTTAAAAAGCTATAAAGGTTTCTAAAAAGAAAAGTAACAATTAATAGAGAAGCTCTTCCCTTTTAAAAATTGGCGTTTCTCCTCTTGTATAATCTCTATATCCTCTTTAAAGGTTATAATAGCAAAAAGAGACAATTCTCCGCTTAGACATTGCTGCTTAGTCTCTTTAGAAAAAGTAGTTTTAATAGACATTGTAAAGAGAGGTGAGAGACTAGTATAGTTAGGAATTGAAATGAACTAACAGGTAGTTTCTTACCATTAAAATGCGCTCTAGATAGTTCTTTAAAAGTATAAGTGCCGTAGTTTACTTCCTTGTAATTATCTCCTTTCCTAAGTTTGCCGTTATCGTAATATTCCTCTAAGTTGGTTTTTTAATATCTTAAATTTAACAGGTTTTGAGGTTGTAAATAAGTTGGCTAGCAAATTATCTACTGTTAAAGTTTTAAAGCTTCGTTTTTTGTGATGTTCCCCTATTTTAGAATTGCCGATTTTGCCGTTATCGTAATCTTCTCCTAAGTTAGGTTTTTGATATTTTGAATTTAGTAGGTTTAGAAGCCGTAAGAATATTAGCTGGCGAATCCTCGTGGCCTAAAAGGCTTAAGACTTTCGTTTCTTGTGATATTCCCCTCCTTTAATGTGCCGTCATTGTAACTATCTGCCGCATCTTCTGTCTTTAGTATTTGAAATTTAGCAGGTTTAGAAGCCATAAGAATGTTAACTAGCAAATTCTCTGGTCTAAAAAGGCTTAAAACTTTCGTTTCTTATAATGTTCTCTTCCTTTAATTAGTTGTTATGACCTTCTCCTATATCTTACGTCTTTAATATTTGGAATCCAATAGGTTTTAAGCTCGTAAAAGTGTTAGCTAATACTTTTCTCTGTTATAAAGGAATATAGTATATTACCGGAGGAGCGAACTCCGCGATATCTAGACTTAGCGAAACTTATAGATATTAGATAATTGTTATATCCTATAGCTATAATTGGTTATAATATTAAAGAGATACGTTAAATAAGGTAAAATCCCACTTTCTAAAATGATACCTAGTTATCTGGAGAAAGAAGGGATTTAAGTAGGGCCTAGTCTCTTCTTTGCCATTATAGCTGCTATATCTTAGATACTGGAAATGTGATTTAATAACGTCGCGCTATAATTGAGCTATTATTTGGATAGTAGATTAAGCCAAAGTCTGAAATAGCTGAGAACTTATTCGTGGGGAAGTTGGATGAAGTTAAAAGATATAGGGAGATAAGAAGATGGGCTTAAAGTAAAAGTAAAACAGTAAATGTCTGAAGTGTTATGTGGAACAAGAATTATATTATGTTATTGGGCCGGATAATTTTAGTAATAAAGCTAAGTCCAATTAAGTAAAGGGGATATGTGCCGATTTATTTAGCGTAAAGGAAGACCTAAAAAGCCAAGAATTGGAATAATGATCTAATTAGTTTAGGACTTAGCGAGAAACCTTGGTCTTTTATAGAAATGTAATAATTATGTTTTAACTATTATAGTGTACTAAGAAATAAAAGATGCTAGTAAAGATTAACTTATAAAATGGGGTCTGGTTTGTGTAATAAAACCTTATAATAATATACTTATATAAAATATAACTTTAAATTATAATTAAAAAAAATATAGTAGAAATTTCTATTTTTATGTGTTTGTCTGTCAAATATGCTAGTTTCCGTTGAATTATCTGAAAACTCTAGCCATTCTTCGTTATTTCTAGCATTATTTAAGTAATACATAAATGAGGAGAGACAGCGGCGTAGAGAAACAGCTCAGTACGCTATAAAGAAGCGATCTAGAAAGGTCCCTATACCTTATAATTTGACCTTTTATAATTTAACCGTTTGTGATATATTATCAAAACCGGCTTAAATATATTAAAATCTTTTGCAAAAACTGTCCTAGTTTTTACCCACGTAGTTAGGCTTAGAAATTATATTAGTATAAGGGCCTATAGCATAACTAGAATTACATTAACTATATTTACGGAAGCAATAATTGGCTTTGATTGTTTGTGGCGTATTGCCAAGACCGGCTTAAACACATTAAAATCTTTTATAAAAACCGTCCCTACTCTTACCTACGTAGTTAGGTTTGGAAATTATATTAGCACAAGGACCTATAGCATAACTAGAATTGTATTAGCTATATCCACAGAGACAATAATCTGCTTTAACTTTTTTTAGGCTACCAATATAGCTAAATTAAACTCGAAATCTTTTATTAGGATCGTCCTAACTCTTATCTGTATAGTTAAGACAGATAGGTTTAGAAATAGTATTAGTATAAGGGCCTATAGCGCAACCGGAATTATATTAACTATATTTATAGAAGCAACTGTCCCAACTCTTATTAACGCAGTTAGGTTTAGAAATTATATTAGTATAAGGACCTATAGCACAATTAGAATTACATTAGTTGCATCTATAGAGAAAAAAATCTGTTTTAACTATTCCTAGGCTACTAATATGGCCGAATTAAACTTGAAACCTTTTACTAGGATCCTAACTCTTACCTATATAGTTAGGACAAATAGGTTTAAGAATTGCATTAGTATAAGGGCCTATAGCATAACCAGAATTGTATTAACTATATTCGCGGAAGCAATAATCTACTTTTACCGTTTGTGGTATATTACCAAAGCCGGTTTAAGTACATTGAAATTTTTTATAGCAATCGTCCTAACTTTCGCCTATATAGTTAGGATAGATAGGTTTAGGAATTGCATTAGCATAAGGGCCTATAGCGCAACCAGAATTATATTAACTGCATCTATAGAAGCAAAGATCTGCTTCTACCATTTGTGGTATATTGCCGAAACCAGCTTAAATATATTAAAGTTTTTTATAACAACCGTCCCAACTCTTACCTATACAGTTAGGACAAATAGGTTTGGGAATTGCATTAGTATAAGGGCCTATAGCGCAACCAGAATTGTATTAATTATATTTATAGAAGCAATAATCTACTTCTACCGTTCCTAGTGTATTACTAAAACCGATTTAAAAATATTGAAATTTTTTACAGCAACTGTCCTAACTCTTGCCTATATAGTTAGGATAGATAGATTTAGGAGTCGTATTAGTATAAGGGCCTATAGCGCAACCAGAATTGTATTAACTGCATCTATAAAAGCAACGATCTGCTTCTACCGTTTGTGGTATATTACCAAAACCGGCTTAAACACATCGAAATTTTTTACAGCAACTATCCCAACTCTTGCCTATATAGTCAGGACAGATAGGTTTAGGAATTGCATTAGTATAAGGGCCCATAGCGCAACCAGAATTGTATTAATTATATCTATAGAAGCAATAATCTGCTTTTACTGTTTATGGTATATTACTAAAACTAGCTTAAACATATTAAAGTTTTTTATAATAACCGTCCCAACTCTTACCTATATAGTTAGGACAAATAGGTTTAGGAATCGCATTAGTATAAGGGCCTATAACGCAACCAGAATTGTATTAACTATATTTAAGGAAGCAACAATCTACTTCTACTATTTGTAGTGCATTGCTAAAGTTGGCTTAAACGCATTAAAATCTCTTATAGTAACGGTCCTAACTCTTATCTATATAGTTAGGACAGAAAGGTTTAGGAATTACATTAGGGTAAGGGCCTATAGCGCAACTAGAATTGCATTAACTACATTTATAGAAGCAATAATTGGCTTTAACTGTTTGTGGTATATTACTAAAGCCAAATTAAACGCATTAAAATCTTTTATAGCAACCGTCCCAACTCTTACCCATATAGTTAGGACAGATAGGTTTAGGAATTATATTAGTATAGGGACCCATAGCATAACTAGAATTATATTAGCTTTATCTACGGAAGCAATAATCTACTTCAACCCCCTATAAGCCACTAGTATGGCCAAATCTATCTTAAAGTCTTTTATTAGGATTGTCCTAACTCTTACCTATATAGTTAGAATAGATGGGTTTAGGAATTATATTAGTATAAGGGCCTATAGCATAACCAGAATTGTATTAACTATATGCATAGGAACAGCAAAGGTATATTCTATTAAATATACTTATATTTTAGACTAGAAAGAGTAAAGCTAATAACCTATAGAGCATTTATACCATCTATTAATATAGATATTAGTAGTAATTTCTCCAATACTGTAGAAGTTCAGGCCACCTCGTGCACGGTCCCACCCTCGTGCACGGTACACCCCACCAAAAATCGGCATTTTTAAAATCATCAAAATCAAATTACAATACCACCAATATGGCGAATATTGAAGCCGCACTTGCAGATCTAACGCTTCAGGATAAACCAAATATTCAGGCAACGGCAGACAAGTATAGGGTTAACCGTTCAACCCTTTCCAGGCGTTTCAACAAGGTCACTACCTCTAGGGAGAATGCCTACGACCAGCAACGAGTCCTCAACAATATACAGTCCAAGGAGCTTATTAAATACATCAATGAGCTTACCGAACGCGGGCTTCCTCCTACAACCGCAATAGTCCATAATCTTGCAGCTGGAATTATAGGAAGGCAGCCAGGAAAACACTGGACGGCTTACTGGCTAGCTGCTCACAAAGACGAGCTTAAAACAGGATACCTTTCCCCTATTAATGCTGCACGAAAGAAGGCTGATTCGGCACTATATTATAGCTTATATTTTAAGCTTATAGGCAGGAAGCTTTCTAAGTATAATATATAACCGCAGAATATATACAATATGGATAAAAAAGGCTTCCTTATTAGCTTCCTTAAAAAATTAAGAAGGATCTTTTCCAAGGCAGCTTTTACTAGCGGGAGAGTTAAGCATGTCAATTAAGATAGCAACAGAGAGTGGATTACTATATTAGCAACTATCTGCGTAGACGGAATATACCTTTTACCTGGCCTTATTTACCAAGCCGTTTTTGGTAATATTCAAGACTCCTAGCTGCAGGATTTTAATCCTAATGAACAGAGCTGCTTCTTCTCCTTATTACCGACAGGCTGGACGAACAACGATTTAGGATATTTGTGGTTAACTACCTTGTTCAATCGCGAGACAAAAGCAAAGGCGCGTTAAGGAGAAGACTGGAGGCTGCTTATTGTTAATGGCTATGGCTTTTATATTAATATAAGGTTTATTAAATACTGCTACCTTTATTAAATCCTCCTTGCTGTTTATTCTCCTTATTCAACGTATAGACTCCAGCCTCTTGATGTCTTTCTCTTCTCTCCACTAGCTATATTTTATAGCCAAGAATTGAACCAATTTACCCTCAACAGTAAGGGCTTTACGCGCCTTACCAAACAAGACTTCTTTCAACTATTTTGGGTCGTATATAATAAAGCTTTTATCTTTAAGAATATTTAAAGCGGATAGGAGAAGACTGGGCTTTACCCTTTTAAGCCAGAGACTGTATTAGATAGGTTCTTAATAAAAGAGGAGGAAAGACCTTTGTTAAGTAAGTCCTCTAAGTTAGTATTAACAGCTGCCAATTGGCGGAGGATTAAGGTAAAGCTCAAGGAGGTTATCACCGACATTTTTAATAAAAGAGTAAAGGAACTTAGTAATCATATTCAAGGCCTTGCAGTAAGGAATATCATTCTTAAGTTACGTATTTAAGGATATCAGCGAGCTCTAAAAAACAAACAGAAGAAGCGCTAACGCTAGAAGCCTCTTCTATAATAGCTTCCTAAGCAAGCCAACAGTGGAGCTATATTTTTTAGCCCTAGAAAGGTACGACAAGCTCACAAGCTTTAAAAAGAAGAGGAGGAAGCTAGAATGCATAAGCTGGCTGTTAAAGCTAATAAAAAGCTTTAACGTCAATTACAGAAGTAGGAGAAGAGGCGCTTAATTAATTAATAAAAGGAACAGCGTGTACAAGATAAGTTACAATAAGAGCAAGAGGCGGCGGCTAAAAGGCTTACTTAACAAGAAGCTAAAGAAGCCAAGTAGGCTAAGCGGCAACTCTATAAGAGCCTTAAGCAAGCTCAGAGGTTAAAGAAAGATCAGAAGAATCTTATATTGGCTCTATAAGAGGCCGATATTACCGCTAGTGGTAGTGAGGAAGTTTGGGAGGCAGGATTGGGCTCTCAACGCCCTTAACGTTAAAAACGCCTGCCAAGCAAATTCGACGACTTTGAAATAGATATAGCCTAATTTAGCAACCTTCAAAGCCTCATCCACCAAAAATTTGAGTAATTTGATGTAGTGTACAATGCGAATAACCTCATGATTTGATTTCAATTTGAGAGCCGAAAACCGTGCACGAGGGTGGGACCGTGCATGAGGTGGCCTGAACTTCTAATAGACAATGTATAACGGGCGACAATTGCTAATATCGTAAGTATACTTATATCAAGATTTAAACAGAAGTCAACCCTAATAGGTAGTAAGGACTAGTGCAATCCAATTCTATTAGAGCGTAAAATAATAACAATTTAAAGATTTCTAAAGGATTTTTATAATGCAGACACTCTTTTAACGGCGTATTATGTCGTCTACTATTAGCAAAAGCCACCAGCAGATTTAAATAACTGTTAATGGCAGGAGATACTGTTAGATAATCTGTATTCTCTAAAGGCGTGGGTCACGTGCACGAGTCACGTGCACGAAGACACGTCACTGAAGACACGTCAGATCAAGGTCAAAAAGACATCAATTAACGATCAAGTCAAGATCATCAATCAATCAACCCATTTCATCAATGAGCAGCTCTATTTG
>Ga0307507_10009393_pt1 | contig 13054 bp, 5 predicted proteins | sample 7_EM_MG_FD_207223 | JGI IMG/M metagenome (GOLD analysis project Ga0307507, IMG submission 207223) | Populus trichocarpa ectomycorrhiza microbial communities from riparian zone in the Pacific Northwest, United States - 7_EM | ecosystem: Host-associated > Plants > Roots > Unclassified | place...
CACATGACCACAATCGTGCGTCATGTCAAAGCCACCTGACCACAATCGTGCGTCATGTCAAACATCAACCAATAACAATAAACCAATGACACGCTATTGCGTCGTCATGTGAAAGCCTATGAGTCAGCTGATCTCATAGTGTGAAAGATAACAAACCGATGACTAATAACTATTAGTCATGTGAGAGTCTGCCTTGCTTAGTCACCGTTTGTGACACATGCTTCCGCATCACATTCTGAGTAACAGAGAGTTACAAATCCCATCACGCAGGGCAAGCTGGTGGCGAGGTAGGCATGGGTCCTCCCAGTATTGGGTGTTAGTGTGATTCTGAAATGGGACAGAGGCAGGCTAAGGCTATGATGCAATTGATATAGGTTAGGAAAATGAGTTCATACAATATCATTAAGAGGGGGGTGGTGAAGGATAGCTACACCACGAGGAAAGAAAGCTGGAGCTGGAAGGGGGGCAAGAATAATAACCTAGTCTATTGTATTAATTATACATCATAAATTCTTCTCGCTGGTTCCTCTTCTGGAGCCCCTTTGAGGGGTAACTTATACCATATGTGCTGAATTTAATATTTCCACTGCTCTACATGTATGAAGCTTTGATCCTTGCGCCTCACAATACACTAACCTGCTAAGTTATACAATAGTATAAGCAAATCCAAATTCAGTCATTGACAGACATTGAATAGGTTAATCCACTTAGTGAAAAGAAGGTAACCAAAGTCGAAAGGGTGTACATATAGATATAAGGTAGTAGAGAGACACGCCCACGGGATACAGATACACCTAAAATTAATTAGTTCAAAAAAAGCCAAACAATAAGACAACAAGAAATAGATGAGGGAAGGGCGATTTGGGTAACAAAGGAGAAAACAAGACACTCCAGGCAAATAATCGAAAGGTTGGCATGTACAATACCCTAACTTGCTATACTGGATAAAAAGAACTGTTCGTAGCGGGCGTGAGATTTGGTTTCGCTAGGGTTGTCCCTCTGTGAGGAGTATGCATCTCTAGATGGGGATGAAACCTTTAGGTATTATCCATAGATATCAAAGCCGGTTGGGTTCATTCAATGGAAATTCAGATAGCTAAAATGACTCGGCGGAGAAGAGCTTTGTTGATTACGGGCATACTGCATATTCGGTAATGGAATTCCTCAGCTGTATTTATCTGCTATGCCGGAATTGAGGTTATTCCGTTCCAGGAGCATCCTTACAAGCCCACTATACCTATTCCAGCCGGTCCAAGAGGTGATGTCAGGCTCCCCTCATCCAGCCCTAACTATTGCTGTGTTACCAGGGAAATCAGTTGCTTGCTCATCCTATTTATTCGTTTCCGATCAAACACCCGGTATCTCAAAGCATCTGTAGTATGAGACACAGCCAAGCCCTATAAATACCCTAGGGGTAACAGTAATCATGCTCGATAGTTAGTGAGATAGAACAAAGAGCCGGTAAAAAGCCCTCCCCCTATCAAAAATTCAAGCAAGTCAAACAGACCTCAGCACCAGTAGCACAGGGCTTAAGGAACAAACTGGGGTTGCGGGAGAGGCATGCTTTGTTAGAAGTCTTCGACGCCACTCAGCAAGCCTAGCATATTCTTTATCGTTCTGAAGAAGGTTTCGGACATGCGCTTGGGAGCGATTCAGCGCCGGGAGCGAGGTAGGGCTGGGGGAAATACGACTCAGAAGGAGTCGGATGTGTGGAGTGCTGGATACCCGGTGCAGAGGCTAAGAGCAGTGAGAGTTATTTGTAATGCCTGTCTTTCCTCGGTTAGCACGGGAGTCCACGAAAGGGAAAAGGGTATACATGGAAGAGAAAGAACATGTGTCGCAATCGCTGGAAGGATGGGAGGACTTCGTTATGGCTTAATATACTCACGCATTTTCAGTTAGTTAATTGGCTACCGGTAGTTGGTTGAGCGTGAGCGATAGTGAGCCAAGGAGGGAGTGAATGAGAGTGAACTTTCCCATAGTTGTGCGCTGGGATCGGAGTCCTATTTGTGTTGCTTTGACTCTTGGAGTTTTGCTTAGTTTTGTCGTCATCATTGAGTTGTCGCAGTCGCGTTTAAAATTCCCCTAGAGCGCAGTGTGCAAGCGGGAAGGTACAGTAGACAAGGACTTCTCCATGGTGGCGTGCCTGAGTGGGTATTCTTGCGGCCTTTCTATTGCAGGAACACGCCCGATATTTAAGTCAGTAGATCCTTATTCCCAGTGATCTGATAGCATCAAGAATCGGGAGACGACTCTTAATGCCCAGTGTTCTAAATTTTAATAGCGTCTAGCCGAGTACCTTCTACGCGCTCTTTAAAAATAAAAAAGGCTACGGTAGTTACGGGTTATAGACTTCCCCTCCACAGCTTCCGGCACTCCCGGTACTCGTGTATATCCAAGGTATTGTGGGGAGAGGCTGCCCTCTTAGTGCCCCACGAGTGTACCTGTATTACGAGTGCCTAGTGCAGTGCGGGTAAGCGACATTTTTCTCGGAAACATTTGATAGTCCAAAGCTGATCTGGAGGCGAAATCCATTTGCTTACCGGGGTCTGGCGAGCACTGGGACTTTGTAAGCATCCCCGGTCGTGATTGGGCTGGCGCAGCTTTGTGCAACGCCAGAGCCTCATGAGGTACTCGGGTAACTTAACCCCCCCTCTTCTTCCTTCAGATTTCTCGTATCGTGGCAGAAGTCAGATCCCCACTACACACAATCCCTCTCTAAATGTCGGGTTGGAACAACCCATGGCCAATTGGGCAAAGCGTGCAAGACAGCACTCGGAGAATTAGCCGCAGATCTCGGAGGATGGCGGAGAAAGATATAGCCGGTTGCTTGGCAAGCGCAGGGTCCTAGCCCACAAACGCGGGGTCCGTGAACCCCCAACACATATGCAAGTACCTCTCCCAGCTCCCGAGACTACTACCGGTGTGGATGAGGGCATTAGTATAGGGTAGTTTAGCAGTCAGGAGAGCGTTTGAGTACGCACTAAACACCTATGTTTGTAGATAGCTTGGCATGCAGAGTTTCCTGCATATAAGCCACCTCTCTCTTTCCTTAGTTAGACAAGCACGCGAACGCCCAGGCAAACACCAATAGAGATTGTTTCCTTCCTATTCCAAGCGGGTGCAGCACTTCCTCTTTTACTATATCCTTGTTCCATCTGTTTAGCACGATACCATCAGAGCATTTCCCCATCTAGTTATTATCCGGTATAGCAGAGAGGCAGAACTACACGCACCAGGTGGGATACGGCTCGGTCGACCACACCATCCTACTAAGGGAACACTATCATTTACTCCCACACCGGTAGCACTCCCCGCAACAAGCTTAAAGCTGCAGAACGTGAAATGATCTTCGAGATCACCCCCCGGCCGAACTCAATCCAATCCAACACTCCCGGGTTGCGCTCAAGTGACACCTCCGCCAGTCGTCCCCAAATATTCTGAGTATTCAAGCAGGTCTAGAAAAGCACCATGAGCAGCTCTCAGAGGCTCTGCTGTTGGTATGGGAGACAATTCTACTTGTAGGTAAAAAAATTTCAAGAAACTCGGGCACGTTCTACCTTCCAGGGTTGCTGGAGTTAGTGATGTAGAGGACTAGGGGGCTAGGACACACGATACCGGAAGGATTATTGGTGGAATTTAGCGGTTAGCATTATCTGAATTTTTAATGCATAGTTAGATTTCATCTGGTCTTGTGTGAGGTTTTATTGATGAGAGTGGGCAGAGCATGGACAATATGCGGGATTGCCCCATCACTAAAGCTTTTGTCTAGTGAAACCGCATGCCAGGTACCGGTAGGTGATTAACATCCGAGACAAAAAGAAGGGTTTGGCTGCATGGAGAGTACTCGAGTATTTGAAGTTTATAAGGTGCCTGAGGGATTGGAGTTGATTTCACAGTTAAAAGTCTCAGCGTATTAATTTCCCTTGATGGGCAAAACTGAAAAGTGCGAACAGCCTTCCAATCTCATCTTCAGGCTCAAACCTGGGGATTTTCCAGGTAAGTATGACCTTTATTAAATCGGTCCACAGTGGAAACCAATTACCGTCATACCTTACTTAGTGAACAAATAGCTCATTTGTCGTTTTGTACGAGAGTTAGAAACACTTCAATTCCCCTATATCTGGCCAACCCTCGCATCTACACTTTAGAGGGGAGGGAAGGGAAAACAAAAAGTTTAGGTAAAAAAAGAGATAAGTGAACAACAGAAAAAAAAGTTGAAGGCAAATGTGATGGAAATTTCAAGCGACGCTAGCTTATCCGAATAGAAATAGCTCTCCACTCACACTAAACTCTAGACTTTAGGCAGAGGTTCACATAAGAAAATCCGGGTTGAGGGTTGGACGGGTAGATGATGAGTGTGCGCGTTCCCCTGCGTCTGATTTCCTTCCGCTAAGAAGAAAAAAAGAGGATTTAAGCGGTGTTTTTGTGGCAGGCTAGCTATAGATGGAGGAGAGGGGAGTTACCATAAGGTGATATTTTAGGGGGTAGAAGGTGGGGCAAGAGTAGGAAGGCAGTGGCGGAGAAAAATAGGCTTATGGGGCAGTTCCGGCCATTGTGAGAACGGTACATAGGCTGTCAGTACAACATCCGAAGGCGGTAAGGAGGGAATGCCTTCTCGGGCTCACGCGATGCCGGTGGTGGAAACTTTTGGAGGCTGTAGTAGAGCTATCACTCCCGCGTGGCCATTTTTAGCAGCCCACCAGAGTGGCGTTTCGCCGTGCTTATTCGGCTTGTCAGGGCCGACGCCGCCATGTCTGAGTAGTATTTTCACCACCCCACCAGAGTGGTGTTTGGCCGTCATTATCTGGCCCGTCGGGGTCGACATCGTCTCGTCCAAGCAGTAATTTCACCACTCCCTCGTGTCCATTGGAAGCAGCCCGTGAGAGTGGTGTTCGGCCGCCCTCATCTGGCGTGTTGGGGTTGACATCGTCCCGCCCGAGGAGTACCTTCACTACTCCCCCACGCGCATCCCAAGCAGCCAACCGGAGTGGTGTTCGGCCAACGTTATCTGGCTTGTTGGGGTCGATGTCGTCCCGGCCGAGTAGTAATTTCACCATTCCCTCGCGCCCACTGTAAGCGGCCCACCAGAGTGGTGTCCGGCTAGATCCATCTGACTTGTTGGGGTTGACGTCGCCCCGGCCGAGTAGTATTTTCACCACTCCCTCGTGCCCATAAAATGCAGCCTGCGAGAGTGGTATTCGGCCGTCCTCGTCTGGCCGGTCGGGGTCGATGTCGTCCCGTCCGAGAAGTAATTTCACCACTCCCTCATGCCCGTCGTAAACAGCCAGCGAAAGTGGTGTTTGGCCGCGCACACTACGTTTGTTGGGATTGACGTCGTTCCGTCCGAGAAGTAATTTCACTACTCCCTCGTGCCCGTCGTAAACAGCTAGCGAAAGTGGTGTTTGGCCGCGCACACCAGGTTTGTTGGGATTGACGTCGTCCCGTCCGAGTAGTAATTTCACCACTCCCTCGTGCCCATAGAAAGCAGCCTGCGAGAGTGGTGTTTGGCACACATCTGGCTTGTCGGGGTTGACATCGCCACGCTCGAGGAGTACCTTCACCACTCCCTCATGCGCATTCGAAGCAGCCCACCAGAGCGGTGTTCGGCCAAAGTGATCTGGCTTATTGGGGTCGATGTCGTTTCGGCTGAGTAGTAATTTCACTACTTCCTCATGCCCATTGCAAGCAGCCTCCCCAAGTGGTGCACTGGGCATGCTCCCTTTTTAGCTGATATCACCATCTTCCACCCCTACCAAACCACTGCAATCTTAGCAATCCCGAAGACAAAACGTTGTGTAAACCACCGAACTGGGAGAGCTTATCAAAATCAATAGGATAAACATACGGCTTCTGCGCCTTCAAGATAGTTTTAGTGGTTATTGTAGTCCTTAGCGCACCGGTAGGAAATTTCGCGCAATCTGAAGGTCCCCCTTTGCACAGATTCCCCCAATACAGAGAAGAATATCTGAGAAATTGTACGTGCTAAAGGTCGAGAGGGAGGGCGTGTTGGAGATGGAGAAAGGGTGCGCGTTGGAGAGGGGCTGGCTTGACCAGTTGCGAATCCGGATACGTAGGCCGATTGTTGTGATTATCGCGTAAGCTGTGCCAGAGTGCTCGTGAGCCTGGAGGCACCCATGAAGGTAAGGTGGAGTAACCGGACAATGGAAGTCCCCGTGTCCGCGACAACAAATCTTTAGCTACAGGCTAACGATGTCCCTGCTGAAGGGACACTGTGGATATTGAGATTCGGTGAGCGTGTCTCCAGTGCTAGGGCGGGGCACAGTTCATCTCTGGGCGCGGCTCTGCAAAGTGGCCATGCCAAGCTTTGCTTTTTCCCCACACTGTCACTTTATCTGATCACGTGCTCTGGCGTCAGCCTCAACCCACAGGTCCCCGTGTGGAGCTTTTTTTTTTTTGTATAGTGCAAAGTGAACCAAAACGGGACCTCAAAACAGGCCAAACGCGATCTTGAACTAGTTACTCAAAAAAATTAAAGAAAATTAAAAAAAACCATGGAGAGAAAGCGATTTGCAAGGAGAAGAGCCCCATGGTTTTTTTATTAAAATTAAGGAGCTTATGGGAAAGTAGTTCAAGCTTAAAAAGTGAAAATTTTGGTCAGAGTGAAACTAGGGATAGAATCTACATAGTAGCAGGATGAAATATACAGTAGAAAAAGTGGATGACTAAGACATGAAAAATAAAATAAAAAATAACGCGAGGATTGTGATACAACAATAAACAACCAATTTCAACTGCAGCGAACCCTCAATTCCAATATGCCCTGTCCAAACAATAAGCAAAAGCGCTTGCATGCTACTGGCTCCCATTACAGACATCCTCTTGGGCCATCCAAAGCACTGAAAACTACTGCATGTCTATCCTAGGCGAGTTGTGATTCTTTGAATATTATCATAGGACAATATCATCGCATTTTACTAATCATGTCTTGGCAATTCTTGGCTGAATCTCGATCGGTAGCAACGGAATTTCCGCCTTTAGGCACTTTCCACCGTAGTTTTGCAGGGCAGTGGGAAAGGCTTGCACTACCGGTATGCGGTACCGGTATTCTTTTCTCCGACCCGTCGTGTCTGCGCTTCAGAGACAGGGAAAGGGTAGCAATCTTTTGTAGAAGATGAACAGCTAAAAAGAAACGAAGAATGCAAATAAATATGATGGGAATTTCGGGCCGCGCCGGCTTATCTCAATAAATAGCCCTCTTCTAAATTAATGCTGAACTCTACTAAACAAGAGCTCACAAATCCTAACTTAACCCCATAAGAAAAATGCAGAGAGAAGGGTATGTGACACATAACTTATGCGTATTCCCATTGTGTATGATTTCCTTCAACCAGGGAAACAAACTAAGCCCTAGTACCGATACTATATAGTAGTGTCCCTGTGGCAGGCCGACTCCAGAAGGAAGGGCAAGGTAGTACCGGTAGTTACGACAGGGTAGTGTTTTAAGCAGCAGGTGAGACTAAGGCAGGAGGCTGTAGCCGCTACCGGGGATTTAGGGCAGTAGGTCTTGGATCGGCCTTCAGGCATGCTCATGTCCTCGGATCGAGGCCCCGTGAAAGCAGGATTTCAAGGGTATTAGGTTAGTTGATTGGTTGAGAAAAAATAAAAAGAAAAGGAAAAAAAGGAAAAAAAAGCAGCCGCCCCTATATTACTCTGGCAAGAGCAGGTCCACTTCTTTTGACCGAGTGATAAGTTATGATAAGTTATTGTCTCGCTGTCCGAGTGATCTTTGGAATAAATCAGGAAAAGACACTGAAACTAGATTTCACACAAAGACATAAATATTCTGCTTATGTACTGCACTACGACTCTGGGAAGTACCATCTGATCAGATGCTGGGGTGCCAAGTTAGCACGGTATAGCGGGGATCTAATGCCTTTCACGAGGGACTATCTATACCTCACTTTACTGAATAAAAATAAAAATAAAAATAAAAATAAGTTTGCAAAGCAATAAATACGGAAAGCATAGCTTGCTGGAGTGAAAATGACTAATATTTCGATCGATAGCCTTTAGGGCCCATGCTTCCTTTCCAACACAGAGGAAACAAAAAAGAATTTTTTTCCTTCACTTCTGCTACCCCGCCGATCGCCAACTTTTAAGGTCTAGAGTCGGATTCTCCCACCTCAGTAGCAGGATTGACAAGTCCCACAGCCCTATTGATGAAGGCTAGGTTCTTCAATCTCCCAGTCCCCATGGGGCAGGGATTTTCAAATCATCCTAACCTACATGACGGATCGTTCAATAATAACTAATTGTCAGCGTGAATTGAACTCCTGGGCTTCTGCTAAGTGGGACATAGGTTAATTGGTTCTTGACATATTAACCACTGCGCCAGCTAGGTATTTCATGAAATGTCAACCGGGGAACTAATACTTATCCTACTGAACACTGGATTTCGGGATTTTAATAGGAGGGGTGATGTATCTCTTTCTAAGTTCTTCGTATATTTCAATGAATTTCTTGAGCGAGAGATTCTCACTAATCTTAAATAGAGGCGGGGCTTTGTGCGCTCATTACTGCAGTACGGTATGATGTGAAACTGCACTGCCCGAGCGATACTAATCTTAAACGTACTACCGGTGTACCGAGTATGAAGGGTATGTCTCTAACTCGCTCTAGGGCCATCTTGACCACTCAGAACTGCGTTTGCTCCAGCCACTGCGCCAGAAGTTTGGAGCTAAGATTTTACTGCTCGACCAATTAACCAAGGCGTGAGAGCAAATCCTCGGTGATACTCTCTGTATACGTAATCCAAAACCCGGACAAACCTACTATAGTTAGTGCAGTATGTGCAAAAGAGCCTTAAATCTGCCTCGGTCCATTCAGGGAAGCTGCTATAATTGACTGCTATTATCTGCAAGCAGTTGACTAGGTTATCACTACTATGTCCCTAGTCATTTTATTATGTCGTCACAGACTGTCACTCGTCTAGGCTTAGTGCCAGGTGCCCAAATAGGGGGATGGTTTACCTACAGTGAAACTTACAGAAGTGGAAAAGAAGGCTTAATTTAAGTTTTTTTTTAAATATATGATTAACCTCTAGTATCCCCGAGTCCTGACAAGAACATCGTGGACCTAACCTGGCTCAGCGGTAGCATGCCCCTAAGGACAATCCTCCTCATATGCAAAGCCTTGTATTTAAGGCGCTTGTCCTACCATCATCTACTCTCTTCAAGTTATCAGAACTTTCCATAGCGTGAACTCCTGTAGTAAAAGACACTATTGCCTGGGATCAAAGTTTATAGCCCACATATCCTTTTGCGGCATGGTACTTCCGGCTGTAATTTACAGTACGGTATCAGTTACAATACGGTGGCGTAAGTGATATTCGAACACTACTCTCCTAGCCAAGATAAGGATTTCTTGCTGGTTCGGGAGATTAAATGTGCTAGTGACATCCGACCAGGACATGGACAGAATGCTATGAGAAGAAGAAAAGAGCTGTAGAAGGGGAAAAGGTGGCCTGGGGGGGATGAGATATCTCAGCTTGCCCATAAGTCGGTATTGCGTAACACAGGGGTCCGTTCATTCGCTCCTATCAAATTGAGGTTGAATACCGGATATACTTGAAAAACCGGGTATGCACCTAGTTATCGTAATGTAATATATATAAGTAGAGATATCGAGCATGTGAGCCACTCACTCGCTTGTGACCAAAGAAGCAGGGATTGCGGTAACGATTGTTGAGCTCTGTTCATAAAAGGAAAAGTCCATATTCAAGAGACCGAGTTGATTGTGGGAGGATTGGAGAAAGAATACAAGCGTGGGCTGAGCGTTGCGCTCTGAAATAGCACATCATGCAGGTGGGAGGCATCTAAGCCGGTGCAGAATAGTTGGCTCCACGGCGGGCTTTGGGAGTTTATGTGGTGCTTGTAGAATTGGAGCTAATGTCGTAGCTAAAGGACTCCTCACTGTATTAACTTCCTTGATGGGCAAGACTAAAACGTGCGGATAACCTTCTAACCTCATCTTTAAGCTCGTGGATGGAGGACGTTCTATATAGACATAATCGTTCATCATGCCCATAGTGGAAACCGATCACCATCACACCTACTTGGTTAAAAACTAGCTCTATGTCACTCTGTGCGGGTGCTAGAAACACTTGCAAGGTATGTCTTGCTCCATATCTAAACAGCTATTATGCCTACACGCTAGAGGGGAGGAAAAGGGAAACAATAGATTGTAGTAAAAATCATTAAAGCAAAAAATAATAAAAGTGAATATGCTAGAAATTTCAAGCTATACTGGCTTATTTTAATAGAGTAGAAATAACCCTCCACTAACGCTAAACTTTAGAATTCAAACCGAAGCTTAAATTTCCTCACTTAACTCTATAAGAGGGATCGGGATAGGGGATTGAACGGGTAGATGAATGGTTTGTGCATTCCCATTGCATGTGGTCTCCTCAGACAAGGAAAAAGATATAAGCTATGCTTCCGTAGAAAGCTTACTCCAGAAAGGAAGGTAAGGCAGCAATTGCTGCAAAGCAATGTTTTAAACTGTAGGGGGAGATTGGGTGGGGGTGAGAGGAGGGAGGTATTAGCGGTGATAAAGACGTATATGAAGCCGTTGCGGTCCTCGCGAGACGGTGTGTAGGTTGTGGGAAGGTGTGGGAAGGTGGTGAGGAGAGTGAGGCCTCTTAGCGCTTAGGCTGTGGTGTTGGTGGCAGGTGTTGGGGTCTGTAGCAGAGCCATCACTCCTCCGTGGCCATTTTTAGTAGCTCACTAGAGTGGAGTTCTGTCGTAAATATTTGGCTTGCCGGGGTTAATGTCTTCCCGTCCAAGCAGTAGTTTTATCACTCCCTCATGCCCACTGTAAGCAGCCCACCAGAGCGGTGTTCGGCCGTCGTTATCTGATATATTGGGGTTGACGTCGTCCCGTTCGAGTAGTATTTTAACCACCCCCTCGCGCCCATTGACAGCAGCCTGCGACAGTGGTGTTTGGCCACCCCCATCTGACATGTTGGGGTCGACATCGTCCCGCCCAAGTAGTAGTTTCACCATTTCCTCGTATCCACTCCAAGCCGCCCACAAGAGTGGTGTTATGCCGTATACATCTGGTTTGTTGGGGTTGACGTCATCCTGTCCAAGTAGTATTTTTACCACTGCTTCGTGCCCATTTTCAGCAGCTTGCGAGAGTGGTGTTTGGTCATTCTCATCCGGTTTATCAGGGTCGACGTCGTCTCGGTTGAGTAGCAATTTCACCACTTCCTCGTGCCCATTCAGAGCAGCCTGCAACAGTGGTGTTTGGCCATCCTCGCCTGGTTTGTTGGGGTCGATGTCGTCCTGGCTGAGTAGTATTTTCACTACCGCCTCGTGCCCATTCCCCGCAGCCCACCCGAGAGGTGTATTACCCATGGAGTCTTTTGATTGATGTCACAACCTTCAACCTCTATCCAACTAGCTACAATCTCAGCAATCCCGAAGATAATGCGCAGTGTGGACCATTGAACAGGGAAATATTATCGAAATAAATAGGGTAAACGTACTGTTTCTGTGCTTTCCAGAGGGATTCAGCAGATATATGGCTATTCCGGTGGTCAAATAACTGCAGTGCAAGCAATGCCGCGCAATCTGAAAGGTACTGTTCTGCGCGGATTCTCGTGTAGAAAGGAGAATATTCTAGTAAGGATATGTGCTGGAGATCGAGAGAGCCTCGATCCGCTGCGAAGTTAGATAGCCCAAGTAGGTTTCTGCAATTGTCGAGCGAGCTGCACCAAGCGGCTCGGGATGAGCCCGGAGGTACTCTTGCGGGGTAAAGTGGATTAACCGGATACCGGTAGTCGAAGCCTCCTTGTCCACTATCAGAGTTCTTGGTGACAGGCTAGTGACGCTCCGATTGAATGACTATTGCCGCTATTGGGATCCGGGGGCTTATCAGGCTGCTCGGCGTGAGAGATCTAGATCATCAAAATGGCTATGCCAAGCCTTTCTTTCTCCTAACCTAGTCATTTTACCTTGCCGAGGGTTGCACCCTAAGCACCCCATGCCACCAGCCACTACGCTGAGCTTTTGTCGCCTGGGATGGATTAGAGGGCTTCCCGTAGGAATCTAGAAGGGATTTAGAAGTGGTCTTGGCATATTTTCACGCTAAAATCTGGAAAATCAACTTCTAAATTCCAGATTTTCTCAAATCTGAACCACCCCCCTCCCTGGTTGAGATTGGGTTGGATTTGCTTGTTGGGTTGCGAGGTAGGTCTGCCTATGGTAGTGTTTTGTTTTGATTTTGGGTTTGAGTGGATTAAGCTAGCGTGCCTTTGGTTTGTACTGTACTGCCGTTAGGGTTAAAGCCTGGATTGGCATGGTCCTAGTTTATAATGAAATTTGATTACCCTGGTTCAGATTTGAAAAGGTCCTTCTTCTTTTTTTTTTTTGTTAAATCCTCGGATACATTTGCAGCTAAGCACAGGAAAATCCACGGCATACAACCTAAGTTATGGCCTAGAAACCCTAATTAAACAAAAAAAACTACCCCAATAAAACACAATAAGGGATAACAAATTATCAATCCACTCCAACCATACATTGTAAACAATTTAGATCTGTCAAGAAGCCAACATCGCATGTCGCGTAAAAGAAAAAACCCCCATCTTCATTGGAAAGTTTATTCTGTTTTTTAAAATAAAAGAAGAAAAATCTCTAATTATCCTCATGCCTTTCTCACTGCCCTTCCAGAGGTCCAAACCTGGACCAATGTCGAACAGCTTTGGGTTCAGGTTGTGTCACACCCGGGCTAGCGCAGGGCATTGGACTACGTGTTTCAAGGTTTCTGACTCCCACCCGTGCCTAGGGCATGTTGGGTCACGGTCCTGGGAGGACCAGTCGGGCTGGGCGTTCAGACAGCTTTTATTGGCTCTCATTCGGTGAATTCTTTTAGCGGTAAACTTAGGGAGGGTCATTTGAAAAGGTCTATGTCACAAACGGTGACTAAGCAAGGCAGACTCTCACATGACTAATAGTTATTAGTCATCGGTTTGTTATCTTTCACGCTATGAGATCAGTTGACTCATAGGTTTTCATATGACGACGCA
>Ga0307507_10009394_pt1 | contig 13054 bp, 6 predicted proteins | sample 7_EM_MG_FD_207223 | JGI IMG/M metagenome (GOLD analysis project Ga0307507, IMG submission 207223) | Populus trichocarpa ectomycorrhiza microbial communities from riparian zone in the Pacific Northwest, United States - 7_EM | ecosystem: Host-associated > Plants > Roots > Unclassified | place...
AAAAAGATGCTTCCTCAAGTGGCCTCAACTTTATTTGTTTTGAAGATGATGATTAAAGCCATTTACAAATCGACTTATTAATAGTTCAGATTGGTTCATTCAGGTTAAGCTATGTAGATAATTTTTTAATAAATAAAATTAAAATAAAATTATTTTAATTGAAAAAAAGTTTATTAAATTTTGATAGGATAAATAAGATTACAATTTTATTCGTCAGATAAATTAAATTAAATCAAATTAATTTTAAATTAAATTTGTTTATATCTTTCAAGGTAAGAAATAAATCAATTAAATTCTAAATAGATTTATCAAGTCGTTTAATAATAATAATTTTACTCAATTTATTTATTAGCCAACAAACAATATGGATCATGGTCAAATAAAAATGTAATATCTTAAATTTTTCAGTGAATTGTGAGTTTCGGCTAACAAAACTTATTTTTTTCAGAAAAAAACCATGATTAACTGACTCCATAAAAATTAAAAACATAAGTGAAGTTTTTAAAAATTAAGCATAGCTCGAAACCATAGTTTTGAAACCCGGTCTGGCCTGGTGGGTCAACTCGGGACCCGGCCGATCCAGGGCTGGAACCTGGTCGGGTTGAAGAAAAAATAGTGGAAGGAAAAACCCGGAGTGACTTAACGACCTGGCAAGACCCGATCAAAAACCCGGTTGCGACCCGTTGACTTTTATTTTTTTTTACTAAAACAACGTCGTTTTGATTTTTTTAAAAAAAAAATTAACTCGGTCAAAACCCGGGACCCGGACCTTGAACCAGACCAGGTCTGAAAACTATGCCCGAAACGTTTAGGATCGTGCATGACAACATGCATACTTAAAAATAAAACTTTATAAAAATTATTATTATTATTGTTTCTTTAACAATGACTATATAATAAATTACAGGATAACATAGATGAGATATAACCCTAAAAAAAAAAATATTTAACAAATGATAGCAAATCGGTAGACATCAATGAGTCCAACAACATATTGCCATCGATCCAAGCAAGAAAATAGACAGTTGCATTAATCATTGATTAGTGTAATTTGGTGGCTAATTTCTTTTTATTTCTATCTAGTCTATAGTACAGTTACAATTATTTTAAAAAGTATATTTTATTTTAAAATATATTAAAATAATATTTTTTTTATTTTTTAAAATTCATTTTTGATATCAGCACAACAAAATAATTTGAAAATATCAAAACATATTAATTTAAATTAAAATAAAAAATAAAAAAAATAAATTTTTTCGAAAGGGTTTTTGAAACTTAATGATTGATGCTATGTAAATAAGTTTTTAATATAATTATAAGAGATGTATAGAAATTGAAAAATTAAAAATAAATTAAAAAAAAACCAATTCGACATAAGCGAGAGGGGGCTAAAAGAGAGTTGCACGAGAAGAAAAAACAAATAAAAATAAATCATCATCAATGAAAGCTAAATGTTAGAACATCATCAATAAAAATAAACTTTTAGCTACTCACTGCTGACTCGCCCACTGCATTTTACATGCATCAACCTACCTTAGTTATTAAAAAAATAGGTGAATCGCGCCCCACCGTAAGATGTGGTAAATTTTTCTACAATTAAAAAAAATGTCCAGCTGATTATAATATTTTTAAAAAAGTAAAAAAAAATATAAGACCGGATCATTGATTTAAATAGATTTAATAATTCTTGTTAATTTAATAATATATTTTTAAAAAAGTATATAACTAATTGAAAAAAAAACAATGTTTGTCAATGTTATTAAAATAACCTTCTAAATTCTTAAAATATCTCAATTATTTTATTTGATAACAAAATAAAAATTAAATGAGAACAGGATCTCCCCTCATAAAAAGAAAAATGAAAAAAATTTTAAAGTTCAATTACTAATAAAACAAATGTTAAAGGATGAATTAAAAAATAATTAAAAAAGAACAAAAAAAACCTAACTCAAGTTTGCACACCAAGTTTATGACCCGGTCATGAACCCCACACATAATAAATTGATCAAAACAATGGATGTCAACTCTCAAGCAAACTATATGATGAAATGTGAAACTGTAAAAAAAAATCAATTTAAAAAACATTGAAAGAAACTCGAGTCAACTTAAATTAACTCGACTAACCTGCAATCCTAGATATGAGATTGGGGTAACCCTACAAAAAAGAAAGTGAAAAAAACCACGAAGCTCAAGGCACGATAACCTAATGTTAAATGATGAAATTAAAAAAAAATCATGTTTAAAAAAGAACCTAAAAAAAGACCGAAGTTAAACCGAACTAATTTTCAATACTTGTGACCCGGGTCATGAGACTAAAATTATCTCATAGTAGGGCTGAGCATTTTCGGTTCGGTCCGGTTTTGGACCAAAATAAACAACCAAACCGTTTTTTTTTTTAGTTTTTGAACCGAACCGAACCGAAAACCGGTTCAAACCGATTAATTTCGGTTCGGTTCGGTTTTTTTCCCTTCCAAACCGGTTCAAACCGATTGAAACTGAATAACACAACGCAAGGGATTGAATCCCCATCGAAAGATCTTGAAACCGTTAAACATATCCTCGAAGCTCTCCAACTCAAATGCCTTTTGCGTTTCAAGAAACCAACAAATCAAACTGACCAAAGAAACTTCGCTTACGAAGAAACTCCAGTAGTCCTAATGAAGCCAGCTTTAATGAACCGACCAATGAAAGATTGGAAAATTAAAAGAGAAGAAGACAGAATCGAGGGGGTTAATATTCAGGATGGTTAGAAAACCAGTCCATAAGACAAAGATCTGCTCCACTTTTCGAAACTACAAAGTCATTCCATTCACGAAGCAAAGACTACTGGAAGTGGAAGGGCTCAAGCTAAAGTTCAGGGCATTTCCCTGAGATGAGTGACTGACTTCCTTCATGAAAGGCCTTGATTTTCATTTTAAAATGGCCAGGTAGAAAGAAGTGAAGATTTGAAAGCTTGGAATTTGTCATTTGAGAGATAAGAGACAGAAAGGGAGCGGCGAAGTGAAGATTTGAAAGTTTGGAATTTGTCATTTGAGAAATAAGAGACAGAGAGGGAGCGGCGGCTGAGGGGTGAGAATGTGTTTAGGTTTAGGGTTAGAAGCTATTTATAGTTGTTTTTTTTTTTAAGTGTTGGCTTGGTTGAACCGGTTCGGTTCGGTTCGGTTTAATCAGTTTCAGACTTTAGAAACCGAAACCGAACCGAACCGGAATTTTTTTGTGATTTTCTAATCGGTTAATTCGGTTTTTTTTTCGGTTCGGTTTTTTCGGTTATTTTTTTTCCGGTTTTTCCGGTTTTCTCGGTTATTCGGTTTTTTTGCTCACCCCTATCTCATAGAAAGCAAATATGAAAAAACTACAAAGAAAAAGATAAAAAATGACTAAATCTGGTATAAAAACTAAATGAAAGAATAATGAGGTACTAAATTGCAAAATAAAATAAATCAAGAAAAAGATAAAAAAAATAACAATTAAAAGAACAAGGACTAAATTGGATAAAAAAACACATAAAATAAAATGTCGAGGGATAAAATTGGAAAAAATAAAAAAAGTAACAATCAAAAGAATGAGGACTAAATTGGATAAAAGAATTAAATAAAATAAAATGTTAAAAGATGAAATTAAAAAAAAATCAACTGAAACAACCATTAAGAGCAAAACAAATAGCAATTAAAAGAACGAGGACTAAAATTCATACAAATACAAATTAAAATGAGACATTTAACTTTTGGAAGGGTTAACATGAAATTCGAGGATAAAAAAGTGAAAAGAGGAAGGAAAAGAAAAAAAAATTCAATCGGAGCCTAATTGTTGTTTTATCATGTATACATGTCTGACCACCGAGGAGAGGACGACACAATAATTTCAGCACTATCATGGAAAGCGATGTTTGACCGCTAGAAGACACCCCCTAAAAAATGTGGGCACCTCTCACTTATTGCCATGTTCGTGGCATGAGTCACCCACCTTTTTTTTTAATTATATTTATACTTGTTAAAATAGTAAATTGCCCTTTATTCATTTTAATTATAACTAAAAACCATGATGAAAAAATGAAAAATTCCATGGATGTTAGTTTTAGTTTTTGTTGCTTTTAAGGGAAATGTTGTCATTTCATCATGCAAGCAATGTATTAAAAGACTTTAAAACCCCTAAACAAAAATTGTAATTTTTTTCTTTTAAGGTTATTCACGTCATTTCACTATAAATCTAAAATGTTAAAGGATTGATTTTGTAAACCCCTAGATAAAAATCTAACATGCTAGAGAAGTAACATTTATGATGGGTGTGTAAATTAAATGTTTATACAAAGGGATTGATTAGCAGTAGAAGAATTTCAAAAAATAAAAATACAAAAAATAGCTGAAAAAAATAAAAAAAATACAAAAACACAGATAAAAACAAAATGAAAATAATTTTTCAGAAAATGTTTTTTATGTTATAAAGTTTAATGAAATTCGAATTCACCTGTTTTAAGTTTGGTATAAACCAGAGTTAGGACTCAAGAAATATTAACGTGGAAAATAAAAGGTTTAACGGTGGGGTATAATGGGAATTTTGAAGTTGTTAATTATATATGGCTCATGGCCGGCCATTCTTGAAGGACAAAAAAGAAGAGAGAAGCTTGAGAGAGCTTAGAAAACCTAAGGAAAAATAAGAAAAATTAAAGGGAAACCTCGTAAAATTGTGAGAAATAAACCTCCTAAACACTAAATTGAGAGAAAACAAGTGCGGGGAAGTGTTTGTGAGAGGGAGAACCATGAAAAAAAAGGGAGAGGAAGGAAGGAGGAAGAAAAGTGATAAAATTTTGATTTCTCTTGCAAATTCTCCTTATTTTCTTATGATGAAAAGGTGAGAATCACTTTTACCATGAATAATAGTGTTTTTGATAAATTTTTAAAGTTGTCTAGTTAGGGCTTATATTATGGAATATTGAGTTTTACAGGATAGTAAGGTTTACGATAATGATTTTTATTTGACATGGTGTTCTTAAGCATGAATGAAGGGTGGGAAAATGTTCATTTAAGGAAATTGTAAAAAAATTATTATGTGTTCCTTTTGAATTTAGGGTAATACTAAGAAAAGAGGAAGGGATTTTATTGATTTTAATATCATGCAATTTGTGTTTATATAGGTTAATTGAGTGTTTAAATGCATGGAAATAGAATGGAATTGCATAGCAAAATTCAAAATTGAAAGGAGGACGTGGATTTTATTTGTAAGGAATTAGGTTAGTAATTATGATATTTATTATAGTTAGTTAGATTGGATTAAAAAAACTTGTGGAATTGTAATTGAAATTATGAATTATTGTGGTAACAATATCATCTCGTATGATAAGGGAAACTTTGGTAGCTTAATTGTAAATGGGGATAAGTGTTAAGACATCACGAGGAATAGGTAGGTGTTTAATACTTATTTTTAATCTTTTAACATATTGGTAGAATTATTTTTAGATAATTGCAAGTTCTTGTAAGAAATAATTTTATTTATTTCTTACACTTTTAACAATTTTGTTGCAATATATATAGTAGAGAAAATGGTCTATTACCGGAGAAATGACATAATAGTAAATTTTTCTATATATGTTTTTTACTATAGCGGGTATTGTAGTAATGACAAATCTATATTTTTTTTCTTTATATTTGGTATATTTATCAATTTATACTTGGCCTATTTATCATCATTTTTTTTGTTTTTTTGTAATATTTTTTTTTGTTTTTCCTCTTTTTTTATTTACACTTATTTTTGGAAAAAAAATATTATTTTTATTCTTTACATTTAGAATATTTATCACTCTACATTTGACCTATTTATACCATTCTTTTTATTTTTCACAACTTCATTCTTTTGTAATTTGATTTTTTTTCTTTACACTTTTTTTTTAAACTATTATATAAAGACTAAGGAAATGATGTTTCATGGTAGCAATTTTAACATTGTCCTATTTTTCTACCATGTTAAAAATTAGATTGAGATCTTACATGTCTCTATTAACATATATGATCTTCATTGTATTTTATTATATTTAAGCATCAACTTTTTGATTCCAAATTATGTTTTTTTCCTGATGAAAAAAAAAACTTAATAACACCTGCACATTAATTCTTTTGCGTTATAAAAAAATTATTCAACCTGTAGCGAGATGAGCCAAATGGACACGTTAACACTTTTTTTGCGTTTATTGGCACATATGGTTCTCTATTTTATTAATTAAATGCATGCATAGGCTCTTTTTTTTTTTTTAATTATGATTAGGATTTTTTTTAAAAAAAACACACATTTAAAAAGCTTGCATATTTGTTTTTGCTAAAAATAATTATTCGACCTGCGACGAAACATGAGTCAAACAATTAGTAATTAACTAATAGGTGTCCTTTTTTGTATTAAGCGAATCGCCACCACATGATGAAAATAAGTAGTGGTAGTGCATGGAACTTTCTTTTGAGATTTTTTCCATTAAGCTTTTTGCAAAAAGATCATAGCCATTTAATTGAACCACCACTTTGCTTATTTGGCCTTACTTTATTTGTTTTAATCAATGATGATGCTCGAAAATCCAATATGTTTAGAAATAAGGTTACTTGGTGTTTGGATAATGATTAATCACATGTTCAAGTCAATATTCTCTTCTCCAGAGCTCACAAAATAAATGATTGGTGGAAGAAGGTCTAACACCTGCAAAATAATCCATTTTGGTGGGGTTTAGGGACCCTCCAATGATAAAGTCAATGAATTTTAGTAAAGGATTGTACTAAATGAGAGAATGAACTTTAAATTCTAAGAACAAGTATGTGTGTTCTTGTTTCTGTATGGTAAGATGCTTTGAGAATAAAAATATAAATACTTAAAGTGTAGAAATTATGAACTATTTACCCGAGTGATTTGAGGATATATATAGCTTTCGAACCTTGTCATGTTGCTTGAATAAAAAGGTTAGAGTGTCATTTTCTCATGATAGCATTAATGAGGGATGAATATACATTACACAATATTAATGTGAGATAAAGTTATGGTAGGTCCATAAAAGATTTTTATACACCTAGGGTGTAGAGAGATGATTACTTTTAACTTTTAAAATCTTATGTTTAAAAGCTATAAGAATAAACAAACAATGTCTTATAGCCTAACATGGGTGTTATAATGATCGTCATGCCCATATCTAGTTGGATTTGGAACCATACCAAGCCCAAAGGTGATGGGTGTGACAACTTGCTAGACTTATGTCTGTTTGGGCTCAACGCGTAGTTGATTTCAAGGATATTGGGTCTGACAGCTTGCCACACTCATGTTTGTTTGGATTCAGTGCATAGCTATACCCAAAAATTTTGGATCTGACAACTTGTCAGACCTATATACATTCTGGCTTAGCACGTAGCTAAACCTAAGGATGTTGGACATGACAACTCATCAGACCCACGTTTGTTTGGGCCGAGCGCGAAGTTGAACCTAAGGACATTGAGTTTGACAGCTCGCCTAACTTATATGTACTTAGGTTTAGCATGTAACTTAACCCAAAGATGTTGAGTGTGGAAGATCGCCATACCTACCTTTGTTTGGGCTCAACGCATAACTGAATTTAAAGACATTGGGTTTGCTAGCTCGTCATTCTCATATGTACTTAAGCTCTACATGTAGCTGAACCCAAAGATGTTGGGTCTGGCCGCCAGCCAGACCCATATGTACTTGGGTTTACCACGTAGTTGAACTCAAATATATTGGGTTTAACAGCTCACTAAACCAAAATATATTTAGACGCAATGCGTAGCTGAACCCAAAGATGTCAGATCTGGTAGCTCAGCAAAACCCAAAGGCCTATATATATACTTGAATTCAGTATGTAGCTGAACTTAAAGATGTTGAGTCTGGTAGCTCGCCAGAATCATGTCTGTTTCAGCTCAGCACGTAGTTGAACTCAAGAACATTGGGTCTGATAGCTTGCACGTTAGGTCTAGTAGCTCATCACACTTATATATACTTGGACTCAGCGCGCAGCTAAACCCAAGGAGATTAGGTTTATCAACTCCTTAGACCTATATGTATTTGGACTCAACATGTAGCTGAACTCAAGAATGTTGGGTCTAGCAATTCACTAGACTCATTTGTATTTGAACTCAACTCGTAGCTGACCCAAGGATGTTAAGTCTAGCAATTTATCATACTCATATATACTTGAACTCAGTGCGTAGCTGAACTCAAAGTTGTTGAGTCTGGAAGCAAGCCCTACCTATGTCATTTGGGCTTGACATTCTGCTAGGTCTAGGTATATTGAGTAATCACCCTGCCTTAGACTTTTTTAAACATGGACTTAGGCAAAAAAAATTAAAATTTTAAAATACATTGATTCATCAATCACATTTGTTAAACCTTATCCGAAATTGACCTGATATAAAACCTAAATTATGAGTCAAAAAAATTAATCGGGGTTGATCTAAGTTAATAATTTATTTTAAATAAGGTTAGAACAATGTTATTTTGAATTATTTTTTAAATATTAATAAGGTATTAAGGCGATTGGGTCACGAATTCATATATCAAGTTAACCAGGTCAACTTCATGTTAATTTTTTCAACACTTTTCCTGAAAAAAAAACGAGTCAATCAAGTTTGAGATAAACTTGTCAGAATAGCCAAGTTTAATAACAAAGATTTTACTTAGTTTCTTACCGGAAATCAATATGGACCATGGTCAAATAAAAATTAATATCTTAAAGTTTTTTTTTGTGAATTATGAGTTTCGAGTAACAAAACTTAATTTTCTCTAAACAAAAAATTATTATTAATTGACTTTATAAAAAATAAAAATATAACTGAAGTTCTTAAAAATTAAGGTTTCACTTGAAACGTTTAGGCTCCTGCATGACAACATTCATTCTTAAAAATAAAACGCTTGACTATAAAAATTACTATTTTTTTTAACAAGGAACATATAATAAATTACAGGATAACATTGATGAGATATAACCCTAATTAAAAAAAAAAACTTGAACAAATGATAGCAATTGGTAGACATCAATTAGTCCAAGAACAACAGCTCATCGATACAGGCAAGAAACAGACAAAATAAAAAATAGACAGTTGCGTTAATAATAGCTTGGTGTAATTTGGTACCTAATTTGTTTTTGTATTTTTTGGTTTCTATCTAACCTATCTCGTTAAAAGAGATGATGATGCTATATAAATAATTCTTTAAATATAATTATAAGAGAAGAATCATTTTCATGTATAGAAATCACAATTTTAAAATGTTGGAACTGTTAAAAAATTGAAAATAAATTGAACGAGTAAGTAGTAATGATTCAACATAAACGAGAGAGTGCAAAAGAGGGTTCCACGAAAAAAAGAAAGAAAAAAATTGAAAAAATATTATTATTATTATTATTATTATTATTATTATTATTATTAGTAGTAGTAGTAGTATTATTATTATTTACCAAAAATATATAGGGTGCGGGGAATTCACTTTAGCACTGGAGAGAATTTACTGTGGATGGTAATAGTAAAATGATGGTTTTGCCTTTCATCAAATCAGATAGGAAGAATAGATTCAAGGTTAAAATAATTATTTTCAAGTGATTTATTTGTTATTCTTGTTTTCATTAGAGATAAAAATATATTTTCATCTTTTTTGAACAGTGAAATATCTTCACTACCCTTAAAAGAAAACACTCAAATGTTTTGTTGCTAGGGTTTTTTTTTACATAATTTAATTACTAGCTTATCCTTTATGTATGAATTAATTAAGGCTTGCTTTGGGGACATTTTTGTATTTTCATTATTCTTATCACAAAAAAATCATGAAATTAACCTTTATCTCAAGATTGATTTACGCTTGCTTTATGGGCAATTTGTATTTTAATGTGGGTTTTTTAGTTATAAGCAGATTAATATAGGGGTGAATTGGTCTTTTAAAATGATTAAAATATATATATATAAAAAAGAACTTGTCAAGCGTGTGGGAGAGGCCAATGTGCTTCGGCGACGCGTTCACCTTTATACTACGCCCAAACAATTGCTTATGTTGTGTCATTGGATTCCTCACAACATCCTCTTCCACCCTAGGCAGCGCGTGCTAAGTTTTGATGGATGAATTATCGTCGGAGCTGCTTTTTTCTATCCCCTCCCTCTAGATTCATGCCCGACATTTAAAATCTCAGGGTTGTCCTCTTGGTTGGGTATATTTAGTTATCAGTCCTCATTCTTTTGATTTGTTAATTTTTATCTTTGATCTTTTTGTAAGTTTTTATTTATTTGTTATTTTTTTTCAATTGCATCCTTCAATCTAGATTATTTATTTATTTTTTATTTTTCAAATTTAGTCCCCATTCTTTTTTTTTCCTTTATTTTTATCTTGTCTCTTTTATAAACTTTCAATTGTTTTCAATTTTATCCTTTAATCAAAATTTTTAATTTGTTGATTTATTTTTTAGATTTGGTCCTCATTCTTTTGGTGATTTTTTTTATTTTAATTATTTAGTGAATTTAGTTTTTCTTTTCAATTTAGCCATTTAATTCAAAATTATTCACCGTCTCATTTTTTTCTTTCAAATTTTATCCTCACTCTTTTAATTGCTATTTTTTCTTTTGAATTGTTTTTTATGATTGATTTTTTTTCAATTTCATCATTTAATATATATATATATATATTAATTTAGAATTTCTGGCTTTTCCAGATTTGGTGTTTCCAATCAAATGGTCCGGGTCACAGGTTCTATGAGTTGACATGGGTTCTCATCTTTGTTTTGGACTTGTTTACCTTTTAGATCTCATTACTTGATGTTGGTTTTTTTTTAAAAAAATAGGCTTCATGATTTTCTTTGTTTTTCTTTTTAAAGGGTTATCCCGATCTCATGACTTGACCTATGGGTTTGGCAGGTTAACTTGGATGGTTCGCGCCTTTTTTTTCTTTCCTTTTAATAACTTTTTTCTTTCTTTTAGATCATTTTGTGGTATTAATTTTTGTAAAATTCATCTTTCAATATTTAATTTATTGAGAATTGGTCTTTGTGATTTATCCGTATTTGATGCTTCTGATCAAATGGCCTGAGGCACAGGTTTTATAAACTAACAAGGGATTTTTTTACTTATTTTTATCCTATCTCATAATTTGACATTCGGTTATTAAAAAAATAGGTTTCATGAATTTTGTTTTTCACTGTAGGGTTATCACAATCTCATTATCTAACTTATGAATTTGGTGAGTTGATCCTATTGGGCTCAAGCTTTTTTTTTTTTTACTTATAATAGTTATTTTCTAATCCTTTCCATCTCATGATTCAAAAATCAACATTGGTTTTTTTTTTTAAAAAAATTAGGTTTCATATTTTTATTTGTTTTACTTTTTCATCGGGTTATTCTGATTTTATAACCGACCCGTAGGTTTGACTTGAGTGCGCTCAAGTCTTTTTTAACTTGTAATTACTATTTTTTTTTTTTGTATGTTTGATTTTTTTTTCAATTTAATCTTTTAATATTTGGTTAGTTAAAAATTCGACTTCAAGGTTTTTCCTGATTTATTATTTTTAGTCAAATGACTTAGATCACGAACTTAATAAGTTAATATGAATTTACATTATTTTTTTTTCTTATTTTCTTTTTAGTTTTCATAATTTTTTACATTGATTTTTTACCCCTTTTTTTAAAAAAAAAACCTGCAGTGAAATGCGAGTTCCATAATTATTTATTAATGCGAGCTAGATGTTAGAACCCAATTCTGACTTCTGAAACCTAGCCCATGAAAGAACACCGCTGCCTCACCCCACTGTTGTATGCATAACGCACCATTGTTATTACTGTTCACCTTGCCCGCACTATGTTGTAGGTTGTCTCCATAATCATGTATCACAGATCGAGTTGAAAGACTACTGGAGAAAATGAAAAGGCGAATTGAAAGAACAAAGTCAGAAAGGGAGGAAGACATTTTAGAAGACCCGTGGAAAACATTAACTTTAAGGTTAACAAAGCTGAATCCAAAATGGTTTACAGTACAGCAAAAGTGACAGGAAAAAAACCCAGTAGCGAGTCAAAAACTATAGTAAAAAAAGAGACTGCAGCAAAAAATCTGCATGTCAGGAGGGCTCGGTGAACACATGTTGTTGGAGCTAGTGCAACTGAGGACAAACATGATCGGTGAGAGACGCAAAAGCAAGCTACATGCCAAGCAAAAACACGTGCCATTGAGCTGAAAGCTAGCTGGCCTACACAAAACACAGCAAAAAAGAGTAAAACACAAGAACAATCAAAGGACAACACAGAAAAGAAGCAGTGAAAGTAAATGCAAGATGAACGACGTTACAGTAGATTTCTCCAAGATGCAAAGAACAAGATAAGAGGGAAAGAGAGAGGAGGTTTTTCTCTTCCTTAACAAAAGCTGAGACGGAAGCAATGGTTGGAGCTTGAACTAGCAAAAGCTGAGACGGAAGCAATGGTTGGAGCTTGAACTAGCTGACATGTCGAGAGAATTTAATACACTTTTAAAGCAGAAGTGCAAATAAAATGGTGTGATGTAAAAAGGGCAGAGACGGAAGTCGAGAACTCTATCCATAATATTTATAGCTAATACCATATTTGTTGTTCCAAGGTGGGCATGTATATGAGGTTGTGCAGAGGAGGCAATGCTCCATAACTATTTTTAAGGTCCATCAAGGCAAAACCCAACAATTTAAGAGAAGTCATCGAACCACAGCTATAATTTTTTTAGCAATTTGCAAAGCTTCTTCCCAGAGCTAAACTTTTGGTGACAGAGAAGGTTATTATCTCAACAAAGAGATACTAAAGTTTTTTGAAAGTATGGTAGTGGTTGCTTTTCAAATAACTTTTCGTGCCGAAATGTATGCTAATAATTTTTTTTATTTTTTAAAAATCATTTTTAATATCAGTACATCAAAACAATTCAAAACATACAAATCATTTTAGTAAAATAAAAAAAAAATTGAATTTTTTAAGGACATGGTGCAAATTCTAACTCCTTTTCCATTCTTTACAATGAAACTATCAGAACTTAAACCACAACGGCTCACTTGCAATGTTTGGTCAAGAAGCTGCAATAACACATGTTT
>Ga0307507_10009395_pt1 | contig 13053 bp, 14 predicted proteins | sample 7_EM_MG_FD_207223 | JGI IMG/M metagenome (GOLD analysis project Ga0307507, IMG submission 207223) | Populus trichocarpa ectomycorrhiza microbial communities from riparian zone in the Pacific Northwest, United States - 7_EM | ecosystem: Host-associated > Plants > Roots > Unclassified | place...
TGTTTCTACTAATGTATTAGCTTCCAGTTAGCATTTAATAAAGTTGGGACTGAGACGTTTAGCGCTGTCATATAGGACGGCACAATCGAATCTTCCAGTTAGCATTTAATAAAGTTGGGACTGAGACCGGGAAGGTAGTTGGTGGCACCGTCACCCATACTTCCAGTTAGCATTTAATAAAGTTGGGACTGAGACATTTGAGTTAATCTCGACGTTGAGAATGTCAAACTTCCAGTTAGCATTTAATAAAGTTGGGACTGAGACCACCCGACCGCATAGAACGGTGCACAAACCGGTCTTCCAGTTAGCATTTAATAAAGTTGGGACTGAGACATTTATTCGCAGCCTTGTATTTCTGGGCAGTGAAAGCTTCCAGTTAGCATTTAATAAAGTTGGGACTGAGACATTATAACCTTTAGCTGTTTCTACTAATGTATTAGCTTCCAGTTAGCATTTAATAAAGTTGGGACTGAGACGTTTAGCGCTGTCATATAGGACGGCACAATCGAATCTTCCAGTTAGCATTTAATAAAGTTGGGACTGAGACTCTACTTGCTTAATATCTTGAAAATTGATTTGCCTTCCAGTTAGCATTTAATAAAGTTGGGACTGAGACAGCTGTATCGTAGCCGGTACCGGCCTGATTTTCTTCCAGTTAGCATTTAATAAAGTTGGGACTGAGACTCAACATATCCGGTTGACTTAGTGATGATCTTCTTCCAGTTAGCATTTAATAAAGTTGGGACTGAGACACCCGAACCCCAACATACACCAACTGGATAGACTTCCAGTTAGCATTTAATAAAGTTGGGACTGAGACTTAATAGGCGCGGCCGCTAATATGCTGGGTACGGCTTCCAGTTAGCATTTAATAAAGTTGGGACTGAGACACTGTTCATGTAGGTACGAATACACTCAACAAACTTCCAGTTAGCATTTAATAAAGTTGGGACTGAGACATTTTTCATGACTGAGTGGGTTTTATGTTTTAAACTTTCAGTTAGCATTTAATAAAGTTGGGACTGAGACCAATGACTTCTAAAAGATAGTCGCTTCGTTTTCCTTCCAGTTAGCATTTAATAAAGTTGGGACTGCCGCTGATTTTTTAATATCCTTAAAATAATAACTGGCTATAGCTTTGTGCGGGGTGGAAAGGATAATTAGCGATTATCATTTCTATCGTAACAGCGCATATTTCAATAAATCACCAAAGGCTAATATAAAAATACTGTTATCATCATAATGACTTTAACAGGGAAAGGGGAAAGAGCAAATCCCTAATAGCACCTAATAAACGCCTTAACAGAAAAATTTTTGCAAAAAAAGCCCCATACTGTTATCACGAGGCTTTGTATATGACTTACAGTTCGACCACTAATCCGTCCTGGCAGTCGGCGGCTTCCGCTTCGGCCTCTTCCCAACTATCGAAAACCAAATTATTGCCGTTCTGATCGGTTACGATGATGGTATATAAAGGCCCACCAAACTTTTCTATTACTATATAATAACTCATGATTTGTTAGTTTTATTAAAGGGGGAAATCCCCCCTTAGTTAATCGAAAATCAGATATACTCGGAATCTTTAAAGTATTCGCCCCAAGCTTCCAATATTTTACTCTTGTTACTTCCATCAGCATATTGGAATAGCTGAAATAATGTAATGGTGAATTTATTGAGGTTCAATTTCCCGCCCTCCATCCACCTATCATATAAGCATTTTTTGTTTTCCATGATATGAGATTTAAGTGTTGAATAATAAGGCTACTGCCTGTTTAAATTTGCTGTCCTCGCTTTTCCCCTGCGCATATTTTACAATGCGGTCATTAACAAAAAGTACCGTATAATCGTAAGAATGGAACAGTTGGTCAGCAAACACTTTGCTGCTTTTTATCATATTAGCGCGGTACCTGGTAATCCGTTTTTCGGCGTTTTCTGCCAATGACAGCCAGGTATCAAAAGTCATTAATCCAAAATCCCATGTGCTTGCGTATTCTTCCCTGTTTGCTTTCAGGTCTGCACAAACTTCTTTGATATGGTCTAATAAAACTGGTATTTCATCGGGAAAAAGTTCATGTAACAATTTTCCTCTGTCTGTATTACGGAAATTATTCAGCGGTTTCATATTCTAAAAAATTAAGAGGTAAGCAGCTATTAACCGCTTACCAGTGTTGATCATAAGAATTAATTGAGTGTTAGGGCACGGCTGCCATTTTTGGCGAAATCGGCACAAAGATTAAAGGCGGTCTGCCCCCTGCTTTGCCCTATTCCGTACATGATGGAGTTAAATTTGCTTTCGGCATCCTTATAGTTGCGGACATTCTGAAAAAAGCCCACGACCGCATTGTAACAGCCGTAAAGCGTGCCTTTGGTGGTGTCTTCCTGTTGTGTGGGGTCGGTCATCGCATAGTCAAAAACGCTGCTCACCTGGTTCTTAAAGTTGCTTGACAATGCATCATCCTTACCCGTTTTCAGGTTGTCGTAAGTTTCCCGGTTGGGTATCATAGCTAACTGTATCAGCCTTTTGACTTCGGGGTCTGATATGCGCACCTTTGCCCATCTGTTAAATACCGCTTCCAGTTCTACCGATAGCTGGTTAGTGATGCCTAACATTTTATGGGCTTCTTTCAGTTTGTCCGCTGCGCTTGCGGTATGGCGGATTCTGATACAGTTGGTATGATTGCGCAGGGCAGCATTTAACGTGTTCCGGCAGCAAATTCTGACCGGGGTAAAAGCGATTTGAATACTGCCCAAACCATCGTGCGAAGTCGTGAGGAAAAGGTATTTGTCCACGCAATCATTACGCCCTACACGGATGTAACCGGGCAATTTGGCGGTGATAAATATTTTGTGGCCGTGCTGTCCCAAGGCCCCGGCTGTTTCGTATAAAATACCATCCTTACCACCTACAATGCCATCAAAGAATGAAAATGCATCGACATTCTGTACAATGTGGTAGTCCTTGCCCACTACGCCCAAAACGCCTTCTGTATCTGTGCGGATGGTGGCGTAAAAATCCGGTACTTCTATTTCGGGGATCATAATATCTGTATTAGGGTCGCCCGTGTAGTTTTCCGTATCATAGGTAAATAAGGGGCGTTTTTCAACGGTATAGTTTAATCCGGCGTGGATAATAGCCTCCGCGCTGGTGGGATAGCGGTCTATGACCGTTCCTAAACCGTGCCACGCACTTTCTTTTACACTAAAAAAACTGTGCTTGCCTGTTTGCTGGTTATAATTCAGATCGTGTGCCATGATGTTAATTGTTATAGTTGTTCAAAAACTCGTTAAACTCAAACTGAAATAAGGCAGGGTTGTCTTTTGCCAACTGTTGTGCATAACCGCCCCAATAAATTTGATTGGTTAATTCGATGAAAATTTCTACCATTGTGTTAGAATTTAGAATGGTTCAACCATTTTGAAATATGCCCTATGTACTCCGAACACATAGGGCATTTCCATTTACTCACTCAAAAAGGGATTACGATACTGGCTTCCACTTCGGCCAGTTTGTCGATGCAAAGCTGTTTTACCTCGTGGGCGACATAGGCGATAATGAAAGGGTTTTTAGTTACAAACTCTTCGCCGTCATCGTCGTGTATTATCAGTTCACAACGATGAAAACGGCTATCGCTTGCCATATCGTCTTTATCATCGTTTTGGGCGATTGTAAAACTGTCGAGGTTGCCGATGGTGTTTTGCAGTTTGTTTTTTTGCGCAATCTTTTTGCCCAAAGATTCTACCAATTTTACCGTGTCAGCCAACTTGCGCTCCTGTTGTTCCCTGAATTGTTCTTTGCTGCAATCTGTCGATTGCCAAAAGCGCCTTACCGGCGGCTTCCAGGAACCTGTGTTTTGTTATAAAATGGACTGTTGATTTGTATTGATCAAGGCTTCGCCTTGCTTGCTTTTTTGAAGGTTTCCAATGGCTCGAATGAGCGAAGTAAACGCCTGATCTGGTGGCGTGGTTGTTCCCTGATTCTTTTGACCTGCGGATTAAACTGCTTGCAGGCGTTTTGCTTAATGACAGTGTTGCGTATCATAGTTATTGTATTTGATTACCCAAAATTCGCCGTCATCGCACCTACGTGATGGCAGTCTGTTTCCGTTCAGAAAGATTTTCCCTAAATACCTGAACTACAGCTATCAAAGAAATTTGAGATTGATTTAACACCGTCTACATTATTGAAACAAGGAGGAATACTTTTATATACTTTGCTGTTTCATAGCAGTTTACAGAAAACCTTTCAGCGGCTTCAATGACTTAGCCAGTATGGTTACTGTTTTCTACTCTTTTGCTTTAAAAAGCAAAAGAGTAGAGCGATGCTAAATGAGCAAAGAGGCATTACGTCAGAAAAGGTCATAACGACACTGAACAAAAACAGAATAACGATCAATCAGCAGGAAGCGGAAACCATCCTTGATTTCCTGTACCTGCTGGCGGAGATCATAGTAAACGACGAGGGTGAAAAATGAGGACAGCCGATCTTTACATACGGGTAAGTACTGACGAGCAGGCCGACAAAGGATATTCGCAGCGTAACCAGGATGAGTTACTGCATAAGTATTGCCAGTCGAACGGCATTCACGTACAGGAAGTAATATATGAGGATCATTCGGCCAAAACGTTTAACCGGCCCGAATGGCGCAAAATGCTTGGCCGGTTTAAAAAAGCCAAAGTTAATCCCGATCTGATCCTGTTTACCAAATGGGACAGGTTCAGCCGGAATACCAGTGACGCTTATCAGATGATAGCGCTGTTGCGGACATACGATATCGAACCCCAGGCTATCGATCAGCCACTTGACCTGACTATTCCCGAAAATAAAATGATGCTGGCCTTTTACCTGGCTGCTCCCGAGGTGGAAAATGACCGCAGGGCATTGAATATTTTTCACGGGATGCGCAGGGCCAGGAAAGAAGGCCGATGGATATCCTCCGCGCCTGTTGGTTACGCCAATAAATCCTATGAGGATGGGCGCAAGTATATTGCTATCAATGAACCGCAAGCCGCTATCATGCGCCGGGCTTTTGAGGACATTGCTACAGGTAAGTATCCCGTCGAACAGGTATGGAAAGAAGCCAAGCGCAAAGGACTGGCCTGCGGACGAAATAATTTCTGGAACCTGATCCGTAACCCGGTGTATTGCGGAAAGATCGTGGTTCCTTTATTTAAAGATGAGCCTTTACATTGGGTGGATGCTCAACATGAGCCGATCATTACCGAAGCTATTTTTAACCGTGTCCTGCAGGTGTTGGACAGCAGAAAGCGACAACTGATGAAGATCATTTCCCCAGACAAGTTGCCTTTGCGGGGTTTCCTGAAATGCCCGAAGTGTACCCGTATGCTGACAGGCAGCCCCTCTAAAGGTAGCAGGGATTATTATTACTATTACCATTGTTCTTCTGTCTGCGGGATAAGGTTTAATGCCGATCTGGTCAACCGTGCTCTGATAGATATACTAAAGAAGTATATTGCTAAGCCGGAATTTAAAAGCCTGTTTAAAAAGATTATTGCGGATGTCATGGAGAAGAAAAGTGGCGCCACGTTAAACAAGCAAAGGCTGGTGTTAAAACAATTGGAGGATCAGCAAAATAGATTGAACAGGGCGAAAGATCTGTTACTTTCAGGTGGTTTGGATGCGGATGACTATCGCAGCATTAAAACGGAAGCAGAAATCAAAATACTTGCCTTACAAAACACCCTTTCCACCATGGCCGATCCGCAGGAGGCTGTCGACAAATTACTTAAACGTTATGACAAAGTTTTGCTTAACCTGGCTTTTCTGTATCAAAAGGCAGATACTGCAAACAAACGTAAAATGATTGGTTTCTTGTTTCCTGAGAATTTGACTTATACAAGTGATGGTTTTGGGGATGATCAGCTGACAAGCACATTGAAACTGATGTATAATGGAGCATAAATCGCGGTGCCTTTATAGTAGGTCTATGAATCTTCATCTGTGAAGCTGTAAAATGTGTGGCATTTAATTATCGTAAAACGAATCAAATCATCAACAGAGCTTTAGGTTGCTAATTGATTATTAACAAACCCGCCGCGTTTCGGAACTTCTGTGCGTTATCGTCAGCAATATCAAACTCAAACACCCCGCCGTTATAGGATATTCGAAGCTTACTCATTTTATCTTCAAGGATTGCATCGAGGATGTCACGGGATATACTATAATAAACCACTATAGAGTTCCCGATGCCCGCGGGTCTGGACAAGACGGGCTGGCTACAGTGCAGGTCTATACCCGTAGTATCCTGAAATGTTATCGATGTTACGCTATCTGGCAGTATCATAAATGATTCTGCATTTTGGGTTTGGACAATCAATGTCAACCGAAGGTTTTTTTTTAGCGACATGAAGCTGTAGTAAACCTGCATTCCTCCTGAACCGGATGGGCTTGGCTGCCCGAACAAGTGTTCGGTTGAGGTCTGGACGCTGGTGTCGCCTGATAGCGTGTCGATCGTACGTTTGACTATCGTTTGAGCGTGCAATATCGGACTTAGAACCAACAGAAGTGTTATCAGGGTTAACCTTCTGATGGATTTTTTCAAACCTTCGAAGCAATAGATCATTTTGTTTATCAGCAGCATGGCAATTAAAATTATTAGAAATTGGTTATAGGGCCGGCATCAAAAGACAAGTTGGCCACATCATTATTGACCACCTGAGTTAAAGTGGTTGCAGTGGTATAAATCACAAGCTGTACACTGGTTGCGGTACCAAACTCCGGTTTCAATTGTATAGTAAATGGAGGGGCGGTTATAGTACCACTGTTCATAGTGATAACCCCACCCTGGTAAAAGTGATTAGTACCGCCCTGGGTAACTATTGCCCCGACACCCATGTCCAGATTTTCATTAAAATAATCATTTAACTTGCCTACAACAATTATGTTATTACCAGACAACGTTGTTGTAGTACTGAAAACGGCCGACAGCGCTGTAGGAGTGCCGCTGCTAACGGGGACGGTATAAGTTTTTTGCCCGGCGAAACCATAATGATCAGTAGCTGTTATCGTAAAGCTGAAATTGGCAGTTGGGGTACCTGATATTGCCCCGGTGGCAGCGTTGAAGGTGAAACCAACAGGTAAGCCACTTTGGGACAAGGTATATTTGGCAAAACCACTTTGCCCCCTCACCGATTTTGTCCAAACCGTATTCGTTGTCGCCCCCTTTAAAAACAATGGTGCCACAACTACAACAGGTGATGGATTAATTGTAAGCGCATAACTTTGCGTAATGTTCGTCGCAGCCGCATCTGTTACTTTGACATTAAGACTAAATGAGCCGCTTACCGATGGTGTTCCCGAAATAACGCCATCAGGGTTCAATGTCAAGCCCGCTGGCATCGTCCCGGATGCCAGCGAAAACGTGTAAGGTAGTTTGCCGCCACTTGCACTTACTGCTGTGATGCTATTTACCCCTTTTGTTAATGTTTTTAAAGTATAATTGTAATTCCTGGAATAAAAAGACAATGGCGTTACCGGCATTATTGCGCCCAATAAAGTACTGTTATTCCTGATACCATTGGTGTATGCTAAATTACCTTCATCCGTAGGGTGTATTCCATCAGACAGGTAAAGAGTTGATTTATCAAATAAATTCTCAAAATTAACGAATTCGCAAAAGCTCCGGTTGTTGGCTATAGCGCGCTGTATGTCCCGGTAGTCATTGGCTATCGGACCTGTTGTTGTAAGCCCGTCATCCGCGTAGGTTTCAGTATTAGAACCTTCATATATTTCTGGTCCTGTAGACTGGATATAAATTTTCGTAGCGCTTGTTCCAAGCGCTTTCAGGCGGTCTATTAGCGTCTTGTATTCTGTATAGAAGTTAGGCAGCGTTGTTGCAAATCCATAGTCGTTAACCCCTATCTGGAACCAGTACTTACTCACATGAAAATTATTCAGTTTCTGGGCAAATGCCTCCAGCAAGGCCGGGGTTTGCGTATCTGTATGCAGGATGCGGCTGGCATAGCCCTCAGAAAAAACATCTCCGGTGAAGCCAAATGTGGAATCCCGCTGTGTTTTCATCATCCAGACATTATTTTGAGCATTGGAGCCAATATTAAAGCCCGATAATATGGAGTCATGAATATAAACTATGCTGTTGGCTATTACCGTAGTCGAGGGGAGCTCGGTTGTTGTCGACGATGGGAAATACACTGCCCTAAGGTATGTACCCGACCGTCGTACGGCCGGATCAAATGAACCATATTTCCCCTGCCCGGTCATCATTACTTCTACTGTCTTGGTTCCGGTTGGCAACACATCGCCTACAAACTGTACTATTTTAGCCTGGTCGCCGCCTTCAACCTGGTAATAATTATATAGCTTGCCGTTCACAAATACAGCCGGTCCCGAAATACGGGAGGGCTTATGGCCAGAATAGGTAAGTAATACACTTGAAGGAATTGTGCCATCGTAAGGGGTAACCGTTCCTACTGCACCCTCCTGTACCATGCAGTTCAAATACGCCAGATAAGTATCATTTACCGATGAGTAATAATTGTAAGGATCAGACACCCTTTGCACCAGGATTGCCAGGTTTGTAGCGCCCGCGGGAGCAGTTACACTATACACCGGATTGGCAACTGTACCCGGAGATATATTTGTTAAAGTTTGTGGCGTTGTTAATGGCACCCCGTTATTAAACCAGACATAGGTAGGCGCGTAAACCATATGCAAGCCAGATATGGTATATATTTTGCCGGGAGTTACCCGTATAGCCGAATCTATGGCGTTAAAACCAGATATAATGGCTCCATTGCTTGCAAAGTCGGCACCATTAATCACCTGGTAGGCGGGGAAAAGGTTAGATACCCTACCGTCGTAAAAATCCCTTACATATTCCAGCAGTATCTGTGTAGCGTTGGTTGTAAAACGCATCCTGGAATAAGCAGAATGCTGTACATATTTTTTTCTGGCGCTATTCGTCTGATCGTTCCACCCGTACCAGGCTGTTTCTGTATTTCCAATCAAAGACGTCAGGTCTGCACGGTACCTGGTAAAGTTTCCGTTCATATTGCCCTGTTGTAAAGCAAGGCACATATTTTTCTTAAATTGGGCCGAGGTTCCGGCTGGAAATATCACTGCCAGGTAGTATTCCAGTTGTGGATAAAGATTGAAATTCCAGCCAAAATCCTGTAATGTAGATGTCAGCGTAAACGTTTTGGATGCCTCTACCAAACTGGTGTTCCAGGTAGGGATCATTCTCACTTCTATTGTTCCGCTACCGCTTGCCGAAAAGGTGAGATTTCCCTTAACCCGCGACATTGGGGTAACGGATCCTATTGTCGAAAAATAAACAAACCTGCCCATATTGGCCCCGCCTGTAATAGTTGTACCGCTGATCGGCGCAGCCGTAAAACCTGGCACAGGGTCCTGGCCCCATTCTGCATCGTAAATATCCGTATTTACAAAACTTCCCAAACTTGCAGAAGCAGTCGATTCGGCAAATACCGGCCCTGGAACGGAAGCCGAATTATAGTTATGTAAAATTGAAATGCTGTTGTCCAGATCATTGGTTACCACAATATCGGGCCGTCCATCGCCGTCCAGGTCATTTATGGTAAGTCCATGCGGCGTGTTGCCCGTAGAAAAATCCACCTTAACGGCAATGGTCGAGGTAGAAATAACACTCCCTGTAGAAGTGTTTCTGAAAACAGAAACAGATTTGCCATTGTAATCTGCCGCAATGATATCGGGGTTACCGTCCCCGTCAATATCGCCTATACCTACGGCCACCGGCTGGCTTCCGGTATTAATATCTACCGGCGCTGCAAACGAAGCTGCTGTTATAGCCCCTGCAGCTGTCATTAGGTTACGTAATATCGAGATCTTGTTAACGGCAGTCGCCGGGTTATTAACAGCAACTATAATATCTGGGTGAGTATCGTTATCGATAAAGGAAGAAAATACAGCTGTGGCCCTTCCGCCCACCACGATATCAAGTTTTGCCCCGATAGAGGTGGCTGGGATGCCACCTCCTGGCGATGTATTGTTTTTAAATACCGAGATGGTATTATCTGTAAAGTTCCCGCTGATAATCTCCGGCCGGCCGTCGCCGTCAATATCAGCTATCGCTAACGAACTGGGGGTTTTACCGGTAGCAAAATCTACTTTGGCAACAAATGATACACCTCCGTTTACTCCAATCTGGTTCCTGAACACCGAGATGGTGTTTGATGCGGAATTGGCTGTCACCAGGTCAACCTTACCATCGTTTTGAATATCGGCCGCGGCAATGGCATTGGCATTACCCCCGCAGGGAAAATCTCCCCTCGAAGTAAAATTAACATTTCCAGCACCGGTAGACAGGTTGGGAAAAGCGCTCATGATATTGCCGGTTTGATAAACTACGGCCAGGTCTATCTTTCCGTCTCCGTTTAAATCGGCCGCGACTATGGCAGTAGGGCTAAAAGGCGTTGCAATATCGCTCCGGGTAAACGAGTTGGAAGTAATACTGCTGCCCGAAGCTTTATTAAGGAATATAGATATGGTATTGCTGGTTGAATTAGCTACCGCGATGTCTTCCAATCCATCGCCGTCAAAATCTGCAACGGCAGATGCCATAGGGTTACCACCCGTGTTAAAATCAACCGGCGATTCCATGGTTCCTGTTCCAATGCCACCACCGCCTGTGTAAGTTGGCTCAAAAGCCAACGGCGAGTAGGCAGTAAGCCGGGTTATGGTATTGCTCACGTTAACAGGACCGTAAGTTGCCCCCGCAGGTACAGTAACCGTTATGGAGGTAGCGGTAGCAGCCGTTACAACAGCTTTAGCCGCCCCAAAATAAACCGCATTATTGGCTGGCAGGGTTATATCAAACCCGGTTCCGCTAATGGTGACCGTAGTCCCTATCGGGCCCGTTGCCGGAGTAAACCCGGTTACAGTAATGGCCGCCGAAGCCACCAAACCGGCCATCAGGAATAATAAAAGCAGTAATAAGGTGTTGTAGGCTTTTTGCATGTAATCGTTTTATTACAGGTGTATTGTATTTATTTTGTTAGCGTATATATATTAACCAACTAATGGTTACATTATCAATTTATGTTTTAGCTGCTTAACTTTTTAAGCCGGGCAGCCACCAGGCTAATAATTATAATGCGTTAAGGTTATTTAAGCATGGCACGGGTTTAGTTTCAGGTGTTCTGTTGCACAGCAACGGTACCCCATCGTAAATAATCTACTTTTCACTTGGTATTTGTTCACATGGGCGTTTCCCCCGCCGGTAGAGGTGGGCCTGCAAGGCCTTAGGCGCAGGCCTGTATCCATTTCAATCCTTAACGCATTTATTTTCAAAGAACGATTATACACATATTACTTATGCGCATTTACAGGCATCGTGCCTGTTTTTTATATATAAGTTATTTCGTCGTGATGTCATTTAGCCGCAATTATAGATTTAAATTCGGTCAAATTATCGGGTGGAGGAGTATTATAACAATACATAATCAGGGATGAATTAAAGTCATCTCTCAGCTTCTGTTCATATTTCGACGCAAATGGTGATTCAACCCCGAGGCCTAAAAATACCGACCCATCTCCGTTAAAAAACATCATGGCGAAGGGCACTTCGTTATTGGCCGCATTTTCAAAATAAAATCTGAATTTGCTCTTTTCCCTTTGTAAAACATATGACAACATTAACTTATAATCATCCGTTTCAAATTCGATTTCCCCCCTGAAACGTGGGTATTCATAGTAACCGTTGGTCTCCTTAAACCCTTTTAAATATTTTTCAGTAAATGCCTCTATACTTTCATTTCTTTTTGAAAATTCAATGGCTATATAAATATCTTCCATCTTATTATTTTTTTAATCCTGAACTAATGAATTTACCGTCAGTTGTCTCCCAATAATAATAAGTTTTACCACCAATGTCCAAATTGTATCCGTTGGCATCTACTATTTTGGCTGCTACCCCTGAACCCTTTTTACCAAATTGTACTTGTTGGACTCCCATGAATTTCCCATCTTGACGAATTTTAGAAGCTGCATAGTTAAAATCTTCGACTAATTGCGGCAATGTGTTTTTCTTTCCATTGAAATGCAAAATCCACTCGATGTCGGCTTATTGCATGATTACATGCTTCCACCTCCGGTTCCCACATCTCTCTAAATGATTTAAATTGAGTTAATATAATTATATCTAAAGTTTAAATACACCCTCAATCTTATCAACCCAAACCGAATACATAGAAGCTTTAGTTATTGATGGGCATAGTTTATCCGCTAAAAAACGAACCTTCGAAAACAATGTAAATAGCATCAAATTTAAGTCCAACACAGTTCCAGAGGCATTCAAGCGTTCAAAGCCCACAATGCTATGGTCTTCAAAAATCAAGCTATACTCTCCTTTCTCATTTTTTTTAAACGACAATAACCGATTGGCTCCTTGCTCATAAAAATGCAATGCGTATTCATTTTCGCTGTTGTTATTAACAAAATTTACAAAATTGTGAAATTCCTCAAAAAGAATACTAAGCTCAACGCCAAAATTGATACAGTCGTGATCGCAAATTTTTAAAAGAAGTTCAATCCCTCGCTCATAGAATGATTCGCTTAAGCTGTAAAAGACACTTGTTACGGAATCATACTCTTCATCAAACTCATATTCTGAATAATCAATATCTTCTGGAGAAATTGCTTTTTTACATTTAAGTCCTATTATAAAAGAATTTTTTATCATATTTTTTTATCTTACTACTGGATAGGCTGTCTTTAATTGATTCATAGCACCTTCGGAATTTTTAATAATTAAAGCTTTGTGTGCCGTTTTAATAGTTTTATCCGAACTAATAACCTGTCCCAGACCCTCAGGTATATCGACAACATTTTCACCCACTTTAAGTTCTCCCCATTTACTCTTTATAAAATCTGCTGCTTTTTGGTCGTTAACCCACTGCCCTATATCATGCCCCAGTGTTCTTGCTCGATCTGCTAGTGTGGTGATTACTTAGTTATGCAACATAGTGCCTTGATAGTTTTTTGTCAGCCTCCTGCCGGGTAAACTTCCATTCAATATTTCGTTGTTTTGCGTTTCT
>Ga0307507_10009396_pt1 | contig 13052 bp, 7 predicted proteins | sample 7_EM_MG_FD_207223 | JGI IMG/M metagenome (GOLD analysis project Ga0307507, IMG submission 207223) | Populus trichocarpa ectomycorrhiza microbial communities from riparian zone in the Pacific Northwest, United States - 7_EM | ecosystem: Host-associated > Plants > Roots > Unclassified | place...
CGAAAAAGGCTTTATTAAAGTTGTGGGTTGTACAGAAAAGACAGGAAAGGCTCACTTTCAAGCAAGTTCAAGGGTAGTTGTTGAATGCCAAGAAAATTTAGGATTTCTTTTCACTTCACGGGGAGAGAGATGTATCATGTATCAAAGCCATTTTTATTAAGTAATTGAATTTATCCGACAGATCTAGTGGGAAGCTCTGGGTATCTATTTAGGTTACATAATAAACTGTTCAGAAGTAGCATATTGTTTTGTAGGAATATTGAAGGATTACAGATATTGCTATTCCTAACAGCCTTTGCTAACCAATCTGCAACACAATTTGCAGTCCAATATATTGGCTACTTCAGAAGATTAAGCATAGCATGCAATTGGTGCTTGATTTCTGCTACACTAATGGAGGTTGTCTCTCCACCTGAAATAGAAGAAGAATCCTTGATGGCTGACACAAGTGTTAAATAATAATTATTTAGTTTTATTTATTAATAGTAGAATAATATTTTCAGTTTAACTTATATATAATTTTTTTGTATTTAAATTAACTCTAAGCACTCATAATAAACAGATCATTGAGAATTCTAACCTCCTTTTATGTTTGATCTTAATTATTTTAACGTGGTATTAGAGTTGGTTTTATGGAACGAGACTTAATCTCAAACACAATTTTCGCGAATCCAACTCCGCGATGAGTTGGCTGGGGGTTTGCAGGGGGCAACGCGCTGTTACTACTACTACTGTTGATTTGTTGTCTTTTCGTTTGAGTCTTTCATCTTCTTGTTTTTATTTATGGCATTCTTGTCTAGGACATTTTTCGTCTTCTCGTTTGAGATTTTTGGCATCCACATGAGCTTTAAAAAATTTAAAAACTTGTGACATTTCTGATTGTAGTGGATATAAACTGATAAAATTTTCTATTTTACTTATTAATCAAAGTATTTTTGTTTCTTCTTCACCATTTGACTTGATTCATTCTAATGAATGAGGACCTACTCCTATTGCCACAAAATAAGGTCTCGATATTATGTCTATTTTATTGATGATCATACTCGTTATTGTTGGGTTTATTTAATGAAACATCATTCTGAATTCTTTGAGATATATGCAGCCTTTCGAACTCTTGTCAAAACTCAACATTCTGCTGTGATCAAATGCTTTAGGTGTGATTTGGGTGGGGACTATACCTCTAATAAATTTTGTCAATTGCTTGGCTTAGATGAAATCATCTATCAAACTTTATGTACAGATATTCTTGAGCAAAATGGTGTTGCTGAAAGAAAACATAGGCACATTGTCGAAACTGCTCGTTCTCTCTTGTTGCCTGCTTCATGTTCCTAGTGAGTTTTGGGAAGAAGCTGTCCTTATTACTGTAAGTTTGATTAATACAATTTCATCTTCTTATAGTTCGGGTCTATCTCCCTTTAAAAAGTTATATGAATATATCCCTGATTATTCCTCATTTAGAGTTTTTGGTTGTACTTGTTTTGTTCTTCGTCCTCGTATAGAATGAAGTAAGCTATCCTCACGATTCGCTATTTGTGTCTTTTTGGTTTATGGTGAAAATAAAAAGAGATATCGTTATTTTGATCCAATAACTCAAAGATTTTGTGTGTTTTGTCAGGTTTAGTTGTTATCGACGCTTGGAAAGTAAGAAGAGCCCAAAATATCTCGATTAGCCATACCTACTCATTACTTGTGTCTTTTCCAGGGATTCTGGGCTTGAAAACATATACAGAGAATCTGATTTTCTACTAATATTTCACCCCAATTTGTAATCAAGCTTTAATTCCTTGAAAGCACTCCAAATTTCAAGCCAAACATACCCGGCCTCTCTTCAAGACCATAAACTTAGACTTTCCATGTTTGCTTAAGATCCAACCTTCAACCCATGATTCTCTCCCCCACAAATCAAGCAAAAAGATTTTAGGAGTCGGTGTTTAACCCATTTTTTCAGCCCAGATTCATACATTATTTAAAAGGCTAATATCGTGGGATATTAATGACCATTATGAGAAGAAAAAAAGTCAAGCCAAAGTCTCTTTATCTTTACAGGTATGAATGTCGCCTTATTTTCCTTAATCACCTGGTGATTATTGCAGTTTTACTGTTTAGCTACCACAAGAACATGGGTATAAACATTGTATTTGAAGCTATGGGGCCAGAGAGTGCATGGGCATAAGTTTTTTTTTTTTTTTAACATCCCTTCGCAGGCTTAGGAACTGTCTTTTGAAGACAATTTTTCCTTCTCGTCTCTGTGTATTCCCTAAGTTCATGTTTTTCTGAAAATCAATTTTTAAATTTTTATATGTTTGTTTATCACTATTGATCAATAAAAAATACTTTTCAATCAAAGTAAAATTTGACATGGTTTCTAAAAAAATATTTTCCTTTTATTTTGAACGGAAAATACTTTACAGAAGTTATGAAAAATTTAGAAATGTCATGTTATTTGCTGATTATATCAAATTTGGTCCTCAAACTTATGATTGCTATATATTTTGTTTTGAATATTTTATTTTTCATTTTCATTCCTTAGAATTTGATTTAATTTAATTTTATATCAACTTTGATTCTTATTTTTATGATTATTATTTGCTTTTATCTTATCATTTTCTTCATTGAAATTTTTTATCTATCGGATTTGTTCCTTATTTTTTTTATTATTATTTATTTCATTTGAAATAATTTATGAAATTGTAATTTTTTTTAATTTCATCATATTTCAACTTTTTTATCTATCAGATTTGATCTCTATTATTTTGATTGTTATTTATTTTATTTGAGATAATTTATGAAATTAGATTTTTTTTAATTTTATTCTCATTTAATTTTTTAATTTGTAAGATTTTTTTCTTATTATTTTAATAAACTTTAAAAAAATATTAACAATTTATTTTTCAGCTCATTTTCCATGATATAGTCAAACATTGAAAAATATTTTCCAATTTATTTTTTATAATACTGTTAAACAGAAAAAAATAATTTACTTTTCAGGAATCTATTTTTCAAAGAAACTATTAAAAAAAATATTTTCCAACAAACAAATATATTCTAAGTATGCATATTTAATATTATGTGGATTTGGATTTGCGTGTGTATGGGTTTACTTTGCCTTGGACCATCCATGATAGGCTGCTGTCACATGGGCTGTGTTCTTGGTAGTTGGGTTGTGTTTGTATGGGGTAGTATTTGTGGGCTTCAATATAAATTGTGCTGGTCTTAGACTTTCCTTGATAAAAATTAATGGGTTTTGGGCTATGACTTTGTTAATATGGGTTAAATTTTTGGGTTGTATTTATTGGGTTTGATGGGTTTGGGTTAAGTATATCCATGCCCAGGAATAAAAAAAAATAAAAAAATAGAAATAACATCAAATTTATGTGAATATATATTTGTGCGCATTAGGAGCAGGTATTTCTAAAAAAAATCATTTTTGCATATATATATATATATATATATATATATATATATATATATATATATAAAAGAGAAAAGAAAAGAAAAGAAAAAATCCAAACTAAAGATATAAATTAAAAGACATCAAATTTCCCATAAAAAAAATTAAAAATCAAATCAAAATATAAATTGACAATAAGCTAAAGATAATCAGGATAATTGAATGGCGATATAAAAAATTAGAAGAAAAACACATAGTAAATACAACCTTCCATAAAAAAAAAAGATACAATAAGAATGATATCTTTATTCTTTTAAATATAACTAATCCCTTATCTAAATCTTTAAACCAACATTAATTTTTAAAATTTTTAATTTTTTCTAATTACTAGATGAAGATTATTAATTTTCCTCAACATATACACCTTTTTGCCGCGGGAGTTCTAATCAATGTCACAACCTGCACTTGTAGTAGATAAGCATCTACTAGCACTTGAGGTCTTGGCCTAATGGTGGTAGTGGCTTGTTCCCTTTCTCTGCACCTGGGTTCAAACTTCACTGTGCACGCCTGTCACCCCCGCGGTGCCTTACATGCTCACTGGGTTTGCAGGATGTTCAGTGGGCCGTGAGATTAGTCGTGGTGCGTGCAAGCTGGCCCGGACACCCACGTAAATCAAAAATATATATATAAGCATCTACTAGTTCCTAGACCTACCTCCACATAACAGTACCTCAATAACAAAATAATAATAATAATAATAAATTTAATGAAGGTGACATCGCAACCTACAATGAAAAGATACAACTAAGATTTTTCAAAACCTGAAGTTACAATCTAAACTATATAAAAAAAATTTATATATATATATATATATATAACACACCAATTGTTTTTATAATAGTTAAATTGTCTTAATCTATAGGAAGAAATAAACCGAAACTTGCTAGGGAAAATAAAGAAGAAAATAAAAAAAATTAACTAAACAAATAAAGAAAAATTAAAAATGGCATCTTCTAATTTGAATTTGGACATGAAAATAACTGTAATTGGTTATGATAAAGTAACAAAACAATAAAAGAGATGATATTTTTATTGTAAACCACCTCTCAAAGAAATATTTATTTTAATAATTTTTTTTGTTTTTTTTTCAATTTTATTCTATAATATTTGGTTTATTGTGGATTGAGCACCGTAATTTATTTCAATTTTTTTTATTGAGGTCATCCTAGCCTCATGAATCAAATCGTAGATATGTCGAGTTAACAAGGTTAACTTGTTTTTTTCCTTTTTTTTTATTGATTTGTTTTTTGCAATTTCATCATTCGATGTTTTATTGATCACGAATTAGACTTCACAATTTGTTTTGATTTATTTTTTATGAGGTTATTCATGTCTCATGACCCGAGTTACAAGTTTAGCGGGTTAACCTAGGTTAACTCGGGGCGGGTTTTTTGGTTTTTTTTTTTAATTTATTTTTCAATTTCATCCTTCAATATTAGGTTAATTGAGATTTGTGCTTCATAATTATTTTTTATGTCATCTTTCAATATTAGGTTGATTGAGAATTGTGCTTTATAATTTGTTTTGGTTTACTTTCTATGAGGTTATTCTAGTTTTATGACCTAGATCGCGGGTTCGGCAGGTTAACCTGAGTTGTCTCGGGTTATTTTGTATGAGGTCATACCAGTTTCATGACCCAGGTTATGAATTTGACGTGTTAACCCGTATTGATGTGATCATTTTTATGTTATTTTTTAATTTAATTTTTTTTTAAAATTTTATCCTTCAATATTGAATTGATTGAGAATTGAGCATTATAATTTATTTTTTATTTGCTTTCTATGAGATTATTTCGATCTCATGACCCGAGTCACAAATTTTGTAGGTTAACCCAGATTAACTCAAGTTGTCTTTTTGTCTTTTTTAACTAATTTTTTTTAATTTCATCCTTTAACATAAGATTGATTAAAAATTATGTTTCATAATTTATTTTGATTTTTTTTGCATTGGGTTATCTCAACTTCATGACCTGGATCACAGATTTGACAGGTTAACTCAGGTTATTTTTTAGTTTGCTTTCTATGAGATTATTTTAGTCTTATAATCAAGGTCACGAGTTTGATATGTTAACTCGAGTTGAATCATGTTGTTTTTTATGTCTTTATTTTATTTAAAAAAAATTTCATCATTTAATATTTGGTTGATTATGAATTGAGTTTCATAATTTTTATTTTTTTTATTTTTTTTCTCTAGGGTATCCTGATTTCATGACCTAAGTCACTAGTTTGGCAGGTTAACTCAGGTTGATTAGGAAATTTTCTTCATCTATTTTTTAATCTATATTTTTTTCATTTTCATTCTTCAATATTATGTTAATTGAGAATTATACTTTATAATTTATTTAAATTTGCTTTTATGAAGTTATCATGGTGTTATGACTATGGTTGTAAATTTGATAAGTTAACATGAGTTGTTTCAATCGATCTAATATGTTGTCATTTCAATAAATATATTTTAAAAAATATCGTCTTGAATTTTTATTTAATAAAACTATGTTCTTACTAGTTGTTTGGGTTGTCTTCGTACCCACCGAGTTTATCAGATCATATCAGATCAACCTCTACATGGTTTTATTTTTTCTGCTAGAAAAAACATTAAAAATGTTTGAACTTTCTTATTTTAAGTTAAAAAAATATTTGATTCGATTCGTAATATAATATAAGTCAATCATATAGTTAACTCTAATAGAAAACATGACACATAAAACATTTTAATAAAATTTTAGTTTAATTTAATAATAAAAAAAATATATAAAGTTTTTCATTAAAAAAATCAATTGATGCGTCTCAACTTCGTCTTTTCATAAACATACATACTAGACATTCCATGGAAAAAAAGACCAAGTTGTTAACGAATTTGAAATTATAAGAATAAAATATGAAATACTTGGAAATAAAGGGATTAATTATTTGTTCTGTAAAAATATAGGGATGGGGTTGAAATTGACTAAAAGAAAATTCGACGAAAAGTACGCACGTGTAGTGATGAACAGAACACTGATTGAAGTACTTATCTTGTCCAAAGAAACTATGTCCTTTTTCTGATTAATTTTGTTTCGTCTTTTTCAAAAGTCACTGCCTTCTCTCTTGTCCATATCAGATCATATTCCAATTTCTTGAATCTTTTCATAGAATTTCTTTCTTGAATCTTGATATATAAATTTAGAGATAATAGCTTCTTCCTTCGTTCTGTCTTTCTGTTTATTCTTGATTTGAAACAGGTGAAGCCGGTGCTGTAAATTATCTCAAGAAAATCTGAAGCTTCGATAAGAAATCCAGGTTAGAGCTAGTGACAATTTTTTAATGCCCTAATGACAGATTTCTTAATGGCATCACATCTTTCATGAGTTGCAACTAGCTTAACATGGATTCCTCACATGATCTTTATTCGAATTCAAACAAGCTGAACGAACACAACACTTTATGCATCGGCGTGGCATGTGGGGCTGCCTGGATCTTGAGGAATAAAGGGTCAGGCACCTGTTGCTGGAAAATATCAGCTCTTTAATTAATCAACTTGTCATGTTGGTATGCTGCAACTTAGATTTTCTTGCTTTGAATGGTTCAGTTGTTGAGGTTTTAAGGGTAGAAGTTTGTTGAAGGAGTGAAAAGAAAACTCTTCAAAAAAAATTAGGATGACAGGGAAATATAGGATAGGACCTACTTAGTCATTGACTTTGTTGAAAGAAAATGTCAAAAATGTAAAGGAAGAAACAAGGAAAGAGGTAGAAAAAATGAGAGTGCATGTGAAATAGATCTTAATAATTGGTGCTAAAGAAAGGGTTTGTATATAAGATCACAGACCTTCATTTGCCAGCTAATTCCAGGAATGGGCTCTCCTCTTGTCATAAAATTGATGGATTGTGCCAAGGCAATTGCAGATGGTGACCTGAAATTTGCAGATCAGCTTTTTAGCGATATGGAAGCCCTGTCAGCTGCGGAAACCAACCGAGTGACGAAAAAAGTCGTCGATTATTTTGCTGAAGCTCTAGCCCGGAGAGTCCATGGAGTGCATCCTCGAAATCCTTTCCCATTACTTCCTTCCTCAAATTTAAAGAAGATCAGCTATGAACCTTCTCCTCTTGAATGGTTTGCTTGCATGTCCACCGACTATGCCATTCGTGATGTCTTAAATGTTAAAAAAAATAAGCTCCACCTTATTGAGATTTCCAGCTTGGTAGACTGCTGGCAGCGGCATAGTTTGGAGGAATACCTCTTACACGGGCACCATGGCATGCCCTTGTCATTCCAGTACACCAGTATTAGACCAAAACTGTCAAAAAATGATGATTATCTTCAAGAAAACCGACGGATGATCACTGAAGTAGCCCAGAGGTCTCCGGTTGATTTCAAGTATAGAGCATTGTTTGCTGATAGTGTACCTGATATAGTAGAGTCTGTGTTGAGACTTGAAAGAACAAGCGAGGATGAGATAATAATTGTGAGATGGGTGTTTCAACTCCACAAATTGCTTGCACTTGAAGGAGCAGTTGATAAAGTGTTGTCAAAACTGAAAGACCTAAAGCCAGATATCATGGTAATTGTTGAACAGGAAGCTGACAATAACACTGACGATTTCTTTTACCGCTTTGCCTCATCATTCAAATACTACCTCAACCTTTTTGAATCTCTAGAGCTCTATGCAACCAACTTAAGCTCCCTGATTTGGGAAAGACATTTGAGGTGGCAGATATGCAATGTGGTTGCAAGTGAAGGCATTGACCGGATTGAACGGCATGAGACATTGGCTCGCTGGCAACAACGACTGTATGGTGCTAGGTTCTGTTCAGTTTCCTTATGTTCCGACCACTTTGCTGATTTTTTATATGATTTCTCAGCTTATAAAATAGAAGAAAATAGCGGATTTCCTGTGCTGTTGGCAGCAGGTCACCCGCTAATCTTCGCATCAGTTTGGAAACCTGCTAATGCAACTCATTCAAGTGGTGGTGAATGATCTCATTTCACTCCCTCTTCTTTTGCTATATATTCAATCACCAAGCATATGTTCATTTGTGTTTTCTTGTTTTCTGAACTCTCAATGACATGGGTCAATGAGCACAGAAAATATTGGCAATTCAGATGACACAATGAGAGGGACTGACCTTAATCATCCTATCACAATACTAGAAGAAAGTACATCTCCAGTAGTTGAGCCAGAGGCAGTAAGCTCTTCAGAGTTCACTGAGCCAGAGGTAGTGAGCTCTTCAGAGTCTGATGACGACAATGAGTATGTTTATAATAGAATAAGGAGATCGATGCACGGAAAGATATGGTCTGTACAGGTAACGTTCTATATTTGTGAGATTTTGGTCAATTTGTTGATTCATTCCTTATGGTTAGTCTAAAGATGAACGCCCAAACCCTCAATTTCCTAAAATATTTATCCTCGTTTTATCGCCTCACTGATGACAAACTATAATGTAGCTTACAATGTGATAATATTTCTAGGAGGTACGAGAATATTTGGTTTCTCCTTTTACAGAGAAGGAATCAAAAAGACTCAGCAGGTGGAAGTCTCGTAAACTTACCAGGTATCTGCACAAAAATCATGCTTGATCTTAACAATTATATGGCCCATCAAGTGGGTCAATTATAAAAATTGACTTGAAAGCTTATAGGAATGTTGCTGGACGGGATAAGCAATTGAATGTTCCCGATACATCACTAGCAAGTCTGCTTAGGATTCCTCCATCAAGCACCCCAATATGCGAGGAGAAACAATATTATGTTGATGATTCGGTATGTATAGTTCTGTTTCTCCTTCCCCCCTTATTTTCAACTTCGGTGTTGCAATTAAAAATGCATAAACTATTGTTTATATATGTGTCTTTATAACAAGGTTATAAATGCATTTTTCGACTTGCTGAAGAAGAGACAGGAGAAGTTTCCAGACTGGTACAAGAGGAACTCCTCATTGCCAACTTGGACAATGGTAAGGAAGATTAAAACTTGGCCGTCTTTTGCTTCTCTTTATTCATTGTCGTTAACCTGTGTTCAATGTCATGGCCAAATTTACAAGACCTTCTTGCTTTCTGGAAAATGGACCATGACAAAACTACTATCTTGCATAAACATTGAAGAGATAGCAGGCACAGCAAAGGTATCCCTGAATGTTTTAGCTCTCCTAGTTATTTCAATGGCTGCTTGCAACTTGTTTAACTCTTTCTCTAACTCGCCTTCATATTTAGTTGTTCATACCGTTGTGCTTGGAAAATCATTGGATCCTCATTTGCGTTGACATGGAGAAACGGGAATTTCTGTGGTTAGATTCATTAAATTCTCCTCCTGATGCTCATCATACGGAAAAGACAACAATTTCGGAGTGGCTTGAAAAGCACCTACTACCAGTGTTGGGCTATCGTAATTCACAGCAATTGAAATTAATGCAACTCAATATTCCATACCAAACAAAGTAAGTAGCTAACGATATTGATATGAACATGCTTCAAAATGATACCGACTCTAAAAAGTTTTAACTTTTTGTTGCACAAACAGTCGAGTAGACTGTGGCATATTTGTGATGAAGTATGCTGATTGTCTTGCACATTGCGATCACTTCCCTTTTACACAACAAGACATGCCTCACTTTCGGCTTCGAGTCTTTCTTGACATATATCGTGGGAGACTACCTGTGCCACCCAGCCATGTTAGATTCTTAAGAGCCTTGTGTAACATATAGGATTCTCTGTTGATGGATGATCCTTCCACTTGTTATGTGGAGAGAAATGCAGGGCCTTTTTGCCATTGTTCCTACTTGTGTGATAGAAGGCTGAGGGAGTGGGGGTGAAATGGAGCAAGTTGTTTCAATCAAGCTAGTCATGGATTAATATTTAATAAGAACAAATAATAAATTGTGTTTCTTTATCGGAATTTCTATCTGGTGGAAATCTGTAATTGACTTGAGTGAACAAAAGTCCAATTTCCAGATTTTGAAAATCCTTTACGGGGAATCAGTTTGTTCTGCCTGCATGAGGGGAATCAGAAAAAGTTCTTTTTGAATTTGAATTCATGACTTTAAACAGTGTGGGTATGGATATGAAAAACAATTGGGATGAAGTTGAAAATAAAACAACAATTGAAAGAGTGGATACATAATTAAAAAATCTTGAGGGTGAGAAATACATATCTCTACAGAAAAAGATTTTAATTTTAAGGGTATGATTATAAATTTGTTAAGATTTCATGGTCCATTGAGGGAAAAGATATGACTCATTGTCGCACACAAATCAAGCACCAATAAGAGATTGTGATGATCAACAATTACTAGGAAGGTCTTTCTAAGATGAAGCCACTAGAATTGAGGACTATTAAAAAGTCTGAAATCACTAGAATTGCCAAACCAATTTAGGTGTTAAATTCTGGATAGTTATCTGAAATGTTTTTAGTAGGGTTGGGTAATAAAAAAAGGAAAATTTTATTTACCCAAAATTTATCTTTTTATTTATGAAGCTTTAAAAGGAATGGTCTTGCAATATTTTTAGCCTAATTGTATCTATTTAAGAGTAATTGTTTTACTCTTAAATATTTATGATAATTGATGAGAGACATGTATAATGATAAAAACACTACTAGAAATCCTGAGGGGTATAACTTAATTAGTCAGGTCCTGGATTTGTTCCTTAAAGATCATCAATTCGAGTGCCATAAACCTCAGGGTCACTGGAGGCTTACATGATCGTTAACTTCGGAGCCTTGAAAGATTAGTCGAGATATGTGAAAACTGACCTGGACACCCATGATTATCAAAAAGAAAAACACACACACAAAACTTTAACAGCATTATATTTGCAATTAGGGTAATTTTTTGCGTATTCTTTTTATAAAATATGCATGTATTTCTTCTCATACTTTTTTATCACCTTAATGCTATTTCCTATTATATCTTGCATCACAAGTTATATAGCCCTTGTTTTTCCCTTTTATTACAAGGAGAAGTTTGAATCTAACATTTTATAATTAATAATGGACATAGAAGTCACTCGAATTACAATACTTGTTGAGCTTTCTTTTTTTCTTTTTCATTTTTAATTTAGTGATTTTGTGCATGTCCCATCAATGGTGTAATGAAAACTCATATTTAGAATACACATGGAAAAAAAAACAATTCTTCTAATGAAATAAATGTCTTTGTTAAGAGAAAAAGAAATACATTAATAAAGAAATATAATTTAGATTGAAGAGATACATCTTTTTTCTACTTATTTTAAATTATTTAAGGTTTACAAAAAGATATTTTAATTTCTTTTATAATTTATTCAAGAAACCTGCTACTAATAAGAAAAGAATAATTTATTTAAAAAAGTATTTTAAATTGTAACATTTTATATAGATATCTATTTTAATTACAAAAAAATAAATAAAAAAAATTAAAAAACTATCTCGCGCGGGCAAAACACTAGTTTTCTACAAAAGATAAATGTGCAAACGTTTAAAATATAACATGGTGGAGGGGGTACACAGCCATAATCTTAACGTGATAACTTTTTAATTTTTAATGAGAGGAAATTAATTATTACTCTTTTGAAAAAAATAATATTTTTCTATCAGGCCCGAAATGGATTAATTAAGATATCAGCAATGATCGGTACCTATACCTTAGCAATGCCATGATAACTTTTGCTGCCATGGTTTAAAACAGATATTTTTTATTATAGTTTTAAAAATATATATTTAATTAAAATTAATATAAAATAAAATTTTACTTGTAAAATAAATAAAAAAACATGTTTTCATTAAAAAAAAAAAACATGTAGCTTTTTGTTTAATTAGGTTAAAATTCTATTTTTGAACATTTCAATCTGAACAAATATTTTTCACAGCTAACTGTGACCTTAAAACATATTACGGGAATGTCCAGTGAATCATTACAGTTTGAAAATTAAACTCAATTTAAAAATTAAATTGTTATGTGGGCTTAAAATTTTTTTTGTATTGATTTCTTAATATATCTTCTCACATAAAAGTCTTTGAGCATGAAAATGTATAAGCATATCATTATTTTATGATGATTTAATTTTAATTAGAAAATGAAAATAGTAAAGTTCAAGATTATAACCTCTGTCATGTCAAAAAATAAAATAAAATTGTTAATTAGAGTGTGTTTGGTATTGCGGTAGCTGTTGTGGTTGTGGTTTGAAAAAAGTTGTTTTATAAAAAGTACTTTTAGTTGAGGTTGGTTTGAAAAAATAGGTGTTTGGTTAAAACTGTGGTTGAAATTGAGGTTGAAGAAAAAGTAGTTTAATGTGTTTGGTTAAAAGTGCTTTTGAAATTGAGGTTATAAAATAATTTTACAAAATATATATTAATATTGATGGTTTTTAATTTAAATATTATGGAGTTAACTATTGTTATTACATCGTGAAATAAATCATACTTTATATATAAAAAAAAATTATTGTTTCATTAAACTATCTACAATTCCATTACGTACAAAATTCATCCGACAAAAACTATAAAATTAGGTAAAATATTATCAGGAATAAAATTGAGATTATAGTACAAGTAAATGTAATGCATCTTAAACTAATTTTTTTTTTTTTAAAAAAAAATTATTGTTCACGTTCAGTGCGAGTGAAATTAATTAACTGCATTGATTAAAAAAA
>Ga0307507_10009397_pt1 | contig 13051 bp, 3 predicted proteins | sample 7_EM_MG_FD_207223 | JGI IMG/M metagenome (GOLD analysis project Ga0307507, IMG submission 207223) | Populus trichocarpa ectomycorrhiza microbial communities from riparian zone in the Pacific Northwest, United States - 7_EM | ecosystem: Host-associated > Plants > Roots > Unclassified | place...
TACCACAGTACTACGCATAAGGGGAGGATCTGCCTCAAGGGACTTCGGCTTTGTATTAGGGGGGGGAAAGTGTCACGGATTCCGGCTGTAGCACCGCCAAGGGCTCGCCATAGGCGAGCCTTGGCACTCACAGTATATAGAGCCACGGTGCCTACGCACCTCTTGCACCTTCGTGCAACATCCTGTCGTGTACCTAGTCAATGCTACGACTTCTCAGAGCCTCCTTGACCTCGTCTCGTGACATGCCCCTTATACACCAACTAAGAAGCAATGCTCTTAGTAGCTGGCATAGAGAACTATAATATACTGCTCTTAATATAAAAAGGTCTTAAGGCGGTTACCTAGTGGCTTATTAGCTAAAATGTACTAAACTAGTTCTGGGTTGCAAGGGAAATGGTAATAGAAGGCAATAGGGCGGGTATTAGGCGCCCCCTAATAACTCTACAGTAGTAGAGTAAAGTTTGTGATACTAGCGCGTCCATAGGCTTGTTACGGCAGCAGTGGTTCCCAAGGAGGTTAAAAAGTAAGGTAGTAGAGCACCACAGGTGACTTGTAGGCGCCTCGCAGGCGCCTTGCAGGCGAGTCCCAAAAGGCGGGGAGATGGATCACGGGGTTTTCTCAAATAGAGTTTTCTCCCCACATGTATATAAGGAGTAGTCCGCGTGGGCCTAATAGGGATCCGAATCGGACGTTAAGCAATGAATAATAATAATATAATACAACACTATAAGAAGGAATGGGGACATTACTATTTAAAGCGAATTACGGATATAAGCCAAGAACATTGTTATCGCCATAATAGGTAAAGAAGACGAGTAGCATAGCTAAATAAAGAATGGAGACGTTAATAAATCTTTATACAGACCTTAAAGAAACAGCTAAACTAGTATAAGAACGAATAAAAAGGTACTATAATGCTAAGAGATCTAAGGGACCAGATCTTAAGGAGGGAGATAAAGTGTGGCTACTATATAAAAATTTTAAGAGTTAATAATTAAGCAAGAAGTTGGACTATGTTAGACTAGGACCTTTTAAAATTATATAGAAAATTTTATTGGTTATGTATAAGTTAAACCTACTAGCCAAAATAAAGATCTACCCTGTATAATATATTGTAATGCTAGAACCAGTATATGGAAACGTTAAACCACTAGTGTACAAAGTAGACACGTATAGAGGACAGGAAGAGGATAAGTGGTAAGTTTTAAGGATTATTAGTTATAAGGACGTAGATAATAAAACATGGTATAAAGTAAAGTGGATAGGCTACAGTAAGACTACCTAGGAACTACTAAGCAACCTAGAGAACGCTATAGGAAAGGTAAAGGAGTATTAGAAGAAAGCAGGTTAGGGAGTATTAAAAAAGGATTGCTAAAGGACGAGTTACCTAAGGGGGACCTATAAGGAGCAACTACCACATTACTTAGAGTTATTTCCTTCTTTAGAAACTCTACCCTCTTATTACCCAGCTCGTTGAGACCCTATTAAATAAGTTTCTACTTCTTGGAACAAACCTTCTTACGAACCTTCTTAAGACGGGTTAACTAAGCAAATGCAACCTATTAAGATTTAAAGGAGCGACGCTGAGCCTTAAGGGCCCAAGCTGTCTCCTTAGCAGAACGGTGGAGTTTGGCGCGCGCGGCAGCTAACTTAAACTTAAGCTTTGCAGTAGTAGATTAAACACAAGACCTTATAATAAGTTACTTAGGGAACTTAAAGACTGTTAAGAGTTATAGGACGCGTATACTTAGCGTTAGAGATAAAATAAACATTACAGGACAATTAAATGTTTGCTTTAGTGTACTCTAAATAAGATAAGGGTTGCCGAGATAAGGGACTCGCTATTATAACACACACTAACCCCGCTTTTGCACAATAAGAATATGGAGATAGTATTACCTCACTAAGCGACAGTATAGCAGCTATAGTGCGAGTATAACGTTGCGCTTATAAAGAGGAGGAGGCTTTAGGTATAATAAGTAAGGATATTAACCAGACTAATTAAACGGACATTACACCTCTAGTAAACAACTTGGAGATATTAGGAATCTTTAAGGACGAAGATAAAAAGGAGGGAGATGGTATTATAGACGCTTTAAGTATAATATTATAACTACTTAGGGAAGAGTTAGAGGAAGCTAGTTAGTTAATATAAGCACGGTCTAGAATGGAACCAGTGGAACTATATAATAAAGAGTAGTAAGTGAGTTATATAATGTTATACATAGTGTATATAGTATACGTGATATACGCCTATGTATAATACGTATAATACGTACCTCACGTATAAGAGAGGATTTCTTAGGAGTATAGTTGTGTATTTAAAGGACCTTAGTCCCTACTATAGATAGTTCTCTCCTTGTAGTAAATCTTAGAATATAATTAGAGTTAATCTATTAGGCAACTACTCCACTAGTTATTATTATATTGTTAAATTGTTCTTACCTATATACCTAGCCCAATAATAGGACCCACTGTAGTTACTGCTATAAGGTTCCGTTATATATAGCCAATAGCTTACGCTATACTTAGCGTCCTTATAAACTTAGTATACATTATTATAATAAAACGCGAAGTGTTTAATTAAATACTCTTTGGTCCCGCGTAATATACTTATATTTATATTATGTCATAGGGCGCGGAATAGTGGCAGCTGAACGTATATATTCGAGGAGTCTACAAGACGTTGCGCGATCGATCGTAAGGGTTGAGGGCGTAAGGAGGTGATATACCTACGCGTAGCTGACGTAAGCTGTACGCGAGGTGTACGTAAGAGCACGGGGCTCTCCTATAGAGGCCCCTGCGGTGGGGTTCCGTGACACTACCCCCCCTCCTATAGAGGTGGAGCTCCGGCGACGCTATAGTTACTATATATATATAGAAGGGACACTTAAGGTGTAGAGAAGAAAAGGGGGTATCGCTAAAAGCTTAAACAACGTCACGTAATAAGACTTAGCACCTAAGAATTTGACCAATTAGATAACTTTAACCGCTGGTTAAAGTTCCTGGACATCTTAACGATTTTCCGGTCATGTAATCGCATTTTACTATTATATAATAGTAATCTGCAGCAATCTAACGGTAATTTGCCCTTATGTGGTAATGTACGGTTTAACTCTATAAGGACTTCTATAGAGGATTAGGCACAAAATCTCCACTTAAGCCCGGTTTCTATGGGTTCGCATAGTAAAAATCGCTAATTAGATCCTTTGCATTTTTAAAGTCTTCCTATAGTTGCCATTCTAGCTAATCTATGTTAAATCCTGTATAGATAGCTCTATAGTAGAGCCGCCGTCCCCTACCTTTACCACGGTATTTAAAGTCAATAATTCGTTTAATAGTCCACTCCTTATAGTTCTCGTCTTTGTTCTTATCTCGGATTAGTACTAGTAGAGATTTAGGCTATATCTATTCTAGTAAGGAGTTAGGCTAGTAAAGGTATAGTAGCTATAGGTAAAATATAGGCTATATCCCACGGGTGGCTAGGGCAGGCGGGAGCTCTAGCTTATATACGGCTCCCCTATTAATAACTTATTTAATCTAATAGGGGCTAAGATTCTTATAATCAAGTGACTTTATAGGCCTCTGCGTAGAGATATTATGTATATTTAGCTATATCCAGTCGCTAACACGCATCTCCAGTGGTGGCGTTCTATAACAATCGGCGAAGTAGGCCTGCTTTGCTTAAGCCTAGGCCATTTCTCCCTTGCAGTAGTTAAGTAGATTTTTTATACGGTCTGTATATTGGTTGGCAAGTAGTATCTTAAGGCGCTTTCTATATAGTAGTTTCTTATTAATAGGTTCTAGTGGCTCTATGCTGGATTAGGGGTAATAGCCCTTGTTTGTAAAGAATGGGGTAAGTCCTATAGTAGTTAAGACGTAGTTATTTACTGTAAATTTACCTAGTGGAAGGTAATCTACCCAGTTATCCTAACTATAGGCAACTACTTGTCGTAGGTATGCTTTTATACTAGTATTAGCCTTTTCTAGTTACCTAGTAGTTTTATAGCAGAAGGATATAGATATCTTAATAAAGGTGCCAAGGCGTTAGTAGATTCGTCTCTATACATTGGAGTTAAACTATATACCTCAGTCGGACGTAATTAAGTTAGGTAACCTATATAATCGGTAGACTTTGCGGAGGAAGGCGTTAGTAACGTCGCTAACGGCTACGCCTTCGGTTAGGACGTAGTGGCGCTCTTTTATAAGTTGGCATATTATTATAAGGATATTCTTATAGGTACGGCCGTGTCGTTTATAGGGTAGTAGATTAATAATAAAGTCTATGGCGATATCTACCTATTATTGTATAGGTACTAGTAGAGGGTATAGTAGTCCTTGGTACTTTATATTAAAGGCCTTAGCGCGCTTATAACTATAGTAGGCACCTATAAAGCGTTTAACTAAGTCTATTATCTTAGGCTAGAAGTAGTATTGGCTAAGAAGCTTATAGGTTCCTTCTTTACCTAGGTAGCCACTTAACTAGAGGTTGTAGGCTATTTGGATTAGTTGCTGTTATAGGTTTTCTAAGTTAGGGATAAATAGGCGGCCTCTATAATAGAGCCTATTCTCTTTTACCTTTAAGGCTGCTATATTAATCTAGCCTAAGCTTTGGAGGTTAGTAAGCAGCGTATAGGTGCTAGCGGTCTTCGCGGTAATAAGTTAATATAATAGTAGGTTAACGGAGGTGTTATATGCTGCGGTAATAAGCTTGTTAATTTTAGGAAGTAACTCTAGTTCTATAGTATAAAGCTAAGGTGTAGTTAGCTCTGTTGTAAGTAACATACCTAGGGCTAAGTTCCGTATTTTTAGAATTGTCTATTATTGGAACTAATTATAGGGGTTGTTTTCTAACTGAGGAAGGTCTTACGAGTGGCGTGTTAGGCTATTAGGCTTAGTGCCTTATACTCCTGGCCTATATATAATTTTAAAGTTAAAACTGGAGAGGAACTCGTTCTAATGTGCTTAGCGTTGGTTTAGCTACTTTATGGTCATAAAGTACTTAAGGTTGCGATAATCTATAAGGACTTTAGTTAGCTGGTTGGGTTTTGCTAAGGAGAGTTCTAGTTAGAATTCTTTAAACGCTTATATAATTATAAGGAGTTCCTTATTATAGATCTTATAGTTACACTCTTATAGTGTAAGCTTAGACAAGTAGAATGCGACTAGGTGGAGGAGACCGTTATTACCTATCTAGGAGAGGACGCCTACGTTAACATGGTCTAAGGAGTTAGTTTTAAGATAGAGTTGTTATCCTAGTGTAAAGTAAGCTAGGATAGGTGCTTTAGTAAAGGCATTTTTAAGGTCTTAGAACACCTTCTTATATTTAGGCGTCTAGGTAAAGCATAGGTATATTTTTCTTCCTTTTACAGAAAGGCCCTTCGTTCGCATTATTGCTATAAGTGGTGCTACTATGCCTAAGAAGTTATATATAAATTTCTAATAGAAGTTAGCAAAACTAAGGAAGGCTTATACGTCCTTAATATAGTTAGGGGCTTACTATTTGGTAATTATGCGTACCTTCTCGGGGTCCATACGGACACCCTTAGTAGTAATAATTAGTTTAAGGTATTTTACTTCTATAACTAAGAATTTGCACTTCTTTAAATTAATATAAAGTCTTACTTCCCTAAGGCGCTATAGGACCTTTTAAACGTGCTTAGTATACTTAGAAGGGTTATTGCTGTAAATAAGTATATCGTCCAGGTACGCAGAGTAGAAGTTGTTAAAGTAATCCCGTAAGGCGTTGTTAATATAGCTTTAAAAGGCGCCTAGGCCGTTATATACGCCAAAGGGCATAACGGTATATTTAAATTGGCTAAAGCGCGATGCGAATGCGGTTTTCTATTTATTACCTTCCCATATTTAGAGATGGTTAAAGGCGGCGATGATATTAAGCTTAGTATAGATTTTGGCTTAACTAAGCCGCTTAAGGGTCTCGCGTATAAGCGGTACTAGGTATTAATTCTTAATTGTAATAGCGTTAAGTCCTCTATAGTTAATGTAGAATTAAATACCTCTCCCTAGCTTTTTAGCGAGAAGGATAGGGGCGGCTGCTGGTAATATGCTAGGACAAATAAACCCTTTATTAAGGTGCTTGTTAATATACTTTTTTATAACTAGAAGTTCGTCTTTTAATATTGGGTAGGGTCTTTTATAAGGTGGTATTTTTCCTTATTTAATATTAATAGTATAGTCGTTAGGTTAATATAGGGGGAGTATATCTACGCCCTTTTATAAGTATATATTAATAAAGTCGTGGTACCTTTTAGGGAGGAGCTTATAGAGTTCCTTGTTAATAAGTCCTTTTTTAAGCTTTATAAACATCTTGAAGTCTAAAGGTAAAAGTCTATAGAGTTCTATAGGGGCGTCGTCTTTTAGAAGGTTAACTATGTCTATTCTATTACTATAGAGGATATGGTCCTGTTCTTTATTAAGCTTATATAGTTATAATTGGGAAGCTGTAGCAACGGTCTAGCCTTTTTTATATGCTATGCGGTAGAAGGCCGCGGTACTAATATAGTGGCAGTTGGTTATAGGTAGGGTAATAAGGGGTTCCTTAAGTTAATATTCTAGGGAGTAAATAGAGGTGGCTAGGCCATGCCCTAGGCAAGTCTCTCTGCAGTATTTAAAGTTAAAGGTTACTTCTCTCTTTTTCTAGTTAATAGCGGGGTTATATTATTTAAGCTAGCTTATTCTAAGGATAATAGGGTAGTTGGTAAGTGGTATAATATAGGCCTAGAGCTCTTCCTAGTGCCCGTTTATATCTAGGTGGAGTTATACTATATAGGTAATCTTCTATGCGGTATAACTATTATTAGCAAGTTATAGGGCGCGGGCTTTAGTAAGGGGTAAGGTAAATAGGTTATAAGTGCGCATAAATTAGGTATCTATAAATTTATTAGTAGCTCCGCAATTAATTATAGAACGGCTTTTATATTATTTTTTGGCAGTAATTCCTATTATAGGTAAAACTATCTGTTTCTGTCCATTTATCTTTACTAAGTTATCTATTAAGTAGGCTAATATATAGATCCCTTTATTGTTAGGGCGTCCTAACCCATGACTTAGGGCTAGGACTTAGCGTTTTCTGTTTCCGTATCTAACTCTACTACTATTACTACATCTTTATTTTGTACGGTAGCGGTACATAGCAAGATATTTGGTGTTTAAGGTATAAAGTTGGGTATTAGGCGGCGATTACTGAACCTGGCTATTAGGTAGTTTGGGTTTTTGTGATAATAGCCTTCGTAACGGCATCTATAGCAGCGCCCTAGCTTTTAAAGTAGCTCGCGCTCTCCATTTAAGAGTTTACGTGAGAAGGTTGGTATAGAGAGGTTAATATTAGCTCCGGTAACGGTATTTATAGTAGGCGTTAGTAACCTAGTATATGTAGGTATGGTTAGCCCGGAGGGCTTCTATATAGGAGCCTTTAGGTAAGGGTTAGTAGTAGAGATCTAATTTAGCTATTATTTGATCTTCTATAGGACTGCTACTATGCTATATACGTTATTGTAATTGTGACTAGCGGCAGTGTGACTAAGGTAATAGGTAACCTTTTTAAGGAGGTCTTCCTAGTCTTTAGCATTGTCTTGGGAGAGGACTCTAGTGTATTCCTAGAACTTAATATAGAACTCGTTAAATAACTTAGTGGGACTTATCTTTAGGGCGCGTAGTTTAGCTTGACTGGTGGCTACTAGGTTATGGTTGTAATATATTAGGTTAAAATTGTTAAGGACCTCCTGGTAGGACTGCCACTTCTAGGGGCTATTAGCCTTCTATTAGGCGAAGAGTTTATTAAATAGGGTACCATTTATACGCCTAATAATATAACTAATCTTAGCATCTTCCCTAGGAAAAAGGTAGGCGCTCTGGGTTAGTTTCTTACGGATATGCATCTTCTAGTGGCTGTATTCTTTACGGTCTCCCTAGAAGACTAGGGGATTAGGGTATTATATATTAGACCTTATAATTATGGCTTAAGTTTGGTCGCTGTTATAGGAGTCGTCCCTATTAGGTAAAGCTGCTCGCTAACCCTTAGCCAAGTATTAGGTGGGTAAGGTTGCTAAAGGCGTAGAGACTTAGGTAGTGTAGTGCGTAGTAGTAAGGTGCTTAGTATTGTTATGGATATGCTCGTTAAGCTAAGACAGTAGGTATTTAATTATGCCCTCCTTCTTAGTAACCTTAGTAATAAGTATAATCTTAGCTTTCTTTAGTTATTGGATATCGCGTTTAGATATGCGGAGGTTATCTTTAGTCTCTTAGTATATATTATTAGTAAGTGCCTTACTAGCTTATAAGTCTTAGATGATATTATGGTCTTAGGCAGTACGCAATTTAGCTTGTATAAGCTTTAGGTGGTAGTTCTATAGAAGGTGGTAGTATTTATTAAGTTCTTGTGCTACTATTTATACAAACATCTTAGCGTCTCGTATTTCGATCTTAATAGGTAGCTGCCCTTCTAGTTACTTTTCCGTAGCTATATAATTAATAAAGGATAAGATATTGCCGGTGTCTATCTTATTAAGGTTGTTACTGTAACCACCTATACTAATAGGGGTGTACTTATTCTGCTAGGCTGGTTAACTCTTATTATCTTTAAGGTGGTGCTAGGTGCTTAGGGGTACTCATAGTTATAACTCTTTTAAGCCGCTAGGCTTGCTCTTAGGGGTTAAGGCTAGGGTTAATAAATTAAATTCTCCTAGAATTGATTGGCGTCGTAGGTTAGGTTAGGGTATTGGGTTGCTCTTTAGGTTTGATATAGTGGCTAGTAAGGAATATTGTCTTACTATTATGGTGCGAAGGTTGCTTGTAAACACGCTGCTTCTGGCAGCGCCTGTAGTATCGTAGAGACGTAGAATTGGTTGTAGGCTAGGTGTTGGTGGTAAAAAAGACGCAACGTAATGTCACGGGGCGCGGAACAGTGGCAGCTGAACGTATGTATTTGAGGAGTCTATAAGACGTTGCGCGATCGATCGTAAGGGTCGAGGGCGTAAGGAGGTGATATACCTACGCGTAGCTGACGTAAGCTGTACGCGAGGTGTACGCGAGAGCACGGGGCTCTCCTATGGAGGCCCCTGCGGTGGGGTTCCGTGACATTATTATACTCTAACAACCCAGTGCCTTTTACTATATAGCTATCCTAACTACATTTATAGTCTCTAGCAAAATAACTTTATTTTCCGCAATTTATATAAGCTCCTTTTTTAAACTATTTGTCTTATTATAGCGTCCGCCTTAACGTCTTCTACTACTAAGATCCCAAGTTTAGCCTTTGCTCCTTAGTTCTATAATTACTTTATTCTTAACCCCTAGGTTTCTATAGTTTCTTATTTTACTTCTATTACAGTACTAGCAAATTGCCGTCAGATTGCCGCAACTTGCCGTCACGTAATGGCAAGTTGCCATTACATGACTAGAGGATTGTATATAGCTTTAAGCGGTGCTTCCGTTCTTCCCCTTTCCTTTCTCTAACTTTGGATTCTTATTTATAGACAATCCAATTATATAGGCTTGCGCGCCCCTCTTACTGTGCTTATACCTTAATTAATTAAGTCGCTAATATTATCTAAAGCTTGTTACTACTCTTCTTTCCTAAAAAGGAACTTAAATATATCTATAAGGCTATAAATAGGACAAGGATATAAAATAGGACCCTAAGGACATTACCAGGACTATAAAAATAGGACAGACCCCTAAGAACTAAAAGAATATAAATAAAACGCAAAACCTAAGAATAGGACACGCATAGACTAGAACCCCTAGGAAATAAATAAATACCAAAAATTACTTAATATCCCTACTACTATGCCAAGAAATACAGTAGCTAGCAAAGCTACTATAGGATCCGCAAATACCTCTAATAGTAAAATAGTTGCCATCTTAACCCCCTAGGAAGAGCTTATAGCAGCTAAAACTAAAATTAAATGGCTTTAAGAGCCACTTAAAACTAGAGACACCCCTATACCTAGTAAGGAGTTATTAGACACCTAGAGACTTACTATAGTCCTTAAGGCCCTAGCCTAATGTATAGTATTAGCATTATTATGGTTTATAAAGGTTATAGACCCCCTATTACTTACAGACGGAACTAACCCTATATTTAATAATTAAAAGCTTTAATTATAAGATAAGCTTAAAATTAATATAGACTACTTCCCTACTACCGAAGCTAAAATGGCCTATATCTTTGGCTATACTAATAGGGGTGTATAGATATATCTATATCCGCGATATACCTAGGACTTAGTAGACCCCTTCTTCTCTAGAGAAGAGATAATTAACTAACTATCTTCTATTTATAAGGACCCCTTTAAGATATAGAATGCCCGCCTTAATTATAAAGCCCTTAATATAAAAATAATAGACCTTCTTAGTCTTCTAGACCTACTTTCTACACCTAGCTAGATAGGCCTAAATCCCCTAGGAAGATTTAATGCTAAACCTCTTTAATAAGCTTATCCTAGACCTATAGCGCGCCATACTGCTAGTTTATACTACTATATAGACGCTAAAGGAACTTATAGACTAGTGCCTAGCTATTAACTAGGGCCTTTACTAAATTAAGGTATATGCTAAGTGGTATAAGACTAGAAGCTCTACTAACTAAAATATAAGTACTATAAAAACAGGCTATAGCGCCCTAGTAAGATCTATAGCCCCTATAGCACTAACTATACCGCCTACCGTTAACCTAGCGGCTAGCTATATAGCTAGCCCTACTACAGGTCTAGCGAATACTTAACCTATATATAGCAACCCCTATAGATAGGCCCTTAGCAATTAAGAAGCCTACTTCTTATATAGCTACTTTATAAAAGACTGCTTAATAGCGGTAGAGATAAATAAGGTCTTGTTAATTTAAGAGAATAGTATAAAGTTAGAAAAAGAGGAACCCTAGAGCAAGACTCCTCTCTAGGGCTAAAAGGAATTAATATGTTATATATTAATCTAGGTCAGCTAATTAGTGGAAGAAGCTGCACTATCCCTTATACTTTATTCCGTAATAAATATTAAGTTTTAACCTCTGCTTTAGCTAACTCTAGAGCAAATACCTTTGCCTTAATAGATATATAATATACTATAAAGCTAGCTAACTTTTTAAATACCCCCCTTAAGGAACTGCCTAAACTAATTCCTATTTATAGGTATAATAGATAGATAGAACCACCTACTACAACTATCTTGTGGATTTACCTCCGTGTAGATAGATAAAGGTAGTATAATATCCCCTTTTTTATTATGGACCTAAGAAGCCACAATATAATTTTAGGAAGAAAATAGCTAGCCTATCTAGGCTTACAGCTTAATATATAGAGTAGACAGCTTGTCTAGCCTAAAACTCTACCCCCAATACCTTCTTTTATAAAGGAAATTAGTATTATAATAGAAAACCTTATACGGCTATAGATAGACACCATTTACTAGGCTGATGCTATATATAGGGACTAGGCCTTTAAGAAAGATATATAGCTTAATCCGCAACGGGCCTATATACTACGCCGCCCCCAAACTACTAATATTGCACTATTGGCACTAAAAACCTAGGAAGTTAGTAATAAGCTAGCTAGCTTAGGCCCTATATAACTATAAAGAACAGTAATGTGACGGGCTTGTACAAATGCTTCTAAACCGAAGCTTATAGATTGCTACCATACAAGAATACTAAGCTAAGGAGAAGAAGAAGAGGAAAGGAGGCTCTAGGGGGTAATATATACGGTACAGGCGGACTCCGGATATTGCGCCAAGCCAGCTGCAGGGGACGGTGTCCCAGCACCGTCACAAGTAAGGAATATTAAACGCTATACTAAATATATAAACTAAAAAGATAACTTATAGAAGATGGAATAGGAGCTAAGGAGGGTTATTGTCTAAACTTATCTCAGTTAACTCAGACCCTCGGAGAGAAAATCCACCTCGCCTCCTGCAAACTCCTGAGCCAATCAGCAACCGGCGCCGCAGCCTAACGTACGCCACAGGCGTTAGCGTTTGCGCTAGCTTTAGCAGCCAATTACAGAACCCCGAGGTGGATTCCTCTCCGAGGGTCTGAGAGATTATGGGCGCGATTTGTAAGGGCAGGCCGCCTGCCTAGTAGACGACAGTTGTATCGCCTTCAACGCGGTATATCACCCCCTAATACACCACTACTTAACTCGCTAATACCTCTATTTAAAAGCCCTTCTCTTGCTCTACAGAATGCATCCGCAATAGAGCCTAATTATGCCCCTAATGTCTCTACAAATGTCTCTACAAACGTCTGTACGAACGCCTACACGAACGCCTGCACGAACGCCTATACAAAGCCGTTTATAAGGCCTTTAAAAACAAGCCCAAATACAGGTTCTATATACTGGGAAGATTACAATTGTTTGCACAAACACCAGTACAAACGCCCATACAATCAATCAATTGATCGATTAATTGCCCACACAAACGCCCATACAAACGTCCATACAAACGCCCGTACGAACGTCTAAACAATTGCCTATACAATCGTCTCTACAAACGTCTCTGCAATTGATCGCCCGTACGAGCGTCTGCACGTCTGCACGTCTGCACGTCTGCACGTCTGCACGTCTGCACGTCTGCACATCTACACGTCTGCACGCCTGCACGTGGCTCTGCACGAAGCTCTGCACGAGGCTCTGCACGAAGCTCTGCACGAAGCTCTGCACGAAGCTCTGCACGAAGCTCTGCACGAGGCTCTGCACGAAGCTTTGCACGAGGCTCTGCACGAAGCTCTGCACGAAGCTCTACTAAAGCTCTACTAAAGCTCTGCACGAGCCTCCGCCCAAAGCTTCCCCCCTACTGCAAAGCAAATCCATACCTACTAGTATAGGTATAGTATAATTAGGTGAGCTGTTTGTAATAAGGTACAAGAGGCACCTCCATAAATTTGGAAGGAAACAGAGTGGCGGTAGTAGAGTACGGCCGCTGTGTCGATGCGGCTGGCGGAAAGGGACCAGTTTCAAAAATGCATCTTTAAACTTTAAGGCTGTATCTCGCCCCCTAATACAATGGTTGGCTAGTTATAATTATTATAATTAAATTT
>Ga0307507_10009398_pt1 | contig 13051 bp, 9 predicted proteins | sample 7_EM_MG_FD_207223 | JGI IMG/M metagenome (GOLD analysis project Ga0307507, IMG submission 207223) | Populus trichocarpa ectomycorrhiza microbial communities from riparian zone in the Pacific Northwest, United States - 7_EM | ecosystem: Host-associated > Plants > Roots > Unclassified | place...
AGAGGTTGAGTAGCCTTTAGCTCTCTGAGCATTCTATGAAGTTATCTTATTTTTAATTCAGTTGTTGGTGGTGCAATTAGTGGGTGAAATTGGCCGTTTTTGGTGTAAAATCCCATGTGTGCACTCACTTTTTCGGTGGCACTTGTATCTATAGGCTTACTGATCGACCGCAACACTTATTGTTAATCACCAGCGGTCACTCGGATGGCGGAGGATTCCCCGTAGACTCTTAAACTCGGCCAAGGATGGGAGGAGTCAGGTAGAAGTTTCACCAAGGGGGAAAGCGCGGAAGGGAAGCTGGGCATGCGGGGGAAAGGAATGGTACGAGAAAGGATGGAAATACTAGGCTGATCATGTTGAGGAGACTCCTGGAAGCGTTACCATTGTTTTTTGTATTTAAGGGCCTAATACACCTGCAGTTGTAGGAAGGTTAGGTTATCGAATTATAAGTCTGTCTTTGATATACCACTTGTACCTTCCATCTCCAAGTACACTTCTCTATCAACGCTGCACATATATTCCCTCATATTTTTTCCAAAACTCTCCTCTCATCCCCATCAGTATCCCGTTATCGGAGGAAGCTACCGAGGTAGATACTTTTGATATCAAAAGGCGATCGGGCCAAGCTTTTTTCCCCAGGGCCATATGCAATAACCCCGTGAAATCCAAAATGGACGAAAAAATATATGGTGCTGCATTCCACCATGAGCCCATAAACCAGTGAAACCAGCATCGGGTACCTGCTCAATCTAGACCTCAACTGCGCCAATTACCATCCTAGATTAATAATTATGGCCGGCGGCGGACATAGTGATGGATACGATCGTGATCTAGCATATAATAGGGGGAATGCTCGACTATGATCTAATCGAGGAGAGCCCATGATCGAATTATCGATCAAATGGGTAGATCCTGATCGAGTGATCGATCATGGCCACTGTGGGCCCGCCGGTCACCTGCAGGCCTGCCCGTAATCCGGAGTTACCGGTCCAATTGCGCCACCTAAGACACCAGCAGTCTTCGTCCGTCCGTTTTGGGCGCCCTTTCAGGTATTGTCGTCCATCTCGTCTGAACTCTAAGACGGAAGGACAGGACTCCCGGGTTCACTTACTAAGAAGGAGTTGAGAAGGAAACCAGGCTGACATATGCTATTAAATTGAACGAAGGGCTGAGGTGGCAGTGATTTCAAGCTCACTATAGTTTCTTTCGTAAAGTACCCTCTTTTAAGTAACGCTCGTATAAGATACTCAGGAGAGAAATGTCAGATTAATTATCCAGTATCAGTCTATTATGAGAGAATTAATTACAATAGACCTCCCCTGAAGTTCACTCATAACTCTCATATCCTGCAAGACGACTGAAAAGCTCAAATTCCATCCTTTCATCTGCCTTTGGACCACTCATAATTTCCCCCATCATATCAGAGCCAGAAGGGAAATTTGACTCAAAGGCTGGCTCGCCCTCACCCCTCATATTCGCAAGCACAGCCTGTCTAAAATGCCAGCGTAGCAGGTCATCAACAGGGCGATTAGGATTCTGAATAAAGCTACTCTTGAGATGGCAGCCCGCAATTCCATCACCATCAGGCATGAAGTAGACTATCTTATAATTGTCCTGTAAGTCTTATAAGCTTGTAAAACTTAAATTAAAAGCATGTCATACATACGTCAGGGTTGATAGAGACAGCATAGCTGTCAAAAAGAGCCCGAATACTACTTTTTAGCAATATTCCATTCTAAACAGAGTTGATGGAGCCACCAGGCCCAGGTATGGTAATCCAGCGATCATGGTTGTGATTCGTCCAATGCTCTTGATACGCTACTGAAAACATATGGGTAGCATCAAAACCTTGCCAAAAGCGGTAGCTACCACTGAGAGCAGGGGTTCCAGTAATGACGCAACCGAAATCGCGTTCACGCACAGAATCACGGAATGCCATAGTGTTAGCTCTAATGGAGATAGCGATCGACCGGGCAAGCCATGGCTCATTATTGACAGTGATTGAGCCTTCAGTAAGAATGAAGTACTTTCTAGCTGTGAGAGGAATATCATTGCCGGTGAGGGTATTTTCGTTTTCGTCATACAGAGTGTAGTCCTTATCAAATATAAAGACAATTTCCGCCATTGAATAAAGATTGGTATTTGTCATACCATTAGTGAGGACGAGGCCGCCAAATGGGGTTTCGGTATCTTGTGCACTATAAATGTGTATATTACGGCTGTAGATACGCGCAGACATTGTGATTATGGCTTATTTGCTTATGCGAGTTGGTTCGGGAAGTCCAAGGAAATAGAATTATATTACTCTTTTGATAAAGGATCGTTTGTGGTAACAAGGAAAACAGAAAAGAGGAGATATTGCTGAGTGGAAGTAAGTAGCGGTGTACTGAACTGAGCTTTGGAAACGGTCGACTATGAAAGATTGACTTGAAACAGAATGTGTAAATGGTAACCGTGCCAAGGTTGAGGCGTGCGGCCGCAACCCCCGCATGTTCGCAGGCTCACAACCGGGGGCACTCCTCCAGAGTGCCTGACAGCTCAATACAAAATTGGGGCTCAACACAACTTTGTGGCTTACCATACAAAATTTGTGGCTCAACATAACTTTGTGGCTGAATGTGACCTAAAAAATGTATTAAATATACTCTTCTGGTTTACACCTGTTTTTGCAACCTCCCTTGTGACTTAATTATTAGCTTATATATTTGTTGAGTAATAAAGTTACATCAAATAAGAAAGCCATGCTAAGCCACAAAGTGATTTTGAGCCACAAAGTTGTGCTGAGCCACAATTTTGTGCTGAGCTGTCAGGCACTCTGGAGGAGTGCCCCCGGTTGTGAGCCTGCGAACATGCGGGGGTTGCGGCCGCACGCCGCAACCTTGGCACGGTTATCAGATTGTCCGATTAGCAATTAGAAAAGCTTGGTGGTAGTTGTGTTAGAAGGCGATGATGGTAATCCTAGATACGAGTGGAGTTTATAAAGAGAGAAGGTGTCACTAGCTGACTAAGCGAATTCACAAGTTGGCTAAATTGTGTATACTTCAAATCACAAACAAAAGTATACCTGAGGCCAGGCGCAATATTGAAAAATTGCAATATAAAAGTCAAAATAGAATACCTCATTAATTGAGAAGACTGGAAATGCACTTGGCACATGCAGCAAGCTAGTAACCCATGTTCTCAATTGTTTAGGCATGGCTACACATATCCGAACTAAAATACTCTCATACGATAAGCTGTATGATTCCCACTCTCAATTAGCCTACAGGCTAGTGACATTGGCAATGTAACAATCTCTGCTACAGCCCGTGTAGCAGGTCTGGATTTTGACTTAAAATCCGGATTAGCTCCTAAGTTTAAACTTTCATTCTAATCTTATTTCGTATAATAAGCAAGGATTCAAATAAATAATATTAGTTAAGTATTTAATTTATCCCAGTAGAGAAATAATTGTTTTCCATTCTCAATATAGTAGATCATATCAAATGTATATTTAACAGTAGATCTAGAAATCTGTTTGATATGTAATATCTTTCTATTTAATTAGCAAAAATAGTCCTTAAAGCTTAGTTTAGTCTAGTAACATGTATACAGCTTCTAGTAGCTGAATATAGAGCAGAACAATAGATTTCATTGATTACCTTTTTCATTACTTTACATTGCTTGATTTGATTTCATACTGGTAATTGTTTAATTATTCCATTATCTATCTCTATCTTCAGTTTCATTTTGTTTGATGTTTATGATTCTGGATTCCAGTCATAAATCAGAATATATAGTAAGAAATAACTGGTTAAATAGGGCCGGGCCTATTAACTAACACCACTTTCTTCCATTCTATTTCTCTATGTCTTTGTAGTAAACATTAAAAAATATTGAAATATTATAAATATAAAATCAAACTAGTATTCTTTAAAGTCCTAGCTACTAAGCTATTACTACTTATTGAAAAAAAATTATTATTAACTTCTACCAATACATTACTCTTTCTGCTATGCATAGTCTTTCTTTCCCATACCCCTACTCTAATAATTTAAGGTATCTTATTCCGTACTTCAATTAGATTGCATACCAAGTCACAAATTTCACAGCCACAAATCATCTCTCTCCTCTGCCAATATAGCCCACTCCTTAAGTACTCCCTTTGTCCCCATAGGACAACCTTCAATCCACCACTTCGGGCCTGTCAATCTACTAAGTAGCACTTTCTCCAAAGCTAACTTGTACTTTCAACCAACATTACTCCCAACCGGCTACCTATCCAGCACTCCAATAGGTAAAGCATCCAAGTTACGACAAATTCAATTCCCGTGTGTATCTTTCCAACAAGTTCTCGCCATTGTTATATCTTCTATTAACAAATATAACAGGGCGAAAGATAGATCATCAAAACGCTTACCTTACTACCAAGTATTTTCAGGTAATTGTGATCTAAGTTTCTACCTTTTATTTCTCTTCTTCCTTTTCTTCTACTTTGTAATATTTCATCTTATAATAAATCATTCTTTTCAGAACTATCTAACGTATCAATGATGGTTTTTACTAGTACTAACCATCACCGACACAAGGTCCTCCCCTTGTCCTCTAATACAGACACAATTAGCCTGCACTCTCTGAATTAGCCGAATACCAAATCAGTATTCAGAATGTCCGCGCACAGGACAGCAAACCTTCATAATATTCGCATCTACCATGCTTCAAATCGTACTAAGGCCATTGCGGGCCTTGTTCTGACAAACGGCATCACCAACAACAATTTTTACTACATGCTCTCTGTTGTGTTGATATTCAAAAGTACTTATACCCTACGTTACGCAACCGGGTATATTGTCCCCCAGGACGACCACCCACTTCAAGTAGCTGATTGTCAATTGATCATAGGTGAAAGCACATTATGTGTGATGATACTACACAACTCCAGTGTGCTGTGTCGAAGACATGCTACAGATAACTCGCATGCGCTCTTTGACGGCATATTCGTACACAATGGATACTCCGGTTTCGTTTGCCGGCTCTACCACCGACAGGGAGCCATATCCAACCTCAGAGAGATACAGCGGCGGCAGGTATGATCGGGGCATATCTGTCGCGGAATCGCATGTCTGATATCCGGATTGCTATCAGGAAAATTACAAGGTGGAGGAGGATGATGGACGCTCACTGGTTTCGAATCCCATGGAGTCGCCGTAAGAGGCGACAAACCTTCAAAGTCTCAGGACTAGCGCTCCGAGCGCATAATAGCGCCCTTCCCAGCCGGACGGCCACCTTATTTCCTCAGGACCCATCATGCAGGCTGAGCCGGAGGCACTATTGACAATGTATGGCTCCCACCTTCAGTACTCCTATTTAACTCAAGAGCTTCTACGGTCAGAATTCAATACTAAACCTCCAAAAGGCAATAGATATTTTACCACGTAACCTGTACGTGAGAAGAAATCTTTCAACTCTTTCATCCTACATCAATGCAAATTCATGCCACGGCAAAATCACACCAGGATGGGCTCTTCCGGAAGAGACCCCAGCTGAGATAGCCGGCTCAATGTACAAAGGTGTTCAAGATTGCTTTGATGAAGTAATTGCCCCAAGTATGAAGAGGAGAAGACCTGATTCAATTTCGCATGAGTTAGTAACTTCATTACTGGATGGGATGGAGGATTTAAAAGTATAGAATGCCGAATTCGGGGCTTATTGGTAAAGCTAATTGCTCGGGGTGTTGTTCATCGTGTTTTGTAATTGAGGCGGAAATTCACAATTAAATTTCCACTGCCTTACTCAAATCTCTAACCAGATACTGCGATGGGAATAGGATTCTGTTCTAAATCATTTTCTAACTTTCAGATTTTTCCTGATTCGAAAAGGAAGCCCTCCACTCTCAAGTGTCTTCAAAATACATAGTGCTTGGAGTACTAGTAAGCCTGCTGTCGTGCCATGTAACTTCCCCACATTCCTACCGAAACATTATAAACTAAAGTTAATACTGTACCGGCTTAACCTAAAAAACTCCCCCAAACAGACATGCTTTATAGACACTGCTGGCTCCCCACATCCGCCTTTACACTTTCATCTTTAAGTGATCCGCCCTTGTCCTCTGTGTCGAGTTCCGCTTGAATCGTAAGAGCATTCAACCCTTCCAGCGGGTCCCACGTTCCACTGCAACTTCAACTCGTTTAACAACAGGGCAAACTCTAAAGTTACTTTCTTTCACTTTTTTTAATTGTTGGATTTTGGGGCCCGTTTACCTATAGACGGCCGTCTAGCAACTAGAGACAGTGCCGACCATCAAAGAAATTCAGTTCGATAAACCGGCTTTAAGCTATATACTAGACAGTATATTAGTTAAACATACAACAATTCTGTTTTCTTTACACACCTTCAACTGTCTCTCTATTTCTAAAAATTGAATTTGTAATAAGTGGTTGGCCTGACGGTGGCGTCTCAAGCGTTATCTGATACACCGCGCGAAAGTGTTTGGCCAATTTTCCACAGCCCTAGATTTTTGTAGCTAGACGGTCAAAAGTTACGTTGCCTACTCTAGGTAAACGCCATCTCCTTTGCCGCACTCTCCCCCACTGTCAAGCCCCTTTAACGGTCGTCATCGTTTCAAGTCGTTAGACGGACGTCTATAGGTAAACGGGCCCTTGATTGCCTTGTTCACGAAGATTAACCATATTCCACTAGAGTCGATTCTTGTTTTCTTTTCCCACCCGATCCTGTGAACAATTTTTCCCCTACCATTCTCGGCATCGAGCAGATAACCAACTCAACAACCCCCTCTCCCAGCTCCGGAAGGACCTAGGAGGATGGGAGACAGCCCTCAACCTAGTGAGTGGAATCAAGAGGTGGTTTGATGATACTGGCAACTCGGGAGTGGATTAGTCCTCTCGTAAGAGTGGTAGAGCATCTTCCAGCTCTCTTGGTCATTATGTTCTTCCTTCAATTCTAGATAGAAACGGGCGGGCCCCAACGTTATCTCGAAAGGTCAGGGCTCGCGCAGCCCGCAAGAAAAAGAAGTTCGCTGCGATTTCGAGGAAGGAGATTCAACCTGTGTGTGGTGCAAGAAAATTAAATTAAATTATGTCGTCAATTGGAGTCTGCAGACTAACCCTGCGACTCGAAGCCTGAACTTTGGCGATGATCTGTACCAAGCTGATATCTCAAAATCCGTCGGGGAGGACACGAAGGATATGAGCCATGAGGGTGATTCTAGTCAGCCCAGCCGGGCATTGTTTTCAAGGATGTCACAGGCCGGGGCAATCCAATATGAGCGGTTAAAACTCCTTCAATGTAGTAGTGTTTATTTCGAGCAGCCTGAAGATCAATCCGAAAACATGAGAATGTCGGCAGTAGGGCAGGGTAGCGCCCCAGAAGAAACGCTACCCCCAGAAATTAAACCCGAAGCGCTCCAAACGAAAATTACCCCACTTGAAGTTGAAGTTGAAGTTCTAGGCAAGCTCGAGCAAGAACACCGACTAGCCAGACAAGAACAAGAAGCGCTTGTTTCCCACTGGAAAAAGGAACACACAGAAGTTCGCCAAACTGTTCAAGATCTGAAAAGTCACATCGAGACACTTGAAACAAAAGTCCGCAAAACTATGGAGAAGGGCGACGCCCAGGCCAGGAGTCATTCTACCTGCTTCGCAATTTAAATTTTGATCATAAACAAGAGCTTTTGCAGCATAGACGAGAAGCTTTAACGATCTAGGAGGAACATATCAAGTACAATGAGAGGAAAGACAAGAAGCATCTAGAGGAGATACAAGAAAAAGATCGCACCGTGGCCTATCTTAGGCAAGCTTTGGAAATGGAACAAAGGGCATTGGTAAAGCACCTGCAAGCGGAACTCGAAGAGATGGTGAACCCTATGCTCGTTGATCACGGTTCCAGAATGATTGAGGAGGAGGAAGCCGATGAACGGCTTGGAGAAAATTCTCAAGAGATGAGTCAACATTACGACGACGACCTCGATCAGATTATCACTAAACTACATGGAAGCGGTGAAAGAGAGGATCTAGAAGAGGCAGCCGAGGAGGCAAAAATGAGTCTTAGACGTGTTATTGAGGAAGCTGGTTTAGATGAGCCACCCGACAAAACTACTCTCATAGCGTTCGGTACTAGACGACTGAGGATGGAATATGTATCGACCAAAAGACTGTTGATCGAGAGTGAAGTGCGCGTCAAGGAACTCATGCAAGTCAACGACGAGATGGGTAGACGTGAAGAACAAATGAAGGGGAAAGTTGGAGCCCTAGAAGGCGAAGTAGAGACCATCAAAAAGACCGTCACAGAAGCAGAGGCAAAAGCGAAGAACCTTTCAGACGAATGCGGGGCACTTGAAGCGAAAATAATAGAGAAGGAAAAGCGCATCAGACAATTGATCTTAGAGAAGGGCCAACTGAGCAAGGAGAACAACGACCTCGAAGGCCGAATTAAGGCTCTAGAAGACGACAAATCATCCCTCGAGCAACTAATCAACGACACCAATCGACTCAAAGAAATCCTCAATACCCAACCTGCGGAAGAAGAAAACCGAGCGCATTCAATCGAAGAAGAAATCCTAGGCCTCCGTTCCCAACTTGATGAGGAAAACGAGCACTCCTGTGCGATCGGAACCGAACAACTGTCCCTCCGCAAGCAAATCGCCGAGCTAGTTTTTTAGCAGTCAGGAGAGCGTTTAAGCACCCACTAAAGCTTATCTTTGTAGATGGTTTGGCGTGCAAAATTTTCTGCATATAAGCCTCTTTTCACCCCCGTTCAACAGCACACCTCTTTCCACAATTCTGGCAACCGATTTCAGAATGAGCTCTCGTGACGAAACCATTTCCCCACCAGCCACCAATTACCTGGCTCCGGACCTTCACGCATTTGTCAATCATCACGCTGGCGAGGAGCTTAGAGAAATTCTAGGCCATACATTCCAGTCCATGACTCATGAACTCAAACAAGAGCTGTTTGCCAAAGCTCCTACGGATACCAATGAATGCGCACAGGCTGTTGGTATATGGATCACGCGACTAAACGTGATCAAGTCTGGACTAGCAAGCTTTCCTATGCTCGTAGATGGAGGTGGGATTACCGCCACTATAGAGTCTCTTACCATAGCGGCTCCGGCAGATGGGACCACACAAGCGCAACAAGCAAGTCCCAGTCAGGCATCTATAAGCGCCTGCTTAGAGCGCGATCAATACCAATGCATCATAACCGGCCGCAAGTTCTACGATGGGTCCTGCACAGAGGTTGTGCCCCTTATTCCGTTCGCCTTCGCAAACCACCCACGCTGCCGTGATCTAGACTTCTGGAAGATGCTGGAGATGTTCTACGGCTCAAAAGCTATCGACACACTGTTTGCTGGACTACTGGAACGGGTAAATAGTCTTGAGAACCTCGTTACTCTTGACAAATCCATCCATGCGATGTTCAATAGTGGAGGGTTGGCCTTGACACCAGGAACAGCCACGAGAGATCCGATTCCGGTTATAAATGATTACAGAGGAGGCTACTGGTTGGACATCAACTATGATCAGGGGGTGTGTTCACCTGACTTCATCCAGTCGACAAAGGGCTTTAGCCCTGGTGAAGTTGGGAAATTGTACCCATGTAGCAGGATAGCTATCGCATATCACGAGACCATGCCAGGCTATGCCCGTACCCTCCCACTACCTTCCTACTTCGCTCTCCGGGCTTTCGTGCTCTCGCTGAAAAGCATCATCGCTTACAAACCTCCCCTAGCTAATGAATTATCACTCTCCGATGCTTCTTCAACCCCCAGCCCAGCTACCCCTGTCGATTTTGGGAATGGGTGTCCGACCGAACCAGCCACCTCCGAAAATCCCTGTGCTGATCTGGTAGTATCGGCAACGAGTGCCATCCTTCAAGCTTTGGTTGGTGAAGGAACCTTGGAGAGGTTACCGTAACGGTCTTGAATGAGGGTGTTTGAAGGAGATTTGTTTGATTTTCTTAACCAAGAGTCTGGTTCCTGGACTGACTGGGATGAAACTAGGCTGTTGAGATATAGTCGTCTGGGTAAGGACATCGTGAGAGAAGTTGTTATGCTTCCTTCTCACTATTGCGTATGAGTGGTTGTAAGCAGATATGTGTATTCCGTATCATGGGTTTTGTGACTGCGTTTAGGTATATCTATACCGTTCATGTTTCGCTTAGCGAGCTATACAACTCAATCAACAATCTTCCGCTGCATAACCAAACCGTCCAATTCGTAACATAGGCCATGTCGGGTATATACCAGCTATCTAGAGGAACCAATCGCTTCTCTTTGGCCGGAATGATCTTTCTTTCTCGCTATACCCTGTAGTCAAATCTATCTTCAACTTGTCGCCCCCTTCAGGATATAGTGCAAATGGAGTCAAACCGGGTCCTCTAAATAGGCCAAATGCGATTCCAAACTAGTCAACCACAACAAGGAATTTTGTAAAAACAAAACCGCTACGCTGAAGCTACTCCACTGGAGAACAAGGTAGCGGTTTTTGTTTTTTAATTAAAGGCGGTAGGAAAAAGTAGTTAAAGATTGAAAAGTGAAAATTTTGGTGAGAGCGGAACAAGTGATAGAATCTACTCAGTGCCATGCTAATAAATACTGTGGATTACTAAGAGAGAGTCATACTTGATGAACAAAATATTAGAGGTAGAAAGTAATAATACTTTGACATTTCTCAACTATTGTGAACTCAATCGACAATCAACATCACGATGCCACGCCTCAACAATAAACGAAAACATATGCGAAGTATTGGACCAGAAGGAGGTCGCCCCAAGAAACGCTCCAACATTGCAGATTCAACAAGTCCTGAACCCGATATAAGCGAACGGCAAAGCCCCCATGATCTCAGTCACCAGCCAATTGCTCCAGAAAGGTCAGGTTTACTCAACAATAATGCTGCAAATACTGCCAATACGACATCGACATCAAAAGGGCCAGCCAGAAGCACTATATGGCGAAGAGCACAAAAGGAGAAGGAGAAGGAGAAGGAGAGACAACGGAGAGTAGAGCAGCAGCAGAATGAGGACAATGCTGAGGAAAATTGGGAAGATATGAAGAGATTAGTAGAGGAGAAATGGCCAATGGTCTCAAAGGAGATCCGAGCAACTGTGCTCAAAAGAGGTATGATTGATTTGAATTTACTTAGTAACCTTTAGTTTAGTAAAAATATACTGATATAGGTGGCCATGAACTAGGGGTTGTGGATATACGGTAGGCATTGAAGTGGAAAAAGCGAATTCCTAAAAGCAATTCAGATCTTGAAAGATACTACCAAGTTCTTCAGTTTATGAACTGGCAGCTGAAGCATCCAGAGCTCCCACGCAAGACAGCAGCACTCAATACAGCAACCGGCTGGGGAAGAAGTAAGCATATAGCTGAGAGTATCATTCGTTGGGAGAAAAGTTGGATACAAACACGATCTATAGTGTTAAGTCAGTGTGGAAAGCATGCAAAGTCTCAAAGCATGCTCAGTGATGAAGGGACTCTGATTGCTATACGAGAGTACATCGAAGAAGCTAGTGAAAGTATGTATTCCATTAGGTTGTAATTTTTCTTGCAAAATTTCAAAACTAATCAATACATTTACAATGTTAGATATATCTGGTCAAGGTCTTGCCAAGGCAGTAACAAAATACTGGACAACACAAACTAGTCAGCAAGATGCAGAGTTGCGGGTATCTTGTGTTTATCAGGCTTTGATTGAGAGACATACAAAAGGGAAAATGAGCTTAACTGCTTCGGTAGCCATTTCCTGGCCAAAAAGATTGGGGTTTGAATGGAAAGAGGTGAGAAAGGGAGTCTGTATTGATGGGCACGAGAAACCAGATATGGTTTTCTACCGCCAACAGCACTTTCTCCCCACATGGAAGGAGCTTGAAAAACGAATGCCAAAGTGGTCTCCCTCTGGAGCCATAGACAATACGCCATTACCACCAGGGCAGCGTCTCTTGATACCTTGTGCCCATGATGAGTGTACCTTTCATTCAAATAATGGCCGACATCATCGATGGATTCATAAGGACAAACATCTTATTCGAAAGAAGTCGCGTGGTCAAGCCCTCATGGTATCGGACTTCATTCTCTCATGCAATCGACTTGAAATGCCTTCCTCTATACCTTTACCACCAATTCTACAACAGCAAGACATTGAACCTGTTCCTGGTCTTAGAATCAACCCTTGTCAAGCTACCGAATATATTAAAGTTGGTCAAGGATTCTGGTGGAAAGGTCAAAATCTAATTGACCATGTGGTTAATGTTGTGATACCTATTTTCGAAGTCACATTTCCAAATGCACAAGCCCTATTTCTCTTTGATCACGCCACCTCCCACACGGCTGATGCACCTGATGCACTTAGCGCATCATACATGTATATGGATCCTGGTGGAAAACAACCGCATTTAAGACAAGGATGGTACTATAAGTCCAATGAGGTTACATTCCATTATCAAAAGATGAGTTTTGACCAAGATGACTTATCAGTACCAGAAAGGTGGAGAGGTAAGCCAAAGGGGTGTAAGATTGTCTTACAGGAGCGTGGTCTATGGCCAGCAGGAGGATTAAGACATGATTGCAAAAGCAAGAAATCCAAGGCGGACTGTAGTCACTTAGGTAATGCTTGCTGTGCAAGAAGACTTTTCTTTGTACAGCTTGACTTTCTAGAGCAAAAGTCATGTCTTCAGAAGGAGATTGAAAGCAGGGGCCATTTGTGCTTGTTCTTTCCTAAATTCCATTATGAATTGAACTGGATTGAATACCGATGGGGAAGGGCAAAGTGGTATACAAGGAAGAATTGTCAATATAATTGGCCTTCACTCATTAAGACAGTTCAAAAAGCCTTGCAGGAAATACCCTCACTTTTACTTCTAAAGTACTGGTGGAAGAGTACACGTATCCTTGATGCTTACTATGCTGGGTTACAGTATGGGACAGAACAATTTACCAATGTAGTTTATAAAAGTCACCGTCGTGTATCTCTAGCTCAAACTCCTTGTTAGATTTTCTCTTAAATATCCTATCATATTATATTAAGTACATGATTCTATTTAATTCTGC
>Ga0307507_10009401_pt1 | contig 13047 bp, 5 predicted proteins | sample 7_EM_MG_FD_207223 | JGI IMG/M metagenome (GOLD analysis project Ga0307507, IMG submission 207223) | Populus trichocarpa ectomycorrhiza microbial communities from riparian zone in the Pacific Northwest, United States - 7_EM | ecosystem: Host-associated > Plants > Roots > Unclassified | place...
TACATTGAATCCACTTCAAAATTGGCCAACAGAATTTGTGCCAGTAAGAATCAACTCTTAACAATTTAATGTATGAGAAGGATAGCAGGCTGTGGATACAAGAATCCAAGAGCCTCTGGAAAAAAAATTTTGCTGTTATCACTCAGATAGAGTAACAAAAACAAACCCTGCCAAAAACCTCCATGGACATGATTAAATGCCACCTCCAGAAGTTCCTGAAGATTCAGCAACATCTTCCAATCTTAATTTCGTTGCTACTACTTCAATCATTTTACCTCTATCTGCTGAGCCATCCACAGCCCTGTTTAGTCTTTTCAACCATATATCATAGTCAACTGGGTATGGAGTTCCACAAAGGCTATCAACATAATCAGCAAATGCCTTCAAAAGAGCTGAAATTTCACCAAGCTGTTGCTGAATCAAACGCTTTGCCCAGCTTCTTTCCCTCCATTGCAAGGCAGACTCGATGGAATCCTGTTGCTGCATAGGCCCCCCACATACAAAAAAGAGGAGGTAAATTAGGCTCTCAGCATCAGATGATGGACAAAGTTTACCATGCTGAAGTGCATGTGATGAGGAGAACTGTAGATTTATTGCCGGGCTATCCCTGTCTTCTAGAACTGCACGTCCCCATGAAATCGGAACATGCAAGAACATCTTTCCAGACCCTTTGGGGTCAATGACACGAATTATGTTCTCGGGACAAAGATCACCATGTTGGACGTTGGCAATTGATGCACTTCTTAGAGCAGCTAGGCAGTCTCGGCAGCAGCGAAGTGCTTCCTCTGAGGAAAATGGGCCATCTCGAGCAACTGTGAAAGAGAGTGGCTCCCCGACTGGAGACGTCACAAGTATCGGAGTTCCACACCATAGGTGATCACAACGCCCTCCAGGACTCTGCTTTTTACATGGACCAGGATGCAAAATCCGGCCAGAGGCAACTATTCTTGGCAAATATTTACATGAAATTCCTTGTTGCTTCAAGATGTTTAACACTTTTGTTTGCCTCTGTACTTGGTACCACAAACTCATGTCTTCCCAGGATGGCTCTAGTCTGGATGGGTGAGCACCCACATATAAAGTGAATAACTCTGCGGGAAAATCTGGAGAAACAGCACTATACATAAAGTAGTTCCCTCCAACCAAAGAATCCTGTATTTGAAAACTTTTATTTCCCTGCTGCTGGTCATCCAACATCAATACATCACCCTGTCTAAGCTTCATATTTGATGCTCGCTTTTTCAAAGAAGGATTGTCACTTTGGTCAAGTTCTTCAATCTCTCCTTGATGTACTATTTGTTGGAAGGAGACCATTGCATTTTCATTTTCAATTAGGCGACACTCCATCCTACGCTTCTGAAGACGGAGACCATGATCTGAAGCCAGTGAGGTTATTGACTTTCTTGGCAACCCCATCCACTGGACTATAGAATGGAATGTTGCCAGAAGTACTTGAAGAGTTCCTAGGTCTCTCCAATTTGCATTACCTAGCTTGTTCCATACCTGGTCAACTGGGGAAACTGCGACTTCAGCATGACACTTGATCCATTCAGTCACAGATTGGTATGGATCAGCTGAGTTCACTTCAAGTTTGCCAATATCACCCCCAAGCTTCACTACCCCACCAAATTTAGAATCAAAAACCAAAATAAATACAGAATCATTGCCAACTGCACTGAACTTGCTCAAACTCTGTGTGATAAGTATATGAACACCATAAAAGAGGGCTTCACAGATACTGCCAGGAGATAATCTTAACTCGTTTTCTGACAGTATATCTGGTCTAAACAAGGCAAACTCCATAACATGATCCCAACGAACTTGCATATCACTCCCAGTTCTTTGTACCAAAGCTAAACCACAGAGCTCTTCAAGCCTTCCCCTTGACACTGCCTTCTCCACGGTATAAAATTTTGATCCAGGATGACGAGGACAAGATAAAAAGAATGGTAGCGGCCCACTTCTGTGCCAAAATGTACGCCACAGGCCATTTACAATAGCATGAAGGAAATCTTCTATTGCAAAATACTTGTCTTCTTTTGAATCATCAGAAGCATATGCTGAGCACGGCATACGATACAGTTGCTGAAATAGGACCCCCTCCAATGCTAAATCAAGCTTGCACAATTCATCAATCGAGAAGGGAGACCTGAAAAACTGCCCCTTGTTGGACAAATCTCCAACTGAATTTTCCAAAACCCAGTCCTCAAGACCTTGTGTGAATAATTCGAGGCTGACAAGTTTCCTTGCATAGTCTTTAAGTGCCTTAAATGCTCTTCTGGAAGCAGGAACAGACTTGCTTGAGGTGGAAATGCCAGATAAACTCCGGGCAGACATCACTATATCCACAGAAATCCATGTGTTAGTTACTCATCATTATCGAGAGAAATCTGAAATAAAGCAGGTTAATACTTAGTTAGAGGACAGAACATCTCCATGTGCTATTTAAGAGAATGACAGTAAACTGTGAGCATGCAATGAGCTGCTTAGTACTTTCCATGCACGTGTACTTGAGAATAATAGGTCCAAAACATCTCTTTTCTATATTTCTCCTTCTTGGCTCATCATCCATATTTCAAATTTCATTGTCAAGCATTGATCTCTCCTATGCAAGATGGAAAGTATGTGTGCCAAGTCTGCATCATCTGTATTCATTAGGTGATGATTCATTTTTTAAAAGTAATAAATCTTAATATTCAAAACCTCGATGATCTTAAAGTGAAAACAATGCATTCAATCTCGTTCTACTATACTTTGAAACATTTAATTTGTAAGTTCTGAGATGAAATTTAGGAACCAACTGAAAGTACTTAAGAGACAAAGATGAAGGAAAAAGGACCAGCCATCATTACAAACCAGAGCTAGATTTCCTGAAACTTCCACTCAAACTGTTTCCTGGAGGTGAGTCCAAATCATTTTGCGAAATACCTGATCCAAAATCATCACTCTTGTAAAACATGGAAAGCAATCAAGTATGGACATAATTAATAATTCATTAACCAAGAAAGGTGGTTTGCAAATTTAAAGCTAGAATAACAAGCTTAGATCAACTGACAATGTTGTTATCATGAAAAATGGCATATGAAAGAAGATAAAATCCGGGCTAAACAAGAAGTAAGGTGGCAGAAAAATCAAACATGGCTAAAGCAAGATCCTCTTTACTTCTAAAGCTTTTGCTTGTCCAAGTAAGAGAAAGCCACAACCCAAATAGTCAAGTACGTCAGATTATTGAAAGTACAGCAAGTAACTGAAGTCAGAGGCCTAAGACAGTGTTAAGGACATCCAAACTGACTAGATCAGACAGGTGTTTAGCACCACTGCAGGTAATCAAAGTGAGAGACATTAGACAAGTTTTTAGAGCAATCAAAAGCAAACCAAGTTCAAAAACCCACTTGAACTATACCGTAAAAACACAATTATAGTTATAAACGAGAAGGTAAATGCACAGCTCGCAAGAATTGCATTCCATAATCCAAATACCAACCTGATCTTGTCTTCCTAAAACTCCCATTCAAACTTTGCCCAGGAGATGAGTCCACATCATTTTCTTGAGATCCTGAATCAACATTAACCATTAATTGAGTGCATAAATTATACTTCAATCTTGTTAATGCCAACACTTTGAAAAAATAGAGAAACGAGCATCCTTCTAATAAGGCAAATGCAGATTGTAATGCTAAAGAACCTCAGCAAAAAAGGGTATAGCCCATCTCTCTATGCAACACTATTATAGCCTTGGACCAGGATAAATGCTGGAAGAAAACACAAACAAAACCATGGCGGCAAAAAAGCATTATTCTTGACATATAAACATGAAAAAAAGTTGTTTTCCTTTGGGAATTTGATTAATTCTGCAATAAAGTAAATATTTTTTACATAAAACACAAGCTATCTATATGACAGATAGCGGAGGTTAAAGCAAATAATGTAATCTACATATCCTTGCAAGATTCCAAATTCCCAACATATCTAAATATTATATATTTGCACATCTGGCTTAATTAACTACACAACAAAAAAATGCCAACAAGGAGAGTCAGAGAAAGAATAATGCCATTCAATCACATTATCTGCCAAAAATGAACTCACCTAATAATTCCATGGCTACAACTCAAACTCAAGCCAAAATGCAATCTTCAACAATGTTAATCTGCAGATCTTTGGAGTATCTAAAACCAAGCATTGTTCAACATAACCACTGCATTGTGAAAAGAAAAACAATTTCTTGTGTAGAGGGAGAGTGTGGAACAGTAATGGGAAGGAAAAGGAGAGATCTTGAACTGTACATCGGAGAAGAAGAGACCCAAATGGGAGACATTATCAGAAAAACGAAAAGAAAAAACAGAAGCAGAAGCAGAAGAAGCAATGGTTCTTGCCAGATGGGTTCTTTCTTGTTTTGAAAAGAAGAGACAGTAAGACAGCAGCAACAAAAAAAAACAACAGATGAATAACAAGAAAGAAATGAAGGACAAGAAGCAAAACAAAAGCTCTTTCACTGCTCTTTAAAAGCTGTAGAAAAGAAACCACAGCCTCTAATCTAACAATGTTCCTTCTTCTTTCTTTGTTTTTGTCTTGTCCCCACAAGTCTTCTTTGGCAGTTGGTCCCACTGACATATGATGTTTTTTATTTTCCTCTTCAAGCTTGTCTCTCGAAGCTGCTGCTGTTTTTCCATGCGTGATCAACACACACACACGCCCCTTGTTCACTTCCTCCTGTTCTTATTTTTTAACAAGAAAAGAAATGCATAAATACCCTATTTTGATCATTCTTTGGCCATGGATCCCTGGTCGTACTCAGATAGGACTTCAATCCTATTGCTTTTGCTCTTTTTGTGCTTGATGGATGTTCAATCCTTGTACTGGTTTCCTTAAAACAACTCAGTCTGATGTAATTAAAAACTCGAATAATCGACCTCATAATTTAGTTAAAATTCGTTGTAATCAATTCAGGGATGGAACAATGGGAAGGTGAGGGAGTGATGAACACGCTCCATTGATTAGAGAGTGGGTTAATGGGGTATACTCAAATGGGAGTAATGTCAGGTTCAACTTCACTTTTGCTGGAATTCTTATATAATATTTGATTTATATAGCTTCTGGTCCAGTCAGTAGTTTTCACCAATCACCATCCCACCCTGCTGCTGGTCCCAAATGGTCCTCTACTCTCCCTAAACTGGCACTGTATTACCTTGAGTCATCATAGTTCATCGAGCAAGTTATGGGATAATTTTCTTTTTTCTTTATTTTTTTGTTCTTATTTTCCATGTTTTTGTAATTAAATCTGGGAAACATCCACAAGCTGCTTCCAACCAAAAACATGCCATGCAGATAGAAACTATCCACCGATAATTGCCATGGAAAAATTAGAAATTGATGGCCAACTATACAAAGATTTAAGGAGCCTAGATATCATCAAACATAATAAATGCACAAAACTTCCACCCAAATATTCCATGTTGATTATAGAGAACTGAAGAAACTACCACCCAACCCAAGCACTCGCGATTCCAGCAATTAATGTCATTAATTGAAAGGGACAAGCTGATATCAATAATATTATTTTAATTGATGCTGAGTGATTTCACTAATTAATCACTTAGACTTTGTCATTTCCAAAAATAGTCCACGGTTCTTGAAATTTTATATTTAATTAGTGTTCTAATATACAAGTAATGTTTTTTTTCTCTATTTTATGTGGATAAAGTAATCCAAACAATACCCTTTTTTTTTCTCATGATATTTCTTGATTGTAGCATGGCATCCATGGTTCCCGTGGTTCAGACCATACCTTGAAGAAATTCATAAAAAAACCAAAGGCGTGGGGGCTAAGGCATGAGGCATGACCATCCGAAATTGTATAGCACTAAACACAATGATTAGGCAAATCTATTGTTTATGTTTTTCCATAATGCGAAGACCGCATGAGTGTCATGAAGACATTAATTACTTGTAGATGTCGCCATATATTAATCATTATCATCATCTCTTATGAGGTTGGCTAAGAATGCATGGGTGGCCGCACCCTTCATTTACATTCCAAACTGGTCCAAAGGCCTGAGCTATGCCGGGGGGTGTTGATAGTCCAAACGCCGGTGCCAGGCAAGGGAGGTCGGCCCATGGGCGGGTGTACGGCCTAGCCTATCCTCACAGTGAAAACACCTACAGAGGGACAGCTTCCCGAGCACACATCACCCTTCTTAGGAACGGGTTCACCTCATGGGCTCCGGTTTCTATTACTACAATCTTATATTTCTACAGAGATATCGTGTCGTAATAATTATTTTTTAAAATATTTTTTATTTATAGATATATTAAAAAAAAGCTCAAATTCTTTTGATTCCTTCCGTGTACAATCCCATCAATGAATAATGATAATTAGCTGTAGTTTATAAAACTAATCTTAGACAACAACACAGCATCAATATAAAAATCAGAAAGCCAAGGGGAGAAGGGCGGGGGAATTTTTTTGGATGCCTTCATTAATTTTAATTTAATCATTAAATTGTCTCCTAATTTGTAGAGAAGTAAACCCAAGTTCAATAATCACGTTTAATGACTTATCCACCAAGCCCAACAACTCGTCCAAGAGAAAAGCCCATTATTCTCTTTGAAAGGTCTGAAAAAATTGCGAAAAAGATTCGAAGTTGATAAAAAAATAAATAATAATAATAAATAAATAAAAAGCCTCTCAAAGTGCAACCAATCAATAATCAAAAGGAAAAAAGAGCTTGAATCATGCTTGACTAATTTTTCTTAATTGTTTTTGGATTTCTTGTGTTATTTTGAATTTTATGTTATTTTTCTTTTATATTTTAGGATTTTGATTCTATTACCTAGGCATTATAAATTTTTTTAAGAGACAGATTTTATTTGTTTTATTTTGAAAAAAGTAAATTGCAAATTTAAAATTCAAGCTTGCAACTTTTTTTTTTATCATCAAGTATTTCAGTGCTTTTATTGTTTTTGTGCCTTCGCCTACATCAGGGTCCCTATACGATGGGAAGGAAAAAAACCAACTGTAAGGATATAGAGAAATGTAGAAAACAAGATTTAAAAAAAAAAACACAGTAATATAGAAGATGAAAAGCCCATGACCTGTGTGAAAAAAAAAAAACCTAAAAAAAATTATTTTTACTATGTATCACTTTACAAAATATTATTTATTGTAATAATATTTTATTTTATTTTAATTTAATTCTTTAATATTTTATTTATTAAAAATTGTATTTTATGATTTGTTTTAACTTTCTTTTAAAATGGTTATTCTACTTTTATGAACTAGATTGCGAGCTTAGTGGCTTAACCTGGTTGACTTAATTTTTTTTATTGTTTTTTTTCATAATTACAACATTCAATATTGAATTAATTAGGAATTACGCTTCATGATTTTTCAGTTTGATTTTTATGAGGTTATCTTGATCTCATGAACCAAGTCATAAGTTTTACGAATTGATCCGTAATTTTTTATTGCATCCTTTTTTAAATTGATTTCTTTTTTTTTTTTTATCCCTTGACAATGGCTTGATTGTTAATTGAGTTTCGTAATTTATTTTGATTTATTTTCAATAGAGTTATCTTCATTTCATGACTCAAGTTGCGGTTTGGGAGGTTAACCTGAGTTGACTCAAATTATTTTTTTAGTTTTTTTCATGAAATTATCTTGGTCTTATGACCTATGTTATGAGTTTGGTGGGTTAATTCGAGTTTTTGTTATTGTTTTTTTTCAATTTCATCTTTAAAGTTTATTGGGATTTGAACTTCATTATTTCTTTCGGTTTGCTTTGTATGAGGTTATCTTCATCTCATAAATTCAGATTGTGGGTTTGACATATTAAACCAAGTCGTAAAATTGACAAGTTAACTTGAGTTGACTCATGTTTTTTATTTTATTTTATTTTAAATAGTTTTTTTTTAATTTCATCATTTAATATTGAGTTGATTAAGAAATGAGCTTTAATTATTTTTTTAATTTGTTTTTTAATGGGATTATAATAGTCTCATGACCTGGATCGATTCAATATATTATTATCTTAATATTTTAAAAAATAATGTTATCTTGAATTTTTTAGTCAAATAATATTTTCATTGATCATCTAAATTATCTTTAAATTTATAAAATTAATCAGATCATATCATATCAATCATCATATAATTTATTTATTTTTTTACTAAAAACATGTTAGCAATAACTGATAAATTTTTTACTTCAAACAAATTTCATCCGCTCATCCAGTGATGACCTAAACTATAGTCTGTTGAACGCTATGCAAGCAAAAATAAAAAAATAAAAAGGAGAAAAGAAACAAAAAAAATTATTCAAAAAACAAAACAAAATAAAATTCAACGAATGAGAAAAGAGAAGAATGGCTAAAAAGAATAGGTTGGAAAAGGGTAATATAGCAGAGAATCAAAGGGAAAAGAAAGTAGCATAAGAAACCTATGCAAGCAGCGACAGATCAAAGGCAAAGACAAAAATGGAGCAAAAATTCCTTCAGAAACCAGATAAAAAAAATCAACCAAGAGCATGCAAATGGGAATAAACCATAAAGATCCCTAAGTGGTTTTTTTCCCAAAATGAATTTTGCCTAAATCTTTAAACATTTCAGCATAGTTTTTAAACCCGACCCAGTGACCGGCCCGGTCCAAGATCCGGTTCCAGGTTTTCACCGGGTCATCAGATCGTCCGGGTCAATTTCTATTTTTTAAAAAAGTCAAAATGACATCGTTTTAGTAAAAAAAAACAAAAGTCAACAGGTTGCAACCGGATTTTACCTGGTCAAACCGCTGGGTTACACCAGATCATTACTTTTCATATTTTTTTTCAACCCGACCCGGTTTCAGCCCTGGGTCAGCCGGGTCTCGGGTCGACCCACCGGGCCGGGCCTAATTTCAAAACTATACATTTCAGGTAACAAAATTTTAAATATTTTAAACGATGGGTAATTCATATAATTACCCAAATTGTTTTCAGATAATTTGGATAATTCTGATTATCTTTTCTTTTTAATAAATTTTTAAAATAATCTAAAATGATATAAAAATATTTAAAAAATATTAATTTTAAAAAAAAATTAAACTTTTTAAGAACATTTCTGAAATGTTTACGAACTTGCTATAAATGGCTCTCATTCCCCACCTTTCACTTGCTAACTTTGAAGGATAAGTATAACCCATTCGAGTTAACGTTGGTAATTTAGTTTTGGTATATAACTGGATTGGTCTCTATTGTTTTTTTCTCTCTTCTTTCATAAATTAACTAGACACCAACTTGCTATAAATTAACTAGACACCAACTTGCTATAAATGGCTCTCTCATTCCCCAATCCCCACCTTTCTCAGAAGGTGGGTCTTCGACTTCACAACTGTAACCCGTTTCATTCTCATCATTTTTGCGTGCAATGATCCTCCCTTCGGGTTTTATGGGCTCTTCTTTTTCTTTCTTTTATGGTATAATTTCTTTTCTTTTTTTGTTGTAGGTTTTAGTACTTAAATAAACATGATAATTTGACCAGAAAGTTTACTTCTTTTTTAAAATTTTGGTTTGTTGTTTTTTGCTAATTTGTATTGATGGGTTCTGAATGTTTTGTTTGATTAGCTCTTCAGTGATAGTTATATTATCTGGGTTTGATTTTTGTTAAATAAAAACAAGAAAGATGGGATTTTTTTTGTTAAATTCTGACTGGTTTTGGAGGTTAAGGGAGAGTAGTTCGAGGATCATTCACGCAAAAATGATGTGAATAATGGGTTATTATGTGAAAAAATGATCTCGTTATTGAAGGATAACCAGAGCTCAAGAGGGTCCTTGTTGCAAAAGGTTCTTGTTAAGGTATGGTCCTTTTATCCTCTCAGAAAGTATACCCTTTTCATATAAAATTTCATTTCCTTTTGGATTTTTAATGATAGTTACCTTTTATTAGATTCTGGCGCGCAAAGTTGTCTGTACTGTTTTTCTTTTTGTTTACTCACTTGGCTAACAAGCATGAGTTCTGTGTTTTGTATGTAATGCTTTTTGTAATAACATTTCTGTGTCTGGCTATTCCTCTGTTGTGTGTTTCTGTTTTCTTTTCTGGCAACAATATGCTTGTTGTCTACATAGGGAGGTGTAAGTTGGGATCCTTACAATTCATTTTAAAGGCTATCCATATTTGGAGCACTGTTATAAGGAGCAAATTCTTTCTGGATCTTAATAACAGTTATACAGGTGTAGGGATGGGGCACACCCTACATTTCTGATTGCATTCTGTATGCTGATTTGATTCATTCTTCATCTTCAGTCTCTCTGGCTGTCGATTGAAATTTTGCATTATAGAATTAATCGGATGAGACCGAGTCTTGATATTGAAAATATTTATGGATTATTGGTCATTATTACCTCGGTATCTTATAAGAATTGGGTGCTTCATATATAGCATCTATAAAAATCTGTGGCTTGTAGCTATTGCCCCATGTAAGTTAAATGGGGAACCAAGATTCATGTAATTCAAATGGCTATTTGGCTGTGGATCTTCTGTTTTGAGCAGTTGTTCTGTTTGCTTCTGCTTTTGGAGGTCGTTTGCTGGCTGTTTTGGAGGGAAAATGAAGGTGTTTAACAGTTGTCTTCTTTTCCTTTTCATAATGTGGTAATAGACTAATAGTTGCTTTATAAGAACACGTTTCTTATCTCTTTGATGCTAACACATTAGAATTGCCATGAAGGTGTTTATTTCTTCACCACAAAAATGATGCATTAGTTATGATTTTGACATGTGGCATTTAGTTCTGCTCACTCGACTAAAGGAAATTCACACACTGTTTTAGTTTATTTTTTTGCATTTTCCAGATTGTTTTTTCCTCCAATTCCAAAGATCCCGCATGGCTACGTTTCACAGCTTTGCTGCACTACTTGAGGTTTCTCTCAGCCAGCTAGGTATCTTCCATAGTAGATTTATAGTTTTTGTTATGCCTGTTTATTTGGTGGTTCTTTCATAGGTCTGCCATAATTTATTATGTTTTGTTTGATTTTTCTATGCCTCTTTTATGTCACACAAGATTTTAAAAGCTAAAAGGTTTCTTGTGTGCTTGGCTGAATTAGGTGTGCATTGTCTCTCAGACATGTCAGTGGTCACAATATCTCATGACGTACTACACTGGTAAACTCTATTCTTCAATGCTTGCATTCAATTTTAGGATTCAGTTGTTAATTTTCCATACTGTTTCGCTGTGACAGGGCCATTGTCAGTTGCAGTTTTAAGATCTAGTTAGTAGCTTTGGATTGGAACATTTTCTATTTACCACAGTTAATTTACTTTTGACACATCAGAGGTTCCATGAAGAATTGTGCGCCCGCGTGCATGCCAGTGTTGTGTTTCTAGGAAATTTTATGCAACTCTCATTAAATTTTATGTATAGACGATGGATCATTTAATTTAAAGAAGAGACTAAATATTAGCGAAAATAGTCTCAATTGGATGTCTGATCCTTCCAAAGAGAGGGAATTTCATTTATGCCATATCCTTGATTTTGATCAGTCAATCAATCAATGCCTCGCCACATTTGTTTTGTCATTTTTTTCATGGTTTTTGCTTGTTTATCTGGCTTTGGAGATGCAAAGGACAATAGCAAATTAAACTGATTAGATGCAGAAGTATAGAGATGACAAGATCAAAGATAGAAAGACGACTACTGGTGAAGAATAACAAAGAAGTCCAGAGTTTTTGGAGAGATTTGCTAGTAGGTTTATATGTTAGTTTTTGCATGCAGGCCAGGCTCCAAGCTTCTCTCCTTGAGTGCGTTTATGTGTTTGATCTACGTCCGAAGGGGTTCAGCAGAGGCCAATCTTGCCAACTTTCTAGTTTGGCAATTGTTTTAAGCGGTGGCTGTAGATTTCGAGCCATGAACACGTTTCTTTTTCCGGGTGGTGTTTATGGCGGGGCAGCTCAATGTGCTCCCCAGTGGCCAGGATGCCTCAGGCACACTTTCCCCGACGACATTCTTCTTTGGGCCATTTTATGTGAATGGAATTGCAAATCATTTTCAGTGAATGAAACACTGTTAGGTTTGCTTGCTGTTTTGCCACAATCCTCATTCAAACACGCGCATTGGATTGAATTCATGTCCTTCTTAACCCCTTTTGAGTAGGCTTTGATCATAGCCAGCGAAAACTGTGATTCACCATGTAAATCTTCTGTTTTCTTTATTTTCAATAATTTGACTTTCACTGATTTTGAATGCTTCATATCTTATTTTGTTAGCCCCTCCAAAAAAAATGCATTTTTGAATTTGTAAATTAATTGTAATGACAACACAAGCCGAAAAATAATACTACTATCAAACTTGTTTTTTAAAATATTTTTAGTTTTAAATTAATAGTTTTTTACTTTTTTTTTTATTGTTTTGATTTGTTAATATCAAAAATAAAAAAAAAATATTGTTTTGATATATTTTCAAGTGAATAATACTTTGAAAAATAATATTTATCACGCTCACAACTTATGTCTTGAATAATCAATTAATCTCTTTATTTTAGTAATTTGTTTTATTTTTTCTAGCCAAGTGGCTGGTGTATGATAAGCTAAGGTAGTTGGTGGTTGGTACTAATATTTTTTTTTCGTGAATTTAGACTCGTCGATACTTAAATAAATATTTTTTTTAAAAAAAAAATACCATAATATTTAGAGAGACTTTAAAAATAAATATCCAGTTAATCATATAGATTAAGAACCTTTTTATTTGAAGATTCATAATCTTTTTATAGTATGTGAATATATATATATTTTTTTTTAGAGGAAGGGTTGTAATATCTTCTTGCTTTGATAGCATTGAAAATGAATAAAATATTCCTTATATATTATCAATGAAGGATAAATATTTCTTACACATCATTAATGAAAAATAAATATTATATTTTTCTGAAAACTTTAATACATTTAGGTGTATAAAAAAATGAGTATTTTTTTACCTTAATTTTCGATGTTAAAGGTCATAATAAAGACTTAGCGAGAAGTTGAGCCTAGAGATGATGAGTATGTTAGTTTTTTAGTTTCATATTTATTTGAACTCAGCGCGTAG
>Ga0307507_10009402_pt1 | contig 13047 bp, 11 predicted proteins | sample 7_EM_MG_FD_207223 | JGI IMG/M metagenome (GOLD analysis project Ga0307507, IMG submission 207223) | Populus trichocarpa ectomycorrhiza microbial communities from riparian zone in the Pacific Northwest, United States - 7_EM | ecosystem: Host-associated > Plants > Roots > Unclassified | place...
GTATCGTATTGTATCGTGTCGTGCGCTGTGCGATTTGAACTAACCGTTTGAACCCTCAACTTCGACGAGTGACAGTCTGTGTTGGGATAGTTAGTGAGCTATTATATGTCGGAGGACCTATCGTGGGAGGACTAACAAATAGCGCACACGAACTAGGCTAGGGATAGACTGAGGGGCAAATATAATCAGAAACTTCGTTCGCTCGTCCTCTACTCACTAGACCAAACATAAGAATATATGGAGTATAAGGAAATCGTCTTGTTCATTCCATCGTTCCCCACACTCATCTATTTCCCTCTATGTATGACCCCACTTGCCTACATACTTCCATAACGATGATAAAGGAAAGACATACCATAAACCGTCTCCGTCAATCCTTTCATCTCTTTTCAGCTTCAGAACAAATGAAATCACTAAAGACATTCTGTAATCTTTCATCTTACATTTCCGCTTGAATCCAGTCTCACATCTTTGTTCGTTGACTATCCACTTCTGTCAACTCTGAAATTGTATAGAGGAAAGAGCGGTGATAATAAATCGCTTGGAAATAATAAACTCTCAAGTGCAGCAGTGCGTGTAAACGGGCTGTAGCAGACTCGAGCTTTTTTCGCACGTGGTGGCCACAGTGGCCTTGTTCATGTTCCGGGGCGGGGCTACTCTGGGTTCTAATGAAGTACAATTCAATAGGATATCCATCGACCGTTTGAACTCTTACTTAGGCTAGTAGTCGAAAGGCAATTAGTCCCAACGAACTTACTCCTCGATCAATAGAAAAGTAAAGTAGATTATCTTTGCAACAAGAGGTCATGCGCAGCGGACACAGAGTGTGGATGCGGATTTGGAGTGATCGATTGTATATAACTAAGATAAAAGAAAGTGATAAAGGAACAAAGACAGAAAACACTGGTGACAGTGATCGGATGAAAACAACATGAAAAACAGACAGAGACGGAAAGCGATGGATGCTATGAAAACATAAGTGGAGGGTATTCCTCCTTTTATCGACGAATCTCTCCCACTGCCTTCCTTCCATCCATTTCCTGCGAACAAACGTACAAGAGATTGTGGTAAACTCTGATCAACAGAGTGGTGTATGATGGTGTGGGTGAAAAAACTTCTCGCAGTTTCATTGCTCATAATAGTGCGACAAAAGGTGTTCAAGACTGTCTGAGGTTGATTGATAGTGCGACATCTTGGGTGATACTCGTCTCAGGCTGTGTGGGAGTGAGACGCAGAAGGAGATAGTGGTTTAGAAGACAGAATGGTGCAACCTCAAATGAGCAGGTTTCGTAGAGTTGCTGACCGATAGTTGTCGCTAGATGCTAGTGGTGATTGATGTCCGTTTCCGATAATGGTGAGCAGCTAAACTAAGCAATTTCTAACAGATTACGATAAAATTAATGTGGCAATCTGCCATGGCAGCACTGCGCTGGGTCCCATGAGTACTATGCTTAGCGTTCGCAGTGGATATCCGAAAGCACGGCGCCTATCTTCTCAGAGCATAGTACGAAGCTGTAGGAAGAGCTTTCCAACCTGTATCAACATCACGGGTAACTATGCTGTGATACTTTAAGATAGGTGGTATGTAAGTTTTTCGACTTGCTCATTTCATAAGGCTTGATGCACTTGTATAAGTATATATGCCAAGCTAGCCGATTCCACAGCAGTTAATTAGAATATATATACTAGCTATACTAGCCTGGCCTCCATTAGTTAGAGGACACAATCCGCGTGCAGGCACTCCAAGGTGTTTGCTCATCCTTGTGCAAGATTTGTGCTGCGCCATCATCGCAATTGCAGAGGTGTGGCATTTCTCCTACAAGGGTGTTGGTAGCACGAGTTTCGTAGAGATTGATTGGATGGTCTTAAGGTAGCCATGGGCCCCACGAAACACCCCGCTTTTCTCCAGCCCTCTGGGATTTCAGTAGTCGACTGACTCCATCATCTATCATCTACAGTCCTAAGCAGAAAAAAAACAAAAGATGACCCAATCGTTCAGTAATAGCACCAACTCTTTGGACACGGCTGTTCGAAGCAGAAAAAGACAGAAGGTGTCTCAGTCATTCAGTAATAATATCAACTCCTTGAACACGACTGTTACGAATAACTTTACTGTTGCCGATGACCGATCTGAAATCCTTACCTGGCTATCCCCGCTAGATCCTAAGTTACGACATCAGGACATTCAAAGCCGCAGAGCCGAAAATGTAGGGGAATGGCTCTTACGAACTGAAGAATTCAAAAGCTGGTACGCTGGTAGTGAGGGAAGCGGATGCGATAACGCGGTTTTGTTTTGCTATGGAGATCCAGGAGTCGGTAAGACTTATATTAGGTAACAGAGGCGAACTTCGTGGAATGGAAGAATAAATGGCAAGTGCTGACAAGCTGTGATGCTAGCTCATTAGTGATAGACAGCTTGTGCAATCAGGCTGAGGGACGGAATGCCACCATTGCATGCTTTTATTTTGACTTCGCTGCCCAGAAGGAGCAATCCCCTACGAGCATGCTGGGCGCCCTACTGAAACAGCTGGTTTGGGGACTGGAGGAGACCCCGGAGGAGGTCTCACGAGCATACAAAAACCAAAAGAATGCCATTGGTGGTCGGGCGCCACAACTTTCTGATATTGTGAAGATGTTGCAATCTACCTCTTCCAAAAAGCGCATGTTTATATGTATCGATGCTCTAGATGAATGTGCGGTAGAGCATCAGGTCAAGCTTCTCAATTCGCTAAACGAAATTCTCCAAAAATGTCCAGGCACTCGAATATTCCTGACTGGAAGACCGCACGTTCGGCCTGAGATCGGGAGGCGTCTTGCTGGAAGAGTAACGAGTGTATCAATAAGTCCCAAGAGGGATGATATTATCAGATACCTCAATTCTAGACTGGGCGAGGACACAATCCCAGATGCGATGGATAGTAATCTAGAGGCAGACATGCTAAAGAAAATTCCTGAGGATATTTCCGAAATGTACGTAGAAGCAATAACACTGGGGAAGCTACCTCAGGTTATCCGCTGACAGACACATATCTAGATTCCTACTTGTCTCGCTGAATATTGATGCGATCCTGCAAGAAACAACAATCCATCGCAGGCGACAAAGGCTCGGTGCAATGGTTGATGGATTGGGGTTGGGGGATGCTTACGGTGCAACGCTGGATCGGATAAGGGGATAGGGTGGGGAGAAATCAAGGCTTGGCATGGCCACTTTGATGTGGATCTCTCACTCGGAGCGGCCCTTGAAGGCAAATGAGCTGTGCCACGCCCTAGCAGTCGAAATCGGGTCGCCCTATCTCAATACCGACAACGTTCCTTCAATCGGGACATTGCCGGCCTGTTGTCAAGGGCTTGTTGCTACAGACAAGGAGACTTCCACGGTCCGATTAATCCACTTTACCCTTCAAGAATACCTCTGAGTCCATCCTCACCTCTTTGGTACTGCTCACTCGACAATGGCGGAAACCTGCTTGAGTTATCTGAATTCCCAGCAGGTCAAGGCTCTGCCCACCAGACCCTTTCCCGATCTCCAAGAAACGCCCTTTCTCGAATACTCTTCTCTATACTAGGGAATCCATGCAAAAAGGGACAGGCTGGAAAGCTCTTCCTGCAGCTTCGTACTAGGCTCTGAGAAGATAGGCGCCATGCTTTCGGATATCCACTGCGAACGCTAAGTATGGCAGATTATTGCCACATTAATTTTATTGTAATCTACTTCACTTTTCTATTGATCAAGGAGTAAGTTCGTTGGGACTAATTACTTTTTGACTGCTATCCCAAGTAAGAATTCAAACAGTTGATGGATATGCTATTGAATTGTACCCCATTAGAGCCCAGGGCAGCCCCGCCCCAAAACATGAACAAAGCTACTATGGCCACCACGTGCAAAAAAAGCTCAAGTCTGCTCCAGCCCGTTTACACCGCTGCACCTAAGAGTTATTATCTCCAAGCGATTTATTATCACCACTCTTTCCTCTATATAATGTTAGAGCTGACAGAAGTGGATAAGTTAGTTAACGAACAAAGATGTGAGCTAGATGTAAGGGGAAAGGTAAGATGAAAGATTACAGAATGTCTTTAGTGATTTCATTTGTTCTGAGGTTGAAAAGAGACGAAAGGATCGACGGAGGTAGTTTATGATCATGTCTTTCCTTTATCATCGTTATGGAAGTATGTAGGCAAGTAGGGTCATACATGGAGGGAAATGGATGAGTGTGGGGAACGATGGAATGAACAAGACGATTTCCTTATACTTCATATATTCTTATGTTTGGTCTAATTAGTTTAGAGTAGAGGACGAGCGAACGAAGTTTCTGATTATATTTGCCCTTTAGTCTAGCCCTAGCCTAGTTCGACCGTTGCGCTATCTGTTAGTCATCCCACGATAGGCCCTCCGACATACTGTATAATAGCTCACTATCTATCCCAGCAGACTATCACTCGTCGAAGTTGAGGGTTCAAACGGTTAGTTCAAATAGCACAGCGCACGACACGACACGACACGATACAGCACCGTAACTTACAAGAAACTCACCAACGCCGTTAGCCGGGCCAGTATAAAAAACGCTTTAGATATCAATAGAGATGAAACTTAATCCCTAAGTCATTCGTTTAACAATCCGCTAACCTCGGCAAGTTGGCAATCTGAATCCCGCTGACCACAAGCAAACCCAATTCATCAGTACTTTCTACAACATAAACTTTTGGGGAAAAGAGACCATTACCGCAACTCGAGCAATTAGACTATGCGCTAGGACGTTGGAGTTACCTCTCATAGTAAGGTCTCGCGCTTGTTTCTTTTTATTTGTCTCCGAGAGCATTGTTTTTGTTGTGCTTTTCGCTTATTTTCTCGAGGAGGAAACCTAGGATGCCCGGCGCATGGTCCAATTATTCGAGCTCTTGCGGTACCCGACGTTAAACTTTATAGTGTTAGATACCGGTTTCTAGTGGTGGCTGTACAACTGTGATTACGGGACGGTATATCATTCGAACACCGATGTCTCGGACGCGGCGAGGTTTTTTCCCTCCTGGCTGGGGACATTACATTGTGGTGGGCAAAGGGGGGCTAGGCAGGAGGATAGAACATAGCTCCGGACCCGTTTGTATGACAAGTTGATGTGGATATTGCACAGTGCTGTGGGCCCTTCGATCGCTGTTGACAAGTTGGGGTATGATATTATGGTGTGCTCGTGGGATGGAAGTCGGTTAATTTAACAGCTAAAAGACTCCTCACTGTATTAAGCTCCCTTGATGAGCGAGACTAAAAGTTGTGGATAACTTGCCAACCCCAGCTCCAACCCAACGCCCAGCGGGAGAGTCATGTAAGCATGACATTCATTAAGCCACGTCCATAGTGGGAACTGGTCACCGTCACACCTTAACGACTAGCTTTTACGTTGATGAATGTGAGAAATACTTGCGCTTCGTATTTCTCTTATATCTAAATAACTCTCAAGTCTATATTTTAAAGGTCGGGGAAATGGGGAAAAAGGAATTATAAGGAAGATAATGAAATAATGAAACAGTAAACAAGCAAAGAGGATTTAGGGCCGGAAAATGACAACAAAAGTATATAATATTATGACGAAAATCCGAAGCTATACAAGCTCATCTCACCACAGCAGGAATAGCCCCACCAACGCCAAACCATAGATTGTAAAACATAAATTGACGAATACTTACTAGACTACATAAGGAAATGGGTATAAAGTTTTGAGCAGTATGTGACAGATATGCACATTCAAGTTCCCATCACATATGATTTCATTCGATCAAAAGAAAAATATTTAGGAGAGTCTCTGTGGCAGGCTTAGTCCTAAGGGAGGGGAAGAGGGCAAATACTAGAAGGCGGCATTTTGAACTGCGGGAGGAGGCGGGGGTGAGGGGGGGGGGGGGGGAGAGGGAGGGAAATGGCGGCCATAGACATGTTTAGGGAGTTGATGCGGTCCCTGCGGAAATGGGGCATAGGTTATCTGTATTCGAAAGTAGTATTATAAGGAGGGTGATGCATCCTCGGCCGTGCTAGGGGGGGTAGGTTTTGGCTGTAGTAGCGCTATTACGCCTGCATGGCCACGCCGAGTAGCATACGAGAGGGCTGTATCGCCAAAGTTGTCCCGCTTGTCGGGGTCAACGTCGTCCCGTTCAAGTAGTATTTTCACCACTTCCTCGTGCCCTTCCTCAGTAGCAAAAGAGAGTGGTGTTTGACGCCAGCTATTTGGTTTGTCGGGGTCGATGTCGTCCCGTTCGAGTAGTATTTTCGCCACTCCCTCATGCCCATTCTCAGCAGCAAAAGAGAGTGGTGTTTGGCCCCAGCCACCCGGTTTATCGGGGTCGATGTCGTCTCGTTCGGGTAGTATTTTCACCACTCCCTCGTGGCCATACCGTGCAGCATAGCCGAGTGGCGTTTGGCCGTGCATATCTGATCTGTCGGGGCTAACGCGATCCTGTTCGAGTAGCATTTTCACCACTCCCTCGTGCCCATCCCCAGCAGCTTTAAAGAGTGGTGTTTCACCCGAGTGATTTAGTTTGTTCGGGTCGACGTCGCCCCGTTCGAGCAGTATTTTCACCACTCCCTCGTGCCCACCCTCAGCAGCTTTAAATAGTGGTGTTTCACTCCGGTGATCTGGTTTATCCGGGCCGACGTCGTCCCGTTCGAGCAGTATTTTCACCACTCCCTCGTGCCCATTCCAAGCAGCCCATACGAGAGGTGTATTACCCACACAGTCTTTTTGGTTGATATCACAACCTTCTACCTCTACCAAACTAGCTACAATCTCGACGATCCCGAAGAGGGATGCACAGTGTAGGCCACTAAACAGGGAAAGCTTATCGAGATTGAGATCGTAGCGATACAAGTCCTGTTCTTCTAAGAGGATTCTCATGGATATATGGGGATTATGGCTGTTAAACAGCTGCAGTGCAAGCAATTTTGCGCAATCTGAAAGCTCCCTTTTTGCATGGATTCCCCAGTATAAAGAAGAGTACCGGAGAAAGGGCATCTCTTGGAGAGAGGGAAAGGGACTAGTGGGAAGAGCCTTGACCTGCTGGGAATTCAGATAACTCAAGCAGGTTTCCGCCATTGTCGAGTGAGCAGTACCAAAGAGGTCGGGATGGGATCGGAGGTATTCTTGAAGGGTAAAATGGATTAACCGGACCATAGAAGCCTCCTTGTCTACAGCAATGAGCCCTTGACAACAAGCCAGCAATGTCCCTATTGAAGGAACATTGTCGGTATTGAGATAGGGCGACCCGATTTCGACTGCTAGGGCGTGGCACAGTTCGTTGGCCTTCAAGGGCCGCTCCGAGTGAGAGATCCACATCAAAGCAGCCATGCCAAGCCTCGATTTCTCCCCACCTTGTCCCCTTATCCGATCCAGTGTTGCACCATAAGCATCTCCCAACCCCAAGCCATCAATCATTGTGCTGAGCTTTTGTCGCCTGCGATAGATTGTTGTTTCTTGCAGGATCGCATCGACATTCAGTGAGACAAGTAGGAATCTATATATGTGTCTATCAGCAGGTAACTTAAGGTAGCTTCCCCAGTGCCGTTGCTTCTACGTACATTTCGGAAATATCCTCAGGAATTTTCTTCAAGATGTCCGCCTCCAGACTGCTGTCCATCGCATCCGGGATTGTGTCTTCGTCCAATTTAGAACGGAGGTATCCAATAATTTCATCCTTCTTGGGACTTATGGATACACTTGTAACTCTTCCAGCAAGACGCCTCCCGATCTCAGGTAGAATGTGCGGTCTTCCAGTCAGGAAAATTCGAGTGCTGGGAGATTTTTGGAGAATTTCGTTTAGCGAATTGAGAAGCTTGGCCAGATGCCCTACCGCGCATTCATCCAGGGCGTCGATACATATGAATGTGCGCTTTTTGGAACAGGTGGACTGCAACATCTTCACAATATCAGAAAGTTGCGGCCCCCGGCCACCAATGGCATTCTTTTGGTTTTGGTATGCTCGTGACACCTCCTCCGGGGTCTCCTCCAGTCCCCAAACCAGCTGTTTCAGTAGGGCACCCAGCATGCTCGTAGGGGATTGCTCCTTTTGGGCCGCAAAGTCAAAATAGAAACATGCGATGGTGGTATTCCGTCCCTCGGCCTGATTGCACAAGCTGTCTATCACTAATGAGCTAGCATCACAGCTTGTCAGTACTTGCCATTTATTCTTCTTTTCCTCGAGGTTCATCTGTTACCTAATATAAGTCTTTCCGACTCCCGGATCTCCATAGCAAAACAAAACCGCGTTATCGCATTCACCTCCCTCACTACCAGCGTACCAACTTCTAAATTCCTCAGTTTGTAAGAGCCATTCCCCTACATTTTCGACTCTGCGGCTTTGAATATCCTGATGTCGTAACTTAGGATCTAGCGGGGATAGCCAGGCAAGGATTTCAGATCGGTCATCGACAACAGTAAAGTTATTCGTAACAGTTGTGTTCGACACGTTCAAAGAGTTGATGTTATTACTGAATGATTGCGACATCTTCTGTTTTTTCTGCTTAGGATGCTGTGGATGATAGATGGCGGAGCCAGTTGACCGCTGAAATCCCCGGGGGGCTGAAGAAAAGCGGGGTTTTTCGTGGAACCTCGTGGATACTTTATGGCCATCCAATCAACCTTCACCAAACTGGTGCCACCAACACCCTGGTCGGAGAAATTCCAACCTTTGTAAGTGCTATCATGGCAGCCCCAGCTCAGCGAAGCACTCTCCGCACGCGACGACTGCCACAGACGAGCCCCGGCATTACAGTACTGTACCGGTATATACCCTGCCAGATTTCCGGCCGAGTGATAATTAATGACGAAGCATAGTAAAGTATAGAACCCCAATACTCCCTCACGTATTCTAAAAGATGGTATTCGGGAAAGAAACGTGCTATCATGGATGGACAAAAAAGGAAAAACCATGCCGATCCAACGTGCAGTACAGTGTGGTGCCAACATGCCCGGATTATTCTAGATTTACACTGCTCTACCAGTCTAATACTAACAAAACGTAGAATATAATACATATACGGTGGGCCAACATGAACGGATAGGTGGAATAATCACTCCTCATCACTAGATACGATTACCGGTCCTCTCCGCCTAGGCCTTGCGGGCGGGGTGCGGATGTCTAGTTCCGGCGGTGGCTGTGCAAAGGGCTGTTCTTCCTCCTCCTCTTCCTCTTCTTCTTCCTCGTCGTCATCATCGCCGTCGTCACCGTCGCCGTCGTCATCATCAGACTTTTCCCCACCTGCACTACTCCTATCATCATCGTCACTTCCACTTTCAATAGCCCTCCTCCTCTTTGCTTTAGCCTGCTCACTAGCCACGTTCTTCCTCTTCCTCCCATTTCCTCCCCCCACGCCGACGCTTGCTACCCAATCCTCGCCAACCCCACCAAACCCATACTCCATAAAGTCCAACTGTGGCCCGGCAGTCTCATCCAGCCCCACAGGCCCCATGGCCCTCTGTATCCTCTCCTTTTCGTAAAATAGCTTATCCCTCTCTTCGTCGCTTTCATCATCGCTATCGTGCACGAATAGACTACTTTTTATCATGGCCAATCTTTCCTTCTCTTTTTGCCTTCGCTTCAGGGCGCGTTCGATGGCGGCGTCGTCGAGGTCGGAGCCTAGTTCTGTGAGTTCCGTGGTGTCTTTTCTACGCCGCTTCTTTGCGGGCTTCTTTTTGGGCTTTTCAGCGCCGGACATGGGTGTTGGGCCGCCGGGTTCAAAGAGGGGTTCTGGGCCCGAGTCCGAGTCGGAATCGAAGGCTTGGACACGGGGTTTGGGTTTTCGGGAAATGAAGTCTTCGGCGAGTTGGCCATCTGGAAAGGTTGGGGGGTTGTCGGTGTTTAGTTTGAGGAGTTCGAAGGAGGTTTGTAGGTCTATAGCAGTTAGTTGCGAGGGGATAATCCAGCGAGCGTCGAGGGTGTTGTCGGTTGCATCGAGTTTTTCAAATTTGAGGGTCGTTAGGAGGAGGCGGAGTTTTGCGTCTTTTAGTAACGCGGTTTGGCGGGCTTCGTTGTCTGGTTTTATATTTATAAATGGCGGGTCGCTGGGGGAGGGTTGAGGAGCAGTCTCCGAGTCTGGCCCTGCGGCTTCGGCTTCTAGTGCAAGTCTTGCCTCCTCTTCTGCTTCCCAGGATTTGCGCTCGCTGATGGCGGCAGAGAGAACAGTTTTTAGCCAGTCAACTGCATCACCTTTGTTCTCGTCTAGTAGCGCGCCTACTGCCACGCTGACTTGTTCGCTAAATTCTAGGCCCGGCTTGATGCGTAGTTCCGCTGCTTCCCTGCTGGGGAGTTAGCATATGTTGTAGAAGCGGGAGGGCGATATCACGAACCTTGGTTTAGAAACCTTAATCTGTTTGTTATAGCCAAATTGCAAGTAATGCATCGTACTGTTGACCTTTGTAAACAAAAGTTCAGCGTACAACTCCGGCCTTTTCTCCAGCATCTTGACTAGCCTTCGCATATAATGCTTGAAAAATTGATCCATCTCTTGCCTTGCGGGGTGACTGTTAGGTAGCCCATCTGGGCCTTGTAGGATTCGATTAAACAGCTCAATAGTATCAATCCTGAACATTAAAATCTCCTGTTCCCTCTTGACAAACACCCGATGAAAGAATGTAATCGCCCGCTTCATCTGACCATAATTTAACTCCTTATAATTCCCAATAAACGCCAGGAACGTATCCAGACAGCCCTGTGTTAGGAACTTCTGCTCGAATCGCGAGTAATCGAATGCCCGTTCCTTCATGGCCGCTTTACTCTGTTCGGCCAACTCTTCATCTTCCTCTTCTTCGGGCACACCTTCAGCTCCATCTTCACCCGTGACGTTCTTCTTGCGTTGCGCTCTAGCACGCTTCCGTGAGCGGATAAACATGTGTTCATGCTGTTTCGAAAACCGCTCGAGCATCTTGAGGTGCACATGTACCATCTCCGTGCAATCATCCAACCAGCCAAACGGTTGCCTAGTGTAAGATCGTAGGATCATGACAACGAGGTCCAGTGTTACCTCTTCGTAGAACAATCTATTCTGGATATTCTCTGCGATCTCTTGGTCGTCTTCCAGTGGTGAAACAGCCATATCCTGGACTGTTAATAAGATCTGTGTGAAGCAGCGCATGGCGGATTGTAAGGGTGTCCACTGCTTCGTGTCGAACCAGTCCGTCATTCGGCGATTTAAGGTGATCAGGGATTCTTGGTTCAGGACCGAAGCTACTAGGCTGAAGCTCTCGAGGTCGGCAGCTGCAGGGTCTTCGGAGTTTGCGAGCGTTTTGCGACGGATACGCTCGGCTTTGAGAAACCAAGCTATCAGATAGAAGTACTGTTGCTGGTTTGATTCTACAAGGCGTTGGGCATCCCGATCAATAGCACGGCGGAGGTGGCTGAAGAGGGGATTAAAGCCAGCGTCTAAGAAGTCCTCGACGAATTCGCGGAGTTTTGCTTTCGCGCGCCGCTCAAGGGTGAGTGACATGTCATGTTCAGTCTATGGAATCATGTCCTTGAGTCAGTTACTTGTAATCCAAGAGTGGTGGAAATATGTAAAATACCTTCCGGGATATCCCCTTTGTATCCGCACCACGTGGCTTCTTCCACTTCTTTGACGCATCCATCTTATCCAGGCCAGTGGACTTCCCCAGCAGAGCACCCTGCCCAGAAACAAACGATCGTGTCTTGTCACTTCTCTCTATCCACACCGTAGTCCCAAACCTGTTATGCCGAGTACTCGCACCACGAATACTGGCTCTCTTCATCTCATCCTCAAGTTTTAGTAGCGTTGTAAGATCCTGACCCTGCTTCTGCGACTCCTGCTCATCCGTCAAGAACATTTTTTCAATATCCACGCTCTTAACTAGATGGTATATGACCTCCATAGTGACGGTATCCTGTGTATTGAATTCATTCCCCACCTTTGAGGATATGAACAATAAAAAATGCAGCACATTCTGCTCCTTTAGCGCTCCGATAGTTGCACTCCGAGATATCTCCTCCCCTGTGTCCGTCTCTGTAACCATCGGGTGTTCAATCATGACCAGGTTCCGGAAAAAGTAGAGGACAAGCTTTATCAGCCCTTCGTCCCTCTCTGTTCGCTCGTTCGGTGGCATAGCGACCGAGGGTAGCGCTATACGGACGATATTCGACAGGATCCTCTTGGATGGGTGCTGTAAGATAGCTTTTTTGTATGCCGCCTGCGCAAACCGCAGAACCGGAATGTGTCGGTGGTGATTAACAGTGGATTGTTCATTGTACCTCTCGAACGGCCATGTTAATGGCACCAGTAACTCGACACAGCCAAGTGCCAATCGCTGCTTGACTCGGTCCTCAATTTCATCTTCCTCCCATCCGCCTAGGATCTCGAGTAGGTCTCCTTTCACTAGGTTTGCTTCGGCCATACATCGGGCGACCTACATCGTCCCGTCGGTGGGTCAGCCCGTCCCTGATATTCCGCGTTGGGGAGGATGGAGCATACGTCGAACCGATTCATCTTTTGATCATATAACTTCAGCCATTTCTTCAAGTCCTTCAAACAAGCCAAGGCATCGTCTCCAAGCGAGTAGCCGCCGTCTTCGACCGTAGATGTTCCCCCGAGCTATGGTCAATTAGATATCCGACCCGTACGGGGACCGAAGGGGTCGATGAATGGCAAGTTACCGCTGAACATAGTGATAATATATGCGCTCTCTGTTCGAAATGAAGGGTTAGTCTTTGGCCCAAGAATTTGGCAAACTGGAGGGAAACAAGTCTTACGATCATAGGATCAACGGTTTCCGGCAGCTTCGAGAGCACCATGTTGCCTTCTTCTTCACTCGACATCTTGAGCGTCCGTTGCTGGATTTTCTTTTTGGCACGGGCTGTTCGACGGAGAAAAGTGACCAAAACTGGGCGTTTGGCTGAGCTTCCGTCGAGTTGTTAAATTTCGCGATTGGGTTTTCGTGGAGCACGCGTCGTTGGGTCAGCGCGTAAATTGAGCTTGGCATGCAGATAACCTTGACTGTAGTTTACCGTGCAGAGGTTGTCCCATCGCCCCCCCCCCCAGAAAGGATCCAGAGGCACCGGTAC
>Ga0307507_10009403_pt1 | contig 13046 bp, 16 predicted proteins | sample 7_EM_MG_FD_207223 | JGI IMG/M metagenome (GOLD analysis project Ga0307507, IMG submission 207223) | Populus trichocarpa ectomycorrhiza microbial communities from riparian zone in the Pacific Northwest, United States - 7_EM | ecosystem: Host-associated > Plants > Roots > Unclassified | place...
ACCCCAATTACTTACAAAGAGAATCAGAGCAGAAAAACAATGCTGGAAATGCATTAGGCCAGAAGTGCAAAAACTCATGTGATGACTGCAAGAGAGTGGATTGTGATGGGAGGGATAGCAGATGAGCAACAAGGCCCCATCAGAACAAGATTGATAGCCCAGAAATATGGGGGATTGAAGGATGGTTCAGTAGTTTGCAGCTCATGAATCTATGATAAGATAAGATAAGAAATATTCTCCTTTTTTTCGCTTTTTTCCTCTTTTTATTTTATTTTATTTTATTTTTTCTGGGAGCAGCTACAAACATCGCCACCCTGCCGTGTTTTCTAAGACCCCGACCCCCCGATATGGCAATGCCTCGCCCAGCATCATTGTTCTAAGTGTCGGCTTGAAACTTGCTGATGTTGTAGATAGTGGTAGTCCTTTGTATAATTGCACCCATCTTCCATGTTTCAACCCACATGAGCCTCAAGCTCCTCTCACTGGCCGAGTTCTCAGGTTTACTCAATTTCCCACCCTTTGTCATGGAATCCCCATAAGGGGTGCATGGTTGAATCAAAGATTGTGGTGAGTATCTCAAGTCCTTCCTAACAAGGGTGCCGAACATCTAACCAATGCTTGAGCTATGTAAGTACTTTGATTCACTGTTGTTCCACCAGGAACCCTTAGGTGGTCGAGTACCTGACCTTTGATAGTACGTCTAAATCCGTCACGTCGGCTATGCTGTATAAAAAGAAAATATTAGGTGATATTCGATTTCCAAGAATGACGCTTAGCATGCATTTCCGTGATATCAGTTCCTTGATGGGCCACAATGACAGTTTCCTGGGAAGGCGAGAAGCCAACGTACCCTCCAAATTGATGTCAGCCGTTCGATATGTTCAAAGTAAGAATGGAGTTTACAAAACTGAACGTCAAAGCCGTCGCCTCCAGACGCTACAGGCACGAAGTCCGCGTTGGCGTTGCAATTGGCTGAAATTGAAATCAGGTCGCTAGCAGTTCGTTTTTTCACATTGAAGGGAACTCACCACCACAATCCCAAGCAAGCGTGCTGGATGGGTTGCAATATGCCGCGCTAGCAAAAAATGTCAATGGCTTGAATTCTGAAATCTGAGTGGCAGTGAGAGCTGTGATAGCCTGTCGCTTGACCAGTTCAGGAGGTACGGCGTCAACGACTAATGCACAGAGCAGTGCGGACACGAAAAAGCCGTAAACCAGCATCCTGAGCGAGCAGCTGTGTATCGACTTCTCCAGTGGCATTACCCTGAGGTAACTTCGGTTGCCCACCGTTTTATAAGGCAGCTGGACGCGAAGATAAATAGCAATGATTCCAAGAACGAGGGTTGGTCCATATGGCAGAAGCAATCGAGCGAGCAAAGGTGGTATCATTAGAGCTAGTTAATGGAAGCCTCCATGAAGCAGTAAGAACGAAATCGAGAATCCTCGCACTCAAGGGTCAAAAATAGACAAAATTCGCTTCCAGTTTGATTATCTTGTAGTGATTGCGCTTAGAGGATGGACAACTTGAACTTGACGTCCTCGGCAGAAGTAAAACTCAAAGGGCGAAGGAGGCTGACACCATTCATAGCGAAGCTGATCCGAGACTCGTTTCGCACTGGAGTAGATAGGCCGTAATTCAAGTCGCATGTAATTGAATACATTTTGTTGGAACAAAATTAGGGGGCCCCGATACTGCGATGGGAACAACTAGTAGGGGTCAGATCGACTCTCGGCTCTAAAGAATTCCACTGTTCCAGGTGCAGAGTGGTCTCATCTCGACATTTGATTGGATTCCGCGGACGACGATGTTCCCTTGAATTATGGCTATTGATTGGGGAGGCGGCGTATCACGAAGATGCTAGGAGTACTTCGCACTCTGGAGCCAAAAGGTGAACCGGACTGCAAGAAATAAATCAACCTGCCTCCTTCAATGCTGTTAGAAAAATGGGAAGAATTGATAGGTCAAGGGTTGAACGTTGTGGAGATTTGGCGAAAAAGAGTCAGGAGCTTCTAACCTCTTCTAACCTTCAAACCCTAACGTAAGTTTTCCGAGCCGGATCCGTAAAGTGAAGTGCACAATGTGACAACGTCTCATCGGTGTCGAATAATCGACTAGGCGCTTCTGCGTTAGAATAAGTCGGCCCCTGTATTTCAATATTGGCGACTAAAGAGAACCAAGGTCTGCGATGGAGCTAATATGATCTCTGTGATCACTAAAAGCGACCAGATGACAGCGTTCACATTGTGTGTTGAGGGGGTGTGCCTCAATCTTGAGCGTGAAGCCTGTGATAGGGAGTTTTTCGGAAAAGGTTCGATAGTGGCCACTGAAGTTGAGTATAAGATGGACCGTCACGTGACGGTTTACACTCTCAAAGTTTCCCCAATAGTAAATACTCCCCTTGTCATGTCTCATTGCTCAACAACTTGCTAGTATTCATTAATTCATTGACCGCCTCGACGAAATGCTCTCACAATTTTTTTTGCATGTCGACGAATTAATACAAGAAGTACTGTTGAGCATATCAGATGCGCGACTGTTCTCTAGACTCGCAAGTAGGACAAGTTGGGGACAAGACCCTATGCCAGAATCTTCACTTTAAAACGGTGGTAGTGGAAGAATTGATGAAAGGTCGGCTACATTTGCTCTGAAAGGCACTGCATGGCACACATTTTAATGGTTCGTCTATCCTAGTAAGTATTCGTTTTTACGTTGCGTTAGTGAATTCAAACGTGAAGCGAAGTATATGGCAGGCTGGATCGTGAGGAACGCGAGAAAAGGGCAGAACACGTCCTGCAAGTACCTAGATCTGAAAAGGTTTTTTAGCTTGCTGAAAGAAATTCTCTATGGTCAGTCTATATTTGCTCCCCGTCACTCCTTTCCAACTCGAATATCTGCACACAACAGACCTGTATCACCTGGCACAGCCTAACAAAACTTTCAGGTACATATTCCTCAGCCCGAAGTACGGAACGCTGTGGGCTCTCGCAGATTTTGCCCCAGGTAAACGGCTATATCACGAGTGTATCGTCAGTATTGAAGATATCATGATCAACCGAGTTAATCACAATTTTTTTTTGCTAATCAAAATGTTGACCCAACGCGCGCATGTTCGTTGCTCGTTTTCTCCCCGCTTTCACGATGTGCAATAGGCTTGGGTACCGAAAGGCCCTCGCCATCCCCCGCTCCGACATAGACAACCCTAGAAAACTAGTGTTAGATGGGTTTTCGGCTTTATTGCTCGCGCAGACACTTGGATAGAAACATCGGAGTCAGACACAGAAATGGAGGAGAGATCCAAGATCTTGACGAGGCTATCACCCTTTTGTCCGCTTTCTCCGGCGGAGACGAAGAGCCAGAAGTGGGCTCACCCGCTTGTTCACGTTTTCCACTGTCTCCGCATTCGCGGGTGACTGCCAAATTCAGGTTGAGCTTAACGACGCCCCCCTTTCGAATGAGGATCATATCTCGGTTGGGCTACAAAGCTGGGGGAGCTCCATTCTACCCGCGGAGCGGATGTGTTCGTCTCCAGCTACGTTTTTACCCGTCCGTACAGATTCGAAGAGACCACTCCGGATATTGGAGTTGGGGGCAGGCACTGGGATGTTGAGTATCGTCACTGCCAAACTGCTACGACAACAATGCACTGAGGGCGATATCACTGCATTACAAGGCGCCCCAGAAATTATTGCGACGGACTATCACCCAGACGTCATACAAATTTATCAACAGACTTCCCCGGGACCACGGCCCAGCCTCCGATTGTCGTCAAGGCCTTGAACTGGGAGAACCCGGTGTACGAGGCGCCGTTCGACAAGCTATTCGATATCATAGTAGCCGCAGACGTCGTGTACCACGCCAACCACGCCAAGTGGTAGTTAGACAATTGAACTTTTTGAGGAAGCAATGGAACAACTTGTCTCTTCTGATTCCATGTCAGGCATTGCGAGTCGCTCGAATGGGAGATATAATATTTAGCAGGAGACCTTGAGGGGACCCGATACAGAAATATGTAAGTACGACAAAATAAAAATAAAAAACGAACACGTCCGTCTGTGATCACTAAATAGTACTGTGCATTCCGTGACAGGTCTAAGAAATCATTCGAATATAAATTATAAAGTGCTTCCATCTTCAAGTAACATCAGCATCGCATGGTGACACCATCATAAGGACCACTGTGGTCGTGAGTTTTTCCTTCAAATATGTTCGGAACGTCGCCAACGGTGCATTGAGTGCTGGGATTGTCCTGGCCTGTACATAAATGAACGTGGTGAACCAACAATCAAAACCTATGTGATGAGTTTGGGTACCTGGACACGAAACCCAGGATCCGGATTCCATGATGTGCACCTCTCCAGAAGGGTGGTGGTATCCCAGAAAGCGTCCTGGTACAATGGGAACAGGGTCCTTTCTGAAAGAAATCAATTCAAGAATTGAACAGCTGTTTCTGTCATGGAGACTGTGTTCTACCCACTTGTTATTGATGTGTGTCAGCGAAAGGTGTGCGTCAACATAGTTTGCAAACGCTCGATTTCCGACCTTGATATGGTCGGCGATCAATGACGAACAAAGCGTTCCAGAGCGTTCAAATAGGACGTACCCTGGGCATGCCGTACCCAACGGTCTTGAAGGTTACCCCGCTTATGTGAAGAGGAAGGTAGACGCCGTCAAGCAAGGCAAGCGCGGCACCTGGAAACTATTTGAGACAGGGATGACGCCTATGAACAAGTGTAGCACACCAAGGGAGTGACCGACAATGGTGACCTTGCTCGCGCTGTGGGCCGAAATGGCCGTCCGAACAGCGGCTAGAATTGTCGGAGCCGTTCTAAACAAAAGTTAAAAAATTGGAATCCTAATACAATATTACGGGTGCGTACTTAGCTTGTTCATTGGCGAATCCACTATGGGCTTCAATGGAGGAACTGATTCCGGGGAATAGTGTGGGATTTAGAGGCTCTAATAATGCGTCTACATCCGTCGCGTCGGCTTCGCTGTATGAAAAAAAAAAATTACATAAGCGAAATTCGTTTCCAAGAATGACGCTTAGCATGCATTTGCGATGGAACAGTTCCTTGGTGGGCCACGATGACAGTTTTCTGGGAAGGCGAGAAGCCAACGTACCCTGACCGAACTGATGTCAGCCGTCGGAAATGTTCAAGATAAAAATAGAATCTACAAAACTGAACGCTAGCGCCGTCGCCTCCAGACGCTACAGGCACGAAGTCCGCGTTGGCCTTGCAATTCGCTGAAATTAAAATCAGGTCGTAAGCAGTTTTTTTTTTCTTTCACATTGATAAGAACTCACCGCCACAATTCCAGGCAAGCGTGTTGGATGGATTGCAATATGCCGTGCTAGCGAAAAATGTAAACGGCTTGAATGCTGAAATCTGAGCGGCAGCGAGAGGTGTGATAGCCTGTCGCTTGACCAGTTCAGGAGGTGGTGCGGCGTCAACGACGAATGCACAGAGCAGTGCGGACACGAAAAAGCCGTAAACCAGCATCCTGAGCGAGTAGTTGTGTATCGACTTGCCCAGTGACGTTACCCTGAGGTAGCTTCGGTTGCCTATCGTTTTATAAGGCAGCTGGACGAGAAAATAAATAGCAATGATTCCCAGAGCAAGGGTTAGTCCATATGGCAGAAGCAAACGAGCGAGGAAAGGTGGTATCATTGGAGCTAGTTAATGGAAGCCTCCATAAAGCAATGAGAACGAAATCGAGAATCCTCGCACTCACGGATTAAAGATAGACGAAATTCGCTTCCAGTTTGATTATCTTGTGGTGATTCCGCTTGGGGCATGGGTGAGTTGACGTACTCGGCAGAAGTAAGGGAGGGCGGGGAGGAACGGTCGGTATGTTAACTCGAATGGCGAAGGAGGCTGACACCATTCATAGCGAAGTTGATCCGAGACTCGTTTCGCACTGGAGTAGATGGGCCGTAATTCAAGTCGCATGTAATGGAATACATTTTGTTGGAACCAAATTCGATGCTGCGATGGGAGCAACTTGTACATCTCTCAACTCTAAAGAATTCCATTGCTCCAGGCGAAGAGTGGCTGAAACTCGATATTTGATTCGATTCCGCGAACGACGATGTTCCCTTGAGTTATGACTCTTGATTGGGGACCTGGCGTATCGCGAAGATGATTAGGAGTACTTCGCACTCTGGAATCAAAAGGTGAACCGGACTTCAAGAAATAAATCAACCTGCCTTTTTGCTGTGAGCAAAATGGGAAGAATATGATGATTAATAAATCAAGGGTTACCGGCTGAACGTTGTGGAGATTTGACGAAAAAGAGTCCGGAGCTTCTAACCTCTTCTGACCTCCATTAACGTAAGTTTTCCGAGCCGGATGCGTGGGGTGCAGTGCGCAGTGTCTCATCGGCTCTCATCGGTGTCGAATACATTGACTAGGCGCTTCTGCGTAAAATAATCGGCGTCGGCCCCTGTATTTCAGTATTGCCGACTAAAGAGAACCAAGGTCTGCGATGGAGCTAATATGATCTGAAGCGACCAGCGTTCACTTTAATAAACCCAGATGGGAATCACACTGTGTGTTGAGGGGGTCCGCCTCGATCTTGAGCGTGAAGCCTGTGATGGGGAATTCTTCGGAAAAGGTTGGAACTTCGGATAGTGGCCAAGGCTGGAGTCTGGCAGTAAAGTTGAGAGGTATGTTATGGATAGTCACATGACGGTTTGCACTCCCAAAGTTGTCAATTTCGAGGCCAATACTGAGTACTCCTGTCTCAACAACCTTAATTCATTTACCGCCTCGATGACTTGCTCTCATACACAATTTTTTTGCAAGTCGACGAACTAAAGAAGCACTGCTGAGCATGTCGGATGCGCGACCGCTCTTTAGTCTCGTAAATGGGACAAGACCCCATGTTGACCCCATGCCAGAATCTTCACTTCAAAACGGTGGTATGGAAGAATTGATGGAAGGTCGGCTACATTGGCTTTGAAAGGCACTGCATGGCACACATTTCAATGGTTCGTCTATCTTATTCGTTTTTACGTTGCGTTGGTTGATTCACATGTGGAGCGAAGTATATGGCAGGCTGGATCGTGAGAAGCGCGAGAAAAGGACACAACACGTCCTGCAAGAACCTAGATTTGAACAGGTTTTTTTGCTTGTTCTCTATGGTCAGTCCATTTGCTCCTCGTCACTCCTTTCCAACTCAAATATCTGCACCCAACAGACCTGTATCACCTGGCACAGCCTACCAAAACTTTCAGGTGCATATTCCTCCACCCGAAGTACGGAACGCCGTGGGCAAATGCTTTCCGTGAGCGTGAGGATCTGCCGCTCCGGTCTAAGTACATATCAGAATCACAGTGATCGTCTTTATCAGACCTTCGTGAGTGAGTGACCTTATACGTTGAATCCAATTGTATTCAATCCCTATCAACAGTTCTTGGGAACCATGGGGCTCCTCTCGCAGATTTTGCCCTTGGTAAACGGCTATGTCATGAGCGTATCGTGAGTATTGAAGGTACCATGATCAACCGAGCTAATCACTCTTTACTACTCTGCATCTAGAAACCTCGTACGGTGGCGGACATTCATTTAGTATGTTGAACGTTAACGACCCCAGGTAGCATCTGTACACTGGTTCGGGAGCATACCCCAAACCAGTAAGTCAGTCGGTTTTTGCGATATGAGAAGACTCGCTCAGGACTTGGTACGCAGTATCATGATGGTTTAGATCCTATCTAGAAGAGGACAGGACGTCGGCCATGATTGACAAGGTGAAAGGATTCTTAGCCGGCATCGAAGCAGCGGTCATATGGACTGGAAATTTTTCGAAATTTACGTTGGAGCCTCGAGCCGAGTGTCACAAGGGTTTATTTGTGCGTGGCTTTTGTGTCCTTCTGACGTTTCCTCAAGGCGTCCTAGGATGCAGCTTACCGGAAGATCAAGCCTACCGGGCTCGTTATCCCGAGCTCACCCCCAAGTTCAAAGGCTCTCAAATTAACCACTACCACTAAAAGAAACAGGTCAAATGTTCGGATCCCTCTTCCCGCATAGACCTGGCGACGTCCGTTTTCACTTGTGAGGCATGCTTAAGCAGCCAGTTACCTGATGGTGATTCTGCAGCTGGATCAGCGTTTGCAATGAGCGCGAGATCATATCATGTCAAGAGTTGGTAGGAATCTCCAGTTCGACCATGCTACTGCGTTGGCGGAACAGCTAGGATCGATGTCCACCTTTTCTGTGGGTCCTGTCCCGTAAAGGGAGGAAGGCGTATACATGGACAGTATGCATAGGTTTCTTCTCTCCATACCTTTCTTGCATCAGTCGTTTATTTTCTATAGCTTGCAGATACCATTACGATGATAGGCAAAAGTACATCGCATTATACGACGTGGGGAACTGCAGCGTGACCTATGGGCAAACACGCCTGGCTGCTCACGCGAGAAGCCGTGAGGCAGCACGAGCCCGTCTACGCTATCACTACGGAGTCGATCTGGGGCTGCAATCATGCTCAGAACACTGTGATGAGAGTGTTCCTCTTGAGTCAAGTATGCAAAAGTACATGGTACAGCGAAGTTGTTCTTTAACCACTCACCCTTTTACCTGACTCATGTGTTACCATAGGCACACCATCGTATAGCCGTGGCCTGGATGTCAGCTGGCCAAGCACCAAATTAGAACGAACCCGCGATGCTTGAAAGCCCCGCACCAAATGGGCCCTGGGAGCGGGTTGAGATAGCCATGAAATGTTCGACCGATGTTCTTTGGGAGACATACCAGCCAGCAACTATTGCCCTTCCAGGTTTTGTATGGTTGCGTTAAATGGTTTTATGCATTGACAGTCTGGTCACCCCAAGTAAATACATATGTTGTATCGTATGGAACCATGAGTGAAAACCGTGAAGTTACGATATCTCCTGAAAATGTGTCACATCGGTGCTCACTGAAAAGTCAACGTCAGGAACAGCTTGAGTGAGTATACGTGGACACTCAACCGACGGGTTGTTTTGCGATTGCAGAGAAACAATCCTAGGGTATAGATGCACGTCGAGCATCAAAAGGTGAGATCTTGTCCAGTCACTGGCTTTGAGGGGTTCCCTTTCTCTATCTTCCACACAGGCAACTGACTCTTCTGTTCTGGAATCTCATCAGGATCCATTACCCCCTCCTCATGATCCTGAGGTGGCGTCTGTCCTGATGCTATCAGTCTTGGCCGAACACCAAGATTTGAACAGAGAATCTTGTATTTGGATCGGATCTGGCGCAGGAGTTTTGAGATGTCCACATCGGACGCGGCATCAGCAGCAGATGGGTTGATGGTCGGGAACTGGGAGATGAGCTCGAGGAGATTACGAATGTGTGGTATTGACCGGCTAAACTCGTGTCAGGCTAAGGAAGGAAACTAAAAAAGATGAAGAGACGAACTGGTCTTGTCTTGATTGTTTTTCATGTACAGCTCTCCAAGTCAATGCAAAACCTTCGTAATACCCGAGCTCTTCCCACATTTCGAATCCTTTTTCTCTGCCCAAGGCCCTGCCTTCAATCAAACCGTGGATACGACCATGTTCAAAGCCATCTTGGAAGCCGGAATCATAGAAACTAGAGATGGTTACTGGCTCAGAAAATGATTTTGCATGAGAAGACCCAAAGCAGACGTTTGTTCGACATGGATAAGAGACTCGAGGTCAAAATCTTCATCCATAGGCAAGGGAGAGATGTGAGTTACGTTGTCACTGATGTTTGTGCCGGACCTGGCGGTTCTCGAACACCATACTTACTCCCCCTCAAACACTCACAGCACTCAGTACTCAGTATTAATTATGGAAAAGGGACTACATGTTCAGCGCCCCTTACCTTGTCTTCTATTCTGATATACTGGATCGATGCTGATCTCTGGATGTGAGATTCACTTCCCATTTTTGCCTTTCCACCACCCGACTATCATACTATCTGTCTGTGCAAGGCTACGTACGCATCATCGCTCATGTATGTGCCTCTCTCCGTCCCCAACCGACGTGTTCCACCATCTTACGATGCGACCAATCAAATCCCTTTTTATGCCAGTCATCCCATCCGTCTGACCTGGGCAGACATTTACTGGTATCCTGTTCGCGTATTACAGCGAGATTGTGGTGCAGATGTCAGAGACCGTCGGAATGGCTAGACTTTGAAGGGCGCAGGGGGCAACTTCAGTATCTCGACTTTTGTAACCGCACCTACTCGTGCATCTGCGTCCAAATCCATGAAATCCAACCTTCCTTCCACAACACCACGCACCTCCCACCCATTATCACCAAACGCAACACACCTCCTTCCTTGCTTTCCACCAAACTGACTCGGGCGCATTTACTGCGCTCCGTGAACAACACGAAGGACCGTCACGTCCGTGGATTTCCAAGAAACGCCATTGTATCTTTGGTACTGTCAAAGTGCGTGAAGAGCTGGGGAACATCATCTCGATCTCAAGACTGTAGAGGAGATGTAGGATGAGCATGCAAGGTATGTATAAGTTTGTTATAGACCGTCGCGTGATTCTTATATCTACACAAGGGTCGCCATGTGCAAATCGAGACGGTGTCATCATCTAGCAAACCGAAAACGGTGTATCATCTGCGGCTCATCATCATAGGGCTGTCCCCATCGCTTTTACTCCACAGCGAGTTGCGGGGTTTAGTTGACGCGATGTCCATAGTTGGAGCTCCCCCGGTTTGCCCGGCCTACTCGACTGAGCGGGAGGACTACCACAGCCTTCTAGCCAGTACATGAGGAAAACAGGTCAATGGAGGATAGTATGCACGCTGGTCTAATGGGCGCATCACCTTATCTGAACGCGAAGTGAACGTCTTGGTCGATTGCAAACCTCCTCTAGCATAATTATCCGCACCTTGTGTGCCTGTCGCAAGTTGATTACGATAATCGGCGATGCGTTCTCGTTAGAGCTTCCGTCAAAGTTGGCTTTCAGGCCATCCACAGGCATACGTTCTTCTACGTCGTTCTACAGCACACTTCATATATACCTGGTTATTGGAATATACAACGAACCCTGCGTAATATTGATGCTGGTAACAAAATGGAAGCAGGGGCAATCAAAAGGAAAAGGGGTTAGTGTACGTGACATATACACTGCAACCAACGACAACGAAACAGAGCAGGCATCATCGTTGATTGTAGAACGGGCAGGGACTAGAACAGTGGTATTCGAATGCTGGGGAGCAAGGAGGAGAGTAGATACAGGGGCCTTTTCACGTAGTAACAAGCAAGGGTAGCAAGGTTCAGATCGGTAAGAATGACATCCCCCCGACGAGGAAGTTGCGGGTCAGATCTGGCGAGAGAGAACAGTTGAGTAAACAACAGCTGGGTGCAAACGATCAGACGACGGATTGGTAGAGAGGTTTGATTACGGCCCCAGCCGAGCAACGGTGTTTGGGTGTAGCATTGAATTACAGAGGCGGCTTTCACTCTCCTTGAAGTTGGCGAGCCAATGCTCCAATGAAAGGGGCGCGAGTGGCCAAGTTGGGGCCCAGTGCAACTTGTTCTTCCATCAAGATTTGAAAGGCCTATAGTCGTACGTCAGCGAACAGAACGAAGCTGAGAGGGTGATCAGGTCGTACTTGCTTACAAAAGTCGGGTCATCTTGATCTCTTTCAATCAAAAACGGATAGACCAACTTCTATCAACTCGGTGTTGGAGAAGAACGTTCCCGCTGCGGAGATTATCAATTGGATCGAGTATGGAGGGAAGCTAATATAATAACACAGACCATAATTCGTACATGCGCAAAACCATGGTTGTCGACCTTCCGGGGATCGTGCTGCATTCGTGGTCCGCTTGTGATCCTCATTCGTACGTTTTCGAGGGCCAGCGGTGCGTCACGTTTGAATCTGAGAAGGACGTGGTAACCCTGCAAGCCCAAAGGGCTGAGGCTTGCATCGATGTTGCGGAATCAGAACTAATTGAACTGCTGATGTAGACCATTCATGCAAAATCCTTGGTTGCCTCTCTCCGGCTCTCTTGTTACCGTTGAACTGGCAGGGTGCAGGAGCAGGAGCAACGCTAGTGGACCCAATTTCAGGGATCGGAACTGGCAAGGGGCGTCAGCATACGGAAAAGTGACCGAGAAAAAAAAGTGGCGGAAGTGAAGATGTAAAGTTCTTTTGCGATGACCAACGGTGACAAGGGAAAGTAGAAGGGGATGCAAATGACGGACTTACTCAAATCCACACTCTGCCTTATCTTTAATGCGACCATGGCAAGAGCTCTCCCCCCGATAGCCTGAGCGCCTTACTCTTTCTCAATATTGCGTGTATTTTGGCAAAAGCGCTCGGATTTTATTATGACTTTGGGCGTTCAGGCCATCGGTAGTGGCTGATCACTGTGGGCGGGTCAGACACGGGGAAAGATAGGTTGGGTAGTTGTCGCGAACATTTCATGCGGCGATTCGAAGGCGGAACCATTGTCTGTTGGTGGAAGTAGAGTGCAAGAACTTTGTCACACACGCGTCTTGCTCCTAACTTCCACCTTACCGCCAAATCGTCATTTGCAATGTCTGACCAAACCAAAGAACGTTCATCCAAACTGCTCAATACTAATAGGCTCAAGAGGATGATGCCGAAATTCCTCTTGAAAGCAAAAAAGGAAAGTGTCCAGCCGGATCGCGCTGGTGCTGTCCCACCGGCGCTAGACTTGACAACCACATCTTCAATCATCCGCACACCCGATACTGAAATGACTGCCACACGTAAAATTCTCTTTCACCCTTCTTCCCTTGAGTCAATGTTGATTCTTGTTGACTCCAATGTTACACTCAGTAAAAAAGAAAATCAGGTATAAGTCCGACGGCGGTCGGGGAATGGTCAATTCTACAATTACCTGAAGTAGGTGTCGTTTTTCCAACTTTTGCCTGACTGAAATTCAGTGAAATAGTCCGGTTCGGGCTCAATAGGTCGATGACGGTGCCTAGTGCCTGGTCCAATCACGATCACTAATTCTCTCACTAGGGGTTTCGCACTCATATTCAGGGCATAATGATGGAATGGTTGTCATAGGTTGTCATTGGGTAAAACTACATA
>Ga0307507_10009404_pt1 | contig 13046 bp, 2 predicted proteins | sample 7_EM_MG_FD_207223 | JGI IMG/M metagenome (GOLD analysis project Ga0307507, IMG submission 207223) | Populus trichocarpa ectomycorrhiza microbial communities from riparian zone in the Pacific Northwest, United States - 7_EM | ecosystem: Host-associated > Plants > Roots > Unclassified | place...
TTCTTTGATTCATTCGTGTCTTTCGCAGAGGATCGTAAGGATCGCGGTGCCTAAATAGGGGGCTGATGAGTCACCGTAAGGATGACTAATCAGAGACATGACCACGTAACCTCTACTCGTACAGACAAAATCCGTTTTAATTCACTGAGGATAATTATGGGAGGCAGGTGCTATCCCTGTATAATAAAGTATGGCCTCTTAACTCTCCTCTGCCAAAACCGCAACTAAGGCAAATCTTGTTTAAATCCAATAATGGAAACATTTTTGAGGAAGGAGAATCTTAGCCTATCTCTGGTTTGATGTTTCTATTAAACCAAACTTGAAACTTTATAAGGAGAGCTTAGGGGAAATAGGCGGAATAGGTGGAATGGGTAGAATAGGTGGAATGGAATAATTATATAAAATTTAAGCCTTTAACTAGATTTTAATATCTAAATGTAAGGTGTGCTAACCGTTTGTGTGGTACTTAAAAGTGGTTCTCTTAAAATATCTCCATAAGGCTCTTAAAGTGATATAGTACTAGGCTTAATTTATGCAAAAGATAGGAAATAGCTAGGTGCTATTTAATAAGCGGACTTAAAGGAATAGGGTTGTAATGGGCCTAGAAGGTATTATAAGACATCTCCTAGTTTCTATTATGGTAAGGTCTTTTGACTTTAGGTGTAATTAAAAAGGGGTGTATCTAAAGGTTAAGATCTTGGAAATAAGAACTAGGATGCGAACTGGGATTCCAGAAATAAGAAAAAGGAACTGGGATTCCAGAAATGGAAAAGTGGTTTTCTATAAGCGAGCGTATTAATCTTTCTAAATCTCACAGTATTCTCTTTTAAGACTTCAAAAAATAGATAGTTTATTTAGTACTCTGTATATTTAGTTATCCATAAACTATCTCTGTATTTATTATTCTCTACCTAAAGTCACTAAATAACTATAAAAGTCTATAAATTATAAGACTAACGCCACAAGAACACCTCCTATATAGTGGCTTAATCTAAGTAACAGATCTCTAGCGCTATTAGAAATTTTAGGCGAGATTAAGGACAAGCTTTAAGAACTACTAGTTAATGTAACTTTGCCTGCACTTAAGAGAACCATAGGGTTAGTAACTATAGGAGATAATAGAACCTCGGAGCTTTTAGAAGGGAAAGGACAGGTATTAGTAATAGGAAGCATAACTGGGGCTGCTTTAATGGTAGAGTTTTGAGCATTTTCTATAAACTGGTCTGCCTTGTCTCTAGGGTTTATGCTAAAAACTATGCCAGTATGGCAATAAGACTTGCGGAACGTTTGTGCGCAGTAGAACTATTAAGGTTTCTTAGTATCTACCTTAAAATCTATAACAAACTTGCCGCTTATATTTATGGGATTAAATTAATTAAATCCTATATTAAAGGAGCCGTTCTTCTAGTAAGGGTTTTTGAGTTAACTTTATATCAACGTGTAATTAAGACCAAGGAAATTAAATTAAAGTACTGTTCTGACTGATATACTAATAGAGTTAGGATTAAAGGCAAGCTGTCTAGCAGCTCCAACCAAAATCTATACTACTTAATATGGTGTAGTTAGTATATAGGTTGGGAATAAGCTATCTGACTAGTGAGCATATTGGAGTGATATTAAATTATTCTATACTATAGTGTAATAGAAGTGAATAGCGCTCGCGGAAGCAGTAGCGGCTAGAGAGGACGTAATCGCCTAAAGAAAGAATATGGTTTTAGATGAGGATGTAAGATAATGGGAGGTGTAACTATTTAAGACTATATAAAAGGTGAAAAGGGTAATAGAAAAAGGCATTCTAGATTTAGATTTTGTAGTGAATTTAATAAATACGAAAATGGATTTTATAGGTGAGAAAACGGATTTTATAAATGGGAAAATGGATTTTATAAACAAGAAATCAAAAACTAGAATTTATGCCTATGTGCCCTTAGACGTTTGTTAGCTTAAGAGTGAAGGCGTCTGTTTGCCAAAGTATGTTATTCTATAAGAATTATTTAAGAACCTTTACCTGGCAACCTAACTTATAATTTATTCTTTAAGCAACCAACTAAGTAGGTACTTAAATTACTAACTTCTAATTTCCTTAATCCTACTTTTAACTACATTTTAAGCTCTACTTTTAGTACCGCTTTTTATATCTAATATTAATACTTTCTCCTATCTTTATCTTACTCCGCAATATTATTATAATTTTTTAAGATGGTAACCGCCAATGAGATTAACTAGGCTAGGTTAATGCTCTAATAACTTAAGTTACTATAAAATCTAACTAATAAAGAAAAAGATAAAATTAAGGAATATAAGAATAGTATTGCCAAAGAGATTCACCGGGCTAGAATAACACTCCTATATATCTAGACACTGCAAGATCTAGCCAATAAAGTTAAAACCTAAATTAAGGAATTTAAGAGAATTATTGCTAACGCGGAACACATTACTGACATGGAATGTAACGGTTAAGGCGACGGCTAAAGTAACGGCTAAGGTAATGGCTAAGGCAATGGCCAAAACAGCGGCCAATACAATGGCTAAAACAACGGCCAAAGCAACGGCCAAAATAACGGCCAAAATAGCGGCCAATATAATGGCCAAAACAACAGCCAATATAACGGCCAAAATAATGGCTAAGGTAATGGCCAAAACAGCGGCCAAGGTAATGGCCAAAACGGCGGCCAAAGTAACGGCTAAAACGGCGGCTAAGGTAATAGCCAAAACAGTAGCTAAGGCAATGGCTAAGGTAACGGCCAAGGCAATGACTAAAAGAAAAACAATATTAAAACTAAGCCCACTAAGGACGACGATGTATTTAATGGCATTCCCTATATTAATAAAAGTACAGAGAATGGTGGGGAGGATAAGCCTATTAACCTTATAGGTTAAGAGGACTTAAAGGAGGACCCTAAGTATAGTTAATTATTATATTATAGGCCAGGCCTAAAGGTGGTAAATAGTGTGCCTATAACGACTGTTAGGTGGATTGGCGGAAGGGGCATTAAGTATATTAATAAATACAGACCAAAAAGCCATCTAAAGTATTAAATTAAGTTAACTATAGTGGATTCTTGGTATAAAGAAAATCCGCTAAAGAACCAAAAAGTTAGTAATCCTTTTAATTAATATGGAGACTAATAACTGGATAATAGCAAATATAAATATACGAGGCGTTATATTAACGATATTTTTAAAGTCGCTTGGTTTATAGAGGGCGTAGCTAATATAGATACTGAGTTAAATCTGCTTAATCCAGATATAAAAGGAGATGAGAGGTACGGTCCTTGCTACGTCTTAATTAATTGGGATATTAATGGCAAGTTAGAGAAAAAGTAGGAGACTAAAGAAACTCTGTAATTAAGATAGGGAGCGCAGATTGCTAACTAGGCGCTTTATAATTCTGCTACTATTGCAGAAGCTAGATTCTCTAAGTTTATGCTAAATAAAGAGCTGGAAAGAAGCAGATCTCCTTCTATTAGGCTTGCTGCGGGAACAGCTTATACATTCTATAACTAGTTACTTAGGGCATTACCTACTCGCGTAGGCTGGTTATTACCTGCTTACGCAGGCTGGTTATTACCTGCTTATATAGGTTGGCGATTACCTACTGTAAGCCAGGCCATTGATAAGGATTCTATGTGTGAGGAGTTTAAAGAAAATTACTTTTTAATAATAGGAGTTAGTGACTATTGTAAACTTACTCTGTAGAAAAGAGGGGAATGCCTAGTAGTATAGAACCTAAGTAAGGTGAGCTTGGGTTTTTAGGGTTTGGGTTAAGTAACTAAGTAAATTGCGCTGCGCAGTTATCCATGCTTTGTTGTTATACTTTTATTTAGTTATTACTAATTCTTGTCTTCGCGTTAAGTTTGTTAATTTTCGTGTAACCTATACATTATATTAGTTAAGTAATATCCCTTGTTTTGCGGCTTTTATATAATCTAAGGTTGTATTTATGCCTTTGTTAAAACCTTCCTGGTATCCTAAAAATAAGTAATTAAAGAGGTCTAAATACCTTCCTTTGGTTATCTTTGTATAAGTCTGTCTCTTAATAACCTAAAAGCCTATTATAATGCCTATCTAAGACCCTTGTGGCCAGATTGCTTATGGCTTTGGAATGAATAGGTAGTATAATAAGCGTTTACTAATAATCGCACCTTAAAATGCGGCTATGCCTATTTTATACCTTAAGGAGTGACTTTGTAGTGTAGAGTGTCTATATAAAGCTAATAGCCTAGAGGCACGCTACTTAATCCTCTACGTCTCTTTTTTAATTTAGCGCTTTAAAGATAAATTATGCTTAGAATTTAAGAATGTCTAGAGACTAAGAATGCTTAGAAAATGAGAATGCTTGGGGGTAAGAATGCTTGGAAAATAAGAATGCTTGGAAATGAGAACGCTTAGAAATTAAGAATGCTAAACTATAGATAAGGTATTTTAGATTTCGTAGTATAAGTAAAATTATCTAAACTTTGGGGGAATATAAAGAAGACGTATAATCCAACGCTTCTGTTTCCCCCTAAACCCCAGAATTTTCCGTTACTAATATTATATCTCCACTATAATATTTATGGTTTGTCTTATTGGATTATTAGGACAACCTCTTTTAGAGGACGCGAATTTGTTTGTCCTTTAGGGCTAACGTGTTAAGAATAAAAGTTAATAAGTGGTTAGACTGCCCATTATTAGTTTATAAAGGTAGAAAGTATAGAGAAGTAGAGTATTTAAACTGTGAGCTGCTGAATCTTGGCCCTTAGGTAATTATTGTCTGTAAGTATATAAGTGTAATCTTAAGTGTACTACTGGAGCATAGTAGTAATATTGTTTTATATAGCACGCTATGCAGCGTTATTTATGGATAGTTGAGTTAACTGCTGCATAAAGTTTGCGTGTAGCTAAACCTTGGTATAAAGCGCGTCCCGTGTTTAGTTATGCGACTGGATTTTGGCTTAAAGGTTATGCTGCTTAGAAGGAGGAAACATCTAGATAGTTACTGGATTTGATGAGTTTTGCTTTAACTAGGATGGCCATACCCATTAGCTTTTACGGTTGTCTAGCACTAAGGGTTTAGAGGATTCTTTTATAGTTAAGATGTTTAAAGGTGCTTTATCTGTGACTTTAATTAAGGCAGCCTTTAGACTTGGCCCTTAATGCTAATAGGGAGGCTTAGAAACGTGCTTGTTGGATGACCGGCTTGGGCAAACTGGTTAAAGATAGGGATGCTTGGGCATACTTTTAGTGGGCATTAAAGGTGCAGAGTTAAAAATTCGTTAAAAGGCTGATAATAGTGGGGAAGCTTGCTATAAATTAAGGATTCCACCCTAAAGGTGCTTCTTTGTGCCCGTTTGAAAGATATTAAGCTTGGCCTTAAGTGTAAATGTTAAAAGTTAAAGTTTAGAAGATGGAACTGTGTTCTAATCTTAATGACTAAGCTCTAATTTGCGAAAACTAAATTCAATTTCCTAATAACGGTTTCCCAGATTTTAGATTTATACTGGCAGATTCCTATCTTATAAGGACATTTAAAAAGCGCTTACCTCTTACTATAGCAGATGCTTCCCCCTATAGGCAATTATGCCACTATATATGGATTCTAGTGGACGTGTAATTGAGAATGCGTTTACTAGGCATCCCTAACTGTAGAGGATGCTAGACCTTAAGGAAAGTGCCCTAATAGCTCTAATAAAATCTGCCCTTATGCAGAAAGTAAAAAGTTATACTAATGTTATCCACCAATCTATTATATCTCTCAACGTACTAATTTTAAAAGCCTTTTTAAATTAAACGAATACTGCTACTTCCCTAGAAGTCTTAGTTGCGATATTAAATAACACTTCTGGTGTTAAACAGCTGTAAGGGCTTATTACCCTAGGCACGCTTGTGTAGGGTGAAACTAAATGGGTGATATATAGGCGTAAGTATGTTTCTGGTATGATTATGTTTAGGAAGCTTAAAAAAGAGTATAGGCTAGTGGAGAAGGAGATTCTTGGGCAAGTAGCGTATAATAACATTATTAAGATTAAGTAAGCATTCTTAGAAGGCGAATTTTTAAGAATTGGTGTTAAATACTGTTGATTTATACTTAAAGAAATAATTTATGTTTATGTTGGACTGGAAGAAGCGTAGTTATAGTTTATTGCGCGTTTAGTATGTTTTTTAAGCTCTTTAACTCATAGTTAAGTACTAAGGGTTAGGTTTTTAACACACTTGATTACCTTAGGAAGCTGGGAATTTCATATTACTAAGTCAGCCTTACATTAATTCGTGTATCTGGCTAAGACGTATAGGTGCTGCTCTGTAAGTTTTCTGCAAAGAGCTCTATTTGTTATACTAACTTTAACACAGTAAACTTTAAAGAGGCTGTTAAATATGCTCCTGATATTATCCTAAATACTAACTTGGAAGATTTGGGGTTTGTATTACTAGCTTGTATAGAGAGGCGCCCCTGACTATAGCTTAGAGATATAAACTATATTTAAGAGTAAAGGGCTATTAATAAGGTATTTGGCTTATATAATCCTAAACATTGGAGTAGCTGTAATTAATTAATAGATTTTTTAGATAATCTGTTTAATTTAAAGAAGACAGCATTTATGAAATTCTTTAAGCTAGTAAGGACGCTTTATTATTTTCTTGCCTTAATTACTAATCCTTACAGCATTATTTTATTACATCTACTAAGGGAGATATGTGGTATTTAGAGCATTATCTTAAGCTGGTGTTATTTAAGTTGTTTATGTTATGGAATGAAGGTGGTGATGGAATAGGAGGCTAAGTGTGATTTTAGGGATAGTCTTTGCCTTTTTGAGTACCTATTAAAAAATTTATTGTCCGTTTTCTGATTTTAATATCCGTTTAATAAGCTATGTAAGATTAGAAAAGTAATAAATTAATCCTTTTACCCTAAAAAGTAAATTGTCTTAGCTTAAAATATAGCGCTTATTTGTTTTAAGTGAAAATGGAGGCCCTCTAGTAGATTGCTCTTGGTAGATATATTATAAAATGCCCGTGCCCACCACTTTAATATGTGGTATATTATATATACTAATAAGCCTTAATTCTTCTATTGATTTGTTAATTTAAGCCTCTAATTATTTTAAGAAATATGTTATCTAATGCCCCAGACCTACGCTATTATAACCCCAGCAAGACTCTTAACATTAATTATATATTAAACAACCCTACTCTTTGGTCTCCTTCCTTAACAGAGCTAGCAAATTTCTGTATATCCATTCCACCATTCTAAAACCACTTTAATTGGCTAAGTAGTGGTCAAGTTGAGGCTTTGGAAGCTACAGTATTGCAGCTAAAAGAATAATGTATTTCCTTGATTATTTAATAGTATTAAGGCTAAAAAAAAATAGGCAATTAAAGCAGGTTTAAGGTGAGGTGGAAGCACTCTATAAAGACATAGAAAATCTAGTAGAGTGGGTTAATGGGGTCTTATAATAGGGAAAGTTAATAACTAAAGTACTTAAACCTTTGGTTGAGCAGAAGCCTACTATGCAGAGGGGAAAGCCAGAAAGTAATAGATTTGTGAAGGCCTAGATTTAGGAGACTAAGTTTAATGAGATAGAAATGTAAACCTGTTTACAGATAGTGTTTGGTATAATTTACCATTACCAGTATCTACTCTCTACTTATTACCCTATATCTTGCTGTAGTTATAACTAAGTAACTATATAGTCTTTAGCAATCTTGCAAGTAAAAAGGATTACTATTTAACTAGGTTGTAAAAACAATAAGGTATAAATTAGATAACTAGAGATTGTTGCTAAATATAGCTATACGCTAAGGTTATAGCTGTTAAATATACTAGGCTGCGCTGCTAACTATATAATTGCTATAGCTAAATATAAAGCTGGGCTAAGTATGTAGTAAGAACTGGTATAGAAGGGAAGTAGATCTCTAAGAGGTTGAGGTATATAGGAAATAATTGCATTAATTAGTAGGAAGAAGAGTTAGCTAATCTATAGAGTTTTATATCTACTGTATTATTGAGAACTATTAACCTACTAATTAATCTATATACTAGAGTTGGACTGCCTTTAGGTTAATCTTTGCCTATCCCTTAATGTTAAATTAAAGCACTGCTTGCACCATTACACTAGTCTATAAATTTTGGACCATTACTTTTGCACTCTAGAAGCAGTTGGACTATTATAGTATCCCTATATGCTTTAGCTATAGATAATGGCGTTCTGCTAAAGGAGTCCTTTAAGTTAATATTAACACCCCTATGCTTAACTAGAAGTTATACCACTATATTATACTTATAATTAACAGCCTATAATAGTAGTATCTAACCTAAGCGGTCTCTTGCATTAATATAAACATTTTTATATTCTAGAAGCAGTTGAACTATATCTTTATACCCCTTTTCTGCGGCTAATAATAGCAGTGTTTAGCCGTTTTCCTACTTGTAGTTTATATTAACGCTTTTTAAGAGTAGCTGTACTACTGCTGTCTGCCTAAACCTTGTGGCGCATAACAGCTTATGCGAAGAGTCCTCTAGGTTAAGACTTCTGAGTCCACTTCTAATTAACAGCTGTATTACTAATTTGTGTCTATTCCTTACTGCCTACAATAAATCCGCACGCCCGTAGTATTGATATTGAGTCGCCACTCTAATTTTGGCAGCTTTAAGAGATTTTTAAGCAGTCGTATCTTGTCCTCGTTTTGTAGCCTATGTTAGTGCTGTGCTATCCTTCCATTTAGCGTTATGGTGATAAAGGTAGGGATTTATATTACTATAGAGGTGGTTATTTGTTTAGGCGAAAGCGTTAATATCTTCCTCTACTTGTAGGTTCTCGGCTATTAATAATAATATTTCATTTGGTAGATTAAGCAGCGATATTCTCTATAACTGTTTATTATGACAGTAAGTAGTTATACTTAAGCAGTAAGAATACCTACTGCTAAAGTGGAAATCTATATAGGAGCTTTAAAGTGGTAGTAATTGTTAATAGGTAAAGAGCTTTAGAGATATAAAGCGTGAAGTGGGAATCCTATAAGCTCGCATAGATAATATAAGAATGGCGCGTATGAATCCCTTCCTTGTGCCTACTCCTTATATAGGGCATTAAAACGCCATATTCTTGCTTGGAAAGAGGATGCCTATAGCTGCCACTTTCTGGGAAAATTAAACTCTAGAGTTATGATTTGGTTTCCTGAGTATAGTTAAAATGTTAAACTGTGTATCTTATTTTTCTGATCTGGCCTATGCTAAGCTGGATTCCAGATTCCAGATTCTAAAATCTGGATTTTGGATTTTGTAATTGGGGATGTTTAGATCTAGTGTTTATATAATTCGCAACTAAGCGCTAAGATTATATATGCCTACTTTGGAAATATAAACAGCTGTTAGTCCCTGTAGTAGAACTTAAGCTAATATTAGTTACATTTCTTTCTACCTAAGTATAAAGGACCTACCCTAGATAAGGATTACCTACACAAGGAGTGAGAGCGTGCTGAGAGTTTATTGTTATGCTTTTAGGTCTCTTTTGTTAAAGCCTAATATAACTCCTTCCTTTATTACACTAATTGGTAGACAAACTAAATCTGAGCTCCTTAGGCAAATCCTTGGCGAGAAGAACGATCCATCTTTAATAAACTCCCATTATTAGGTCTACCTTTAAAGTAATTTAAAGACATAAAGAGATGACAGCCCGTTAATATACATTAACTTTAAGATCTATAATTACAGTTTATTAGATTCCACACCTAGCCTATAGAATAGGTACAAAATAGTAAGACAGATTAAATGGTTGCAATTAGGCCATTACTTGGTGAAAGAAATTGTAAATTATCTTTCTACCTATATCCTTGCTCCCCTTTTAAATATTATTTATTACTTTGCTTCTAACCTAGGCGGGCTTTATAGTGTGTTAAAGTATTTAGTATACTAAGCTACTAAGCCTCCACCGTATAACCTCCCTCAATCTACTCTTCCTTGTATACTTGTAGTTCTTGATACTTTATCTACTATATTTAACCCGTCTATTGCGGAAGCTAAGCTCTAGACTAATATAAGAATAGTTATAAAAAGTATTAAGAAATATGAATAAGAAGACAATATTAAAAAAGACTTAAGCGCTTATTTCTATAGCATTTAAGTCCTTAGGTTAAATTAGAAATAGAATCGCAGCGTTTACTTCTCTATATTATGAAAACGCCTTCTTTTAGCCTCTGCAGAGGCTATATAGGCCCGCCGATATAACGGATTTCTCTTTAACATGCGCCATATTAAAGCGCTTTTTATAATTATAATAGATAAATTTTGCTTAGATAAGTTATCTTTCTATTTTATTTAGTTATCTTGTCCTTAAGGATTTACTATATAAGAATTCCAAAAGTATCTATAAGAATTAATCCGTGAAATGCTAAGCTAGGCATAGCTATGGCATTTTATAGTACCTTTAACTGCTTTTACTTTACTGCTAGTAAGTTACACGCTGGGATCTTATTGTAAGAGTTATATAATATACTAATTAACTATTTAGCTAATCGGCGTAGATTTTCTCCTATTGCTTATTTTTAATGCGCTTTTTGCAGACACTTGCAGAAACGCAATTTATAATTATACTATCTATAAAGATGTGCAACAAAAATTCATTTTAGCTATTTAAGAGGAAATGGAAGCCTTGTTTGTAAAAATGGTATTATAGCCCGCTATGGAGAGCGCCTTACTTATACATTATTAATAACTTAAGTCCTTTTGGCCACAATTCGCGCTATTTAAGAGCTACAAATCTTGCTTTTGCTGTCTAATGAGGATGCCTGAGAAGGTCTTCGACTGCGGCCATGCGATCTATAATGTGTGCATTAAGACCTTTGGCCAAAAACCGAAGTTGGAGAAGCACACATTTAATATTTCTTCTTGCTTACTTTATGGGGTACCCTAGAAAACATCTAGCTTCCAATTTATTCCATCTATGGCTAGCCCTCATGTTCTTTGTATAGATAGAGGCGGTATTTATAGCGTTATATCTCTTACTTTCCCTAATTACATTAAGCAATAAGTTCAGCATTTTAGTTGCCTGCTCTGGGATTATTTTAACTATATCTATAGGACATTAGTTGGTGCGTATTGGTTGCTAATTAGACAATTTATTTCCTAATATACTTTTAAGGCGGCCTAATTGGCATTAATATATACTTTATGCTATGCGATCTCTAAGAGTCTCTCTATTAATTTAAGGAGCTTGCTAGAAAGACTTTTCCATAAGATTAAGAGGGACGCCTTTCCTTAACGAGAAGATTTTAAAGGCTTATTAGCGCTCTTGTTAGAGACTATTAGTATAATTTATCTACTATTAAGAGCGCGTTCTAATAGAGTCTAGGCATTTCTCCTAAAATGTTTAATCTACTAAAGAACAATATAAAGGTTGCGGTGACTATAATAACTACGCGACTAACTATACCTTATCTAATATTGAACTATAATAGAGGACAAAGACCTTGGGAGTGCGGTATGTAAGTTAGAGATATTAATTTATCTAATTTTACTAATGTTGACTTAAGGGTATTAACTCGTTTAGGCCTAGCGGCTAGAGTATAATATATTAATTAGTGAAGTGTAAGTCTCTAGAGCCTACCTTCCTAACTTAAGTTTCCTACTAACTGTGTTAGAAAAGTGCTTCCTGCACATCTGCGGCTCTATAGTATTTTAAGCCTAAAGTACTTAACAACCTAGGTACTTACTAAGATGGTGGCCTTAAGTGTAATAATCCTTATTTTGTTGCTTTTTAGGAATGCTAATTTCTCTAGCTAGATAAGGGCTAACTAGATTTTATGCTCTCTTTAGGGACTAGCACTTCTTCTGCTTAAGAATACAAGGTAGGAGTACAATCCCCAGTTATAGATTGATGTATTTCCCGCCTAGTGCAGGCATTTATAGCCAATTTAGATGGAGAAAGAGAATGGAAAAAGTTCTATAATAGCGTGCTGATGGAGGCGCGTAGCCAATACCACTGTTTTAATATATTTTTTGACGGTCCAGAGCCGAATATTAATGATTTATTTTTACTTAAGGATCTTAAACAATTGGCATATAATTCTATTACGTCCAGTATATAAGCAACCTTAGTAAAGAATTTAATCTATACTTCTATCTTCTACCTTAAGCTTAATGATATACCTTATTTTATTAATAGTAACTTCTAGTGTTAAGGGACTATATTTTGCTGTTTAACTCTTAATTATTAAGGTAGAGAGAACCTTTATTATACCCTTATTAAGGCCTCTTCCTTTTTCCTTATCTTTGGGTGGCTGGTGACTTGTATAGAGTCTATACTAAAGGGCGTTCCATCGTTTAGATGGCGTGTATACTTTACTACAGAAAGCATAGATAAGAAGGTGTGTATATTAATTAGAGGGATTACAAGCAAGCTAAGGATAATTAGTGGGCTTCTAAAAACACTTTAGCAGTTAGTAATAATTTAAGGTCTAGATGCCCCATTTAGCTGTATTAATTATTAAGTACTAGAGAGGCCTCTTTTAAGCGTTCTATTAAAACGCAAACGGCAGGAATAGCTAGAATAGTTTTAAATAGACTAATGCTCACGATAACCAGATTTGCATTTACGGATGTGATTTAACCGTAAAGTGAAAAATATATATATTACCATATTGCTTAATGTAGAATTCCGTTTAAACTTCCCGTAACCCTTTTTATAAATATAATTTTTATATATTTATTTAAAAATCGTTCCTACCTCTTGTTCCTTTAATAAATTTGCCTAAATACTTAAGTTTTGGGTTCCTGAAAATAAGTCTGTAGAAAATATAGCCAGGGCAATTATTATAGTTTAATTAAAGGATCCATTATGTCCTTAAAACTAAAGGTTAATTTTTCTAAAGAATAAATTTGTGTTAGTGTAAATTAAAATCTAGATTCTAAAGTCGTTTTTCCAGAAAACGAATTCGGAATCTAGTTTAGTGTATAACGTATTTCACGGGTGAGCTGGTCAAACGGGTGAGCTGATCACTTCAAAAACACACCAAAAAATGGAAAAATCACACTTTAATATCTTAACAACCACTTAATAATAAATTTT
>Ga0307507_10009406_pt1 | contig 13043 bp, 10 predicted proteins | sample 7_EM_MG_FD_207223 | JGI IMG/M metagenome (GOLD analysis project Ga0307507, IMG submission 207223) | Populus trichocarpa ectomycorrhiza microbial communities from riparian zone in the Pacific Northwest, United States - 7_EM | ecosystem: Host-associated > Plants > Roots > Unclassified | place...
CGTGCTCGCGCAATATATTTCACTAGTAAAACACCTGTTAAGCTTGTTTCTCATGAGCAGTGCGACCCCCGCCCCCGCCCCACGCGTCCGACGCCTTCCGCTCGCCGGCGTCCTGCGCCTCGGCCGGCCCTCCGACATCTGGTTCAAGCCCGCGCTCAGCGCGGTCGCCTCGGTCGCGCCGCCCAACCTCACGCTGCTGGCCCTCGGCCGCCTAGACCTGGCGATGTACACGATGGCCGGCTCCCTGTGCGCGCTCTACGCCCACAACAAGCCCTACGCCGCCCGGGCCCGCGCCCTGGGGTGGGTGGTGCTCGGGATGATCGCCGGTCTCGCCGTGGCGCTGGTCACGGCCTCCCTCACGACCAACGCCGTCGTGCTGGTCACCGTCGGCGCCGCCCTGGCCGCCGTACAGAAGGGACTGTGCGACGCGACCCGGATCGGTCCGCCCGGCAACGTCGTCCTCACCTTCATCAGCTCCGCCTCGCTCTTTGCGCCGCAGACACTCGGCCAGGTTCCCGGGCACCTCGCGCTGGCCGCCGCAGCGGGCGGCTGGGCGTGGCTCGTCGGCATGGCGCCAGGGCTCGTCCGGCCGTACGGCCCGGAGCGCCGTGCCACGGCCCAGGCCCTGAACGCCGCCGCCGCGTACTCCGCCACGCACGGCACCGGCGACGGCCACGCAGACGGCCCCGGAGGCGGTGACGCACGCGCGCATGCCGCCGCGGCAGCCGCCGTCCACGCCGCCTGGCAGTCCCTGCTCGCCACCGGTACCCGCACCGCGCCCCGGCGTGCTCTCGAACGCCTCGTCGTCCGCGCCGAGGTCGCGCTCGCCGCGCCCGTGGACGCCGACCCGGAGCGGCTGCGCACCTGGGCCCGCGAACTGCGCGGCAGAGGGCCGGTCCCGGAGACCGACGACCCGGCAGGCGCCGTAGCGGAACTCCTCGGTGTGGACGCCGAACTCGCCGCCCCCGCCCGCCCGTTGTGGACCAGGCTCGGCCCGCTCACCCCCCTCGTGCTGCGCACGGCGATCGGGTGCGCGCTCGCCGGATACGTCTCCCTCGCCCTCGGCGTCGGCCGCCCCTACTGGGCCCTCGTCACCGCGGCCTCCCTCTACCAGGCCAACATCACCCTCACCTGGGGCCGGGGCGTGCAGCGGGTCGTCGGCAATCTCGCCGGGGTACTGGTCTTCGCGGTAGTCGCCCCGCTGGCCCACGCGCACCCGGCGGCCCTCGTGCTGTGCTGCCTGGCCTTCAACTTCGGCGCCGAGGCGCTGATCGGCCGCAACTACTGGCTCGGCAGCGTCTGTGTGACCCCGATGGCGCTGCTCATCACGGAGTTCGCGCGGGCGCAGCAGCCCGGCGAGCTGATCACCGAGCGGATCGTGGACACCCTCGTCGGCGCCCTGGTCGGCCTCGTGGCAGCGGCCGTCGTCACCAACCGCCGCGCGACCGACCGCATCGAGGAGGCCCTGACCGCGGTCGAACAGGCCCGCGAGCGGGCGGCGCGCCTCCTGGCGGAGCCGGGTCCCGCGCGCGGAACCCTGGAATCCGCGCACCGCGCACTCGCCGCCGCGCTGGTCGAACTGCGCGCCACCGTCGACGCGGCATCCGGCGAGTGGTGGCAGCGCGCACTGCCGCAGGAGCGGGTCGTGCTCGCCGAACAGTCCGGACACCGTACGCTCGCCGCGACGGTACGACGCCAGGAGTCGCACTCCTGGCCGACCGGTGATCGGCGCACGGGCAGGAAGACGGAGGGCGTACGGGGATGACGGCAACGAATGGACGGCCGGTGGACGGGGACGGCGCGGCCCGCCCAACCCCTCCGAGTGCGAGCCGGCGCGACACCGTCGCCGCCGTCGTCGGACAGTGGCAGGCCGTGCACCCCGACCTCGACACCGGCCCGATGGAGATCATCGGCCGCATCAACCGGTGCGCCGCCCTGCTCCAGCAGGCCGAGGACGCGCCCTTGCGTCGGGCCGGGCTCAGCCGTCCCGAGTTCGACCTCCTCGGCGCGCTCCGGCGCACCGGGCACGAGCTGACGCCGAGCGAGCTGACCCGGGAGACCTTCTCCTCGGGCGCCGCCGTCACCAAGCGCCTCAAGCTGCTGACCGAACGCGGGCTGGTCGAGCGCCGCGGTGATACCCGCGACCGCCGCGTCGCCCACGTCCGCCTCACGGACACCGGCCGTGACCTCGTCGACGCGATCCTGCCCGAGCAGCTCGCCTACGAGACCACTGTGCTCTCCGGCCTGGACAACCCCGGACAGGGCGAACTCGCCTCCCTGCTCGGCGAGTTGCTGGTCCAGCTGGAAGGCCGGCTGGGCATGCTGCGCGTCTGAGCCGCCGTACGAGGGCGCCGACGGACCGTTGACGCGAGTCGCGTGATCTCCCTACGTTCGATCAAGCCGGTTCGGGACACCGGCTGGCGTACGACATGTCGAACAAGGGATTGATGCCGTGGCAGCCGCAGCCGCCCCCACCGCTGGGAAGCTCACCATCGACCTCGGCACCGACACGGGCCCCTTCCACGGAGGCGCGAGCGGCACGCTGTACGGCCTCTACGGCGACGGCGTCCCCAGCCGCAACGCCGTCGAGGGCATGTACGTCCGCACGGTCTCCACCAAGGCCCAGGACGGCACCCAGCACCCGGGCGCCGACGCCCTGGAGATCCTGCGGCCCTTCGTCGAGGCGGGCGGCCAGGACGTCTACGTCTACATGACCGACATCTACCGCGGCTTCCCCTACGAATGGCCCGGCGCCACCGGAGCCGAGCGCCTCGCCGACTTCACGGCGCGCGTCCGCAGGCAGGTCGAACAGGTCCTGACGCTCGGCGCGTACAAGTCCCACGTCGTCTACGTCCCGTTCAACGAGCCCGAGGGCAACATGTTCGGCGCGGGGGAGTGGAGCTACGATCAGATCTCCTGGCGTACCGAACCGGGTCACTACTTCACCGCCTGGCGGGATCTCTACCGCCTCATCAAGGAACTCGACCCGGGCGCCCGCATCGCCGGCCCCAACACCTGCATCCTGTACGGCGAGGTCAAGAGCTTCCTGGAGTTCGCCAAGGCCGAGGACGTACTGCCCGACGTCATCACCTGGCACGAGCTGTCCTCGCCGGACGAGATCCGCACGAATGTCGCCAAGTACCGTGCGCTGGAACGCGAGTTGGGCATCGGCCCGCTGCCCGTCAACATCAACGAGTACGCCCACAACTACCACTTGTCCGTCCCGGGGCAGATGATCCAGTGGATCGCCGCGATCGAGGAGTCCAAGGTCGACGCCGACATGGCGTACTGGAACATCGACGGCAACCTCAACGACTCGGTCGTGGAAGCCAACAAGGGCAACGGGCAGTGGTGGCTGTTCAACGCCTACGGGCAGTTCACGGGCAACACCGTCCGGGTCGCCGCGCCCCACCCCAACGTCCAGTACACGCTGCAGGCCGTCGCCGCGCTCGACCGGGGCAAGAGGCAGGCGCGGGTGCTGCTCGGCGGTACGGGCGGATCCGTGGACGCCGTGTTCGAGCACGTCGACCCCGAAGTCTTCGGTACGACCGTCCATGTGCGGCTCCATGAGATCCCCTGGACGGGTCAAGTCGGCGCATCGGCGCAGCCGTTGCGGCTCGCCGATCACCAACTGCCCGTCGTGGACGGCGAAGTGACGCTGCGTCTGACGGAGCTGGAGGAGATGTCGGCGTACCAGGTGATCCTGTCCCCGGGGGACGAGGGGACCGTAGCGCTGCCGCCCTCGGTCGGCTGGCGGCGCTCGTACCAGGCGGAGGACGCGGCCTACATCGGTGACGGCCACTCCCTGAACGGGCCCGAGGGATCCCCGTCCGACGTCGACAGGTTCGCCACGTCGACCGGCTACCACGTGGGCGGACTCCGCACCGGTTCGGACGGCGTGCTCGCCTTCTCCGTGGAGGTCCCGCAGGACGGGACGTACGACGTGAGTGTCTTCGCCAACTCGTACAACCTGGCCGACGCGGTGCGCGAGCAGGGGCCCACCAACGTCTTCCTCCGCGTCGACGGCAGGCGCCCGCAGGAACTCAGGCTGCCGCTCGGCTACAAGTGGGCGGTGTGGGGCCACGCCGACACCCGGGTCGAGCTGACCGCCGGCGCGCACACCATCACTCTCGCCGCCATGGACCCCGACCTCGGGGCCACGCGCGGTGACGCGGTCGTCGACAAGATCGACCTCGCCCTCCGCGACGACCAGGTGACCGGGCCCGCGCTGTACGACGCCGAGTTCGCCGCCCTGGGCGGCGGTGCCCGCGTCGAGTACGCGCAGCGCGGAGCCTCCGGCCCCGGCGTCGCCGTACTCCCGCGGGGCGGTACCGCCACCTTCTGGGTGCACACGGTGGGCGACGGGGAGGCGGCGGTGACCGTCGATCGGATCGGTCCCGGGGAGGGCGTGGTGACGATCAACGGTGAGGACGTGGGGATCATCGGCGGAGACGACATGAGGATTGTTGAACGATCCCCTGCTCCCCTGTTCCTCACGTCAGGCATCAACAAGGTCACCGTCACCGCCACTTCGGACCAACTGGTCCTGGACCGCCTACAGGTAGGGCCGTCACGTGGGCTTCTGCCCACCTCGACACACCCGGCAGAGGAAGGCACCACGACCGGCAGCGCCCGGGTCACCGGCACCCACACGTTCGCCACCGGCGGCAAGGCGGTCGACGGGATCGGAGGCGGACCCGCGAACGCCCTCACCCTGACCGTGACGGCACAGCGGGCCGGCCGGCACGCACTCACGATCCGCTACTCCAACGGCGAGCAGGCGCCCGCCACCCACTACAACCCGGACCCGGTCTGCCGCCACGCGGACATCGCGGTCAACGGGGCCGCCCCTCGACGCGTCCTGTTCCCGACCACCTTCCACTTCAACAACTTCCACGACCTCTCCGTCCCCGTCACCCTCGAACAGGGCGCCAACACCCTCACCTTCACGGCCGACGAACTCCCGGACCACGACGGCCACTCCAGGAACCAGTACGGCCAACGCTCCGCGTACGCGCCGGTGATCGACCAGGTGACGGTGACGGCGCTGGCGTGACACCGATGGTGTCGTGGTCGAGTCGCGCGACGGCGTCGGCGTCGAGGCGGACTTCGACGCTGCCGAGGTTGTCGGCGAGTTGGTGTTCCTTGGTGGCCTCGACGATGGGGACGATGTTGCCGGGCCGGCCCAGCAGCCAGGCGAGCGCGACCTGGGCCGGACTCCAGCCGCCCTGTTCGGCGATCTCCAGGACGGCGGTGATGACGTCCTCCTCCCGAGCGTCCGGCTTGTCGCTCCAGCTGTCGAGCCGCCCCGCCTGACCCCGGCGGTACTTGCCCGCGCCTGCGGGAGCAGTTCACGCTCCGGCGTCCGCTCCAGCAGGTTGTACCGCAGCTGCGAACCGGCGAACGCGGTCCAACCCCTCAGCTCCGCAAGCGTGTTGGCCTGAGCGATTTCCCACGCGGGCCAGTCCGAGACACCGACGTACAGCACCTTGCCGGTACGGACGAGGTCGTCGAGCGCCCGCATCACCTCGTCGACCGGGGTGAAGTTGTCGAGGGCGTGCACCCACAGGACGTCGAGCCGTTCCGTGCGCAGCCGCTCCAGGCTCGCCTCCACCGAGGATCCGCTCCGAGTCGCCGCCCGAGTAGATGTCCGCCGTGTCGATGCCAGGAGCTGAAGCGCACTCCAACGCAAGGAGCCGCCTCAGCCCTCCCCAGCGTCCGCGTACACCCCGAACACCGCCCCCTGCGGATCCCGCAGCACCGCGATCCGCCGTACGTCGGCGATGGACGTGGGTTCCATGAGGACCGTGCCGCCCGCTTCCGTCGCTGTCGCGGCCGTGGCGGCGACGTCGGTCACGGCGAAGTACGGCAGCCAGTGCGGGGACACCTCCGGCGGGAACTTCTCGTCCATCGTCATCATGCCGCCGAAGTCGGCCCCGTCGACGCCCCATTGGGGGTAGTGCTCCGAGGGGCGGACGGTCCAGCCGAACACCGTCGTGTAGAAGGTCTCCGCCCGCTCGGGCGCCCGCGTCAGCAGCTCCACCCAGCCCAGCGAGCCGGGCGCGTTGAACAGCCCGGCGCCCGGGAAGGTCCGTGCCTGCCACATCTGGAACGCGGCGCCGCCCGGATCCATGGCGACCGTGAAGCGGCCGATGTCGAACACGTCGATCGGTTCCATCAACACCGTTCCGCCCGCCGTGCGCACCTTCTCCGCGGTCGCGTCGGCGTCCGCCACCGTGAACGACACGTTCCACGCCACTGGTTGAGTCTCCTGGTACAGCGGCGTCAGCGCGGCGACCGCCGCGTCCCCGATGTGTGCGACCGTGTAGCCGCCCGCCTCCTGCCGGGGATCGGTCTCCGGACGCCAGCCGAGCACGTCTGCGTAGAACCGCTTGGCCGCCTCCAGATCACTGGTCCCCAGCTCGGTCCAGCAGGGTCCACCGGTCACCGGCCTGTCGAGCTTCATGGCGTTCCTTCCGCAGAAAGCTCCCCTCCCAGCACGCTAAGCCCGGGCTGCGACCCCGGCCATCCGGCGCGGAAGGGCACCCGGCCCACCGTAGGCCTAGATGCCCGGCCGATACCGCAGCGGATGATCCGCGGGCACCTCCACCAGTACGATCCGCGTCCCGTCCGGATCCGAGACCCACATCTCCACCAGCCCCCAGGGCTCCTTCACCGGCGGCCGTACGATCTCGACCCCCTTGCTCCGCAACTCCTCGTACACGGCCCCCGCTTCCGCGACCTGCAGCCACAGCTGTACGGCGGGGGAGGGCGGGACGTCCGCACGCCCCGAGACCTCCAGGAACCCTCCGCCGAGGAAGTAGACGGTCCCGCGCTCCGTCCCCGTGCCGAACTCCCGGTAGACGGGCAGCCCCAGTTGCTCGCCGTAGAAGACTCGGGAGCGTTCGGGATCGGTGGGGCGCAGCAGAATACGGCTGCTCAGTACGTGCACCATGCGGCCGGAGCCTAGCCTCCGGGGTCGCGTTACTCTCGTCTCTGCCTGAGCCGCGCCCTGATCGGAGTTGTGCACCATGGACACCGCTGCCACCGGACTGACCTTCCGCGACGCCACCGACGCCGATGTGGACGCCTTGGTGGTGTTGATCGAGTCGGCCTACCGGGGCGACGACAGCCGGGCTGGCTGGACCACCGAGGCGGACATCCTCGAAGGGCAGCGGACCGATCCCGAGGGCGTGCTCGCGGTCATCAAGTCGCCCGACAGCCGACTGCTGGTCGTCGAGCGCGACGGCCAGGTCGTCGCCTGCTGCCAGCTCGAACACCGCGGCGACCACGCCTACTTCGGGATGTTCGCGGTCAGCCCGCAGCTCCAGGGCGGCGGCCTCGGCAAGGTGATCATCGCGGAGGCGGAGCGCACGGCCCGGGAGACCTGGGGTGTGCGGGAGATGCACATGACCGTGATCTCCGTACGGAACGACCTCATCGCCTGGTACGAGCGCCGCGGCTACCGCCGTACGGGCCGGATGACCCCGTTCCCGTACGGCGACGAGCGGTTCGGCGTGCCGCAGCGCGACGACCTGCAGTTCGAGCTGCTGGTCAAGGAACTCGCATAGCCGTCATGCCGTGAAGCGGCCCGTGCGTTTGATCTCCGGGTAGTCGGTGGTCGCGCCGTCCAGTCCCAGGGCGCGTACGAGCCGCAGCTGGTCCTGTGTGTTCACCACCCAGCCGATGATCTTCAGGTCCGCCTTGCGGGCCGCCTCGACGACCTCCAGGGTCAGCCTGCGGATGTTGAGGCAGACCGTTTCGGCACCGGCCTCGGTGGCGCGCTCCACCACGTCGGTACCGAAGCGACTGGCGATCAGCGCGGTCCGTACGCCGGGTACCAGACGGGCGATCTCGGTGATCGCCTCGTCGTGGAACGAGGACACCTCGACCCGCCCCACCAGTTCCCGCCGGTGCATGACTTCGGCCAGCGCCCGGGCCGCCGCCAGGTCCTTGATCTCGGCCTGCAGCGGTGACCCGACGGCGTCCAGCACCTCCTCGAAGGTGGGGACACGCTCGCCGCGGCCCGCGTCCAGGGTGCGCAGTTCGCCGAGGGTCCGCTCGGCGATCGGACCGGTCCCGTCGGTCGTACGGTCCACGTCGGCGTCGTGCATGACGACGAGGGCGCCGTCCTTGCTCAGATGCAGATCGAGTTCGATGACATCGAGGCCGGCCTGCTCGGCGGCGACGAAGGAACGGAGAGTGTTCTCGGGTTCGAGACCCATGACTCCGCGGTGACCGATGGTAAGGAAGTTCAAGGTTCAACTCGCTTCCGTCGACGGCGGCTCGGCACGCGCGCGTGGGCGCGGCCGGACACCGGCGTCCACGCGGCAGAGCCGCAGCCTAACGGCCGGGCCCGGCGATGTACCCGCGCGTACACGGGGGATTGGGGGTGACGGGAGCGGCCGGCCTGCACGGCGCCGGCCGGGGCGGTCACCCGCAGGTGGGCGAGTCCCCGGGGGATTGACCGGTGGCCGGTTTCACCGCTCCGGACCCCGGGTAGCCGCGCGATGCCGGTATCGGCGGCCGTCATGGTTTCCGGCAGGAAAAAGTTCGGTCACAGGGAGGGTGCGGCAGGATAATTTCCCGAGGGTCCCCTTGCTGGGAGAAAGCACGTATGTATACGGTTTCCTGACGCGCGGTTCTCCTGTGGAGGGTGAGGCATGACGGAAATTCTTGTGCAGGTGGGTTCGGAGGAGCGGGTTCCTCCCGTGGTCGGGGTGGTGGAGCATCCGGCATGGCCCGTGCTCAAGGATGCCGTGGAGCGGATCCGGCCATGGCAGGCCAAGGACGGATCGATCGATTTCGAGGCGGAGGGCGCGCCGGACCGTACGACCGCGGAGAGCGCCGTACGACGTGTCGTGGCGGCCGTGGCGGAACTGTCCCCGCTGCTTCCGCACGACAGCGCCTACCACGAGGCCCTGGCCGCGGACCTGCGCCGCTGGGCCGACGGCGGCTTCGAGGTGCCCGACTTCCTCGACTCGCTGCTGGCCTTCCAGCCCGCCGCGAACCGCCAGGACGGACTCCAGCATCTGGTCGTCTTCCCGATGTACACGCAGAACGGCAACCCGGACCGCAACCTCGAAGCGGTCGTCCTGCGCATGGTCTGGCCCGACTGGCTGGCCGAGCTGGAGGCGACCCGCTACGACAACCCGCTGTTCTGCGGCATCACCTTCGAGGACTTCACGTCCGGCTACGACACCAACTCGGCCGTGCTCTTCCCGGAGACCATCGCCGTACGCCAGGCGCCGGAACGATTCTCCTGGGGTGGCATCTTCTGCGACCGCGAGGCCGCCCGCTTCCGCCGGGTCACCGAGGCCGCCGTCGACATCCTGGGCATGCGACTGCCCGAGGACATCGCCACGATGGTCGACGACCAGAAGCGCTGCGAGGAGGCCTTCGTCCTGTGGGACATGGTCCACGACCGCACCCACAGCCACGGCGACCTGCCCTTCGACCCGTTCATGATCAAGCAGCGCCAGCCGTTCTGGATGTACGGCCTGGAGGAGCTGCGCTGCGACCTCACCGCCTTCAAGGAGGCCGTGAAGCTGGAGGCCGACGGCGTCCCACAGGCCCGTGATGTGCAGTACGCGGTCCTCTGCGACCGCATGTTCCGCTTCCCGGTCACCGGCGAGCGCGTCCGCAACTACGACGGGCTCGGCGGCCAGCTCCTCTTCGCCTACCTGCACAAGCACGACGTCGTCCGCTGGACCGACAACAAGCTGCACATCGACTGGCAGCGCGCCCCCGAGGTCACCAACCAGCTGTGTGCCGAGATCGAGGACCTCTACCGCGCCGGCATCGACCGCCCCAAGCTGGTCCACTGGTTCAAGGCCTACGACCTGGTCGCGACGTATCTCGCCCCGCACCCGGGCTCCAAGTGGGCCAAGGGCCCCGACGCCCTGGACCTGAGCCAGCCGCCGCGGAAACTCGTGGATGACGTGCTTCCGGACGAGTTTCCGCTGAGCATGTTCTATGAGGCCCTCTCCAAGAAGCTGAAGAACGTGATCGCCTCGACCAAGGGCATCACCGCGGAGAGTGCAGAGCGGATCGCCGCGTGAGCGACCGCACGACGAAAGTGGCTCAGGAGGCGAGGACCATGGGGAACGGGGCGCTCAACGGCGCGGTGATCGCGGTGGCTGGAGCAGGCGGGCCCGCGGGCCGTGCCGTGCTGCTGCGGCTGGCCGAGGCGGGCGCGACCGTCGTCGGGGCGGACGCGCATCCCGAACGCCTGGCGGAGGCCGTGGACGCGGCCCGCTACGCGCACGGCGGCGCCACCGTCGTCGGCGACACGGTCGACCTGCTCGACCCGCAGGCCACCCGCGACTGGGCCGAGCACATCGAGAAGGACTTCGGCCGCGTCGACGGCCTGGTCCACCTCGTCGGCGGCTGGCGCGGCAGCGCGTCCTTCACCGAGACCGACCTCGCCGACTGGGACCTGCTGGAGAAACTCCTCATCCGCACGGTCCAGCACACCTCCCTGGCCTTCTACGACGGCCTGGAGCGCAGTGACCGCGGGCGCTATCTCCTGATCAGCGCGGCCGGCGCCAGCAAGCCCACCGCGGGCAACGCGGCGTACTCCGCCTCCAAGGCCGCCGCCGAGGCCTGGACCCTCGCGATGGCCGACGGCTACCGCAAGGCGGGCGGCGAGGACGGGCCCAGCTCCGCGGCCGCCATCATGGTGGTGAAGGCACTGGTGCACGACGCGATGCGCGCCGAACGCCCCAACGCGAAGTTCGCGGGCTTCACCGACGTCAAGGACCTCGCCGAGGCCATCGCCGGCGTCTGGGACAAGCCCGCCACCGAGGTGAACGGAAACCGTCTGTGGCTGACCGAGAAGCCGTGAACCCTCCGAAGACCGACGCCCGTCGCCACCACGACCCGGAGATCCGCGGCTTCGCCAGCGACAACTACGCCGGCGCCCACCCCGAGGTGCTCGCCGCCCTGGCCCTGGCCAACGGCGGCCACCAGGTCGCGTACGGCGAGGACGACTACACGGAGAACCTCCAGGGCATCATCCGCAGCCACTTCGGTGGCACGGCGGAGGCCTTCCCGGTCTTCAACGGCACCGGCGCGAACGTCGTCGCACTCCAGGCGGTCACCGACCGCTGGGGCGCGGTGATCTGCGCCGAGAGCGCCCACATCAACGTCGACGAGGGCGGCGCCCCCGAACGCATGGGCGGCCTCAAGCTGCTCACCGTGCCCACCCCCGACGGCAAGCTCACGCCCGAACTGATCGACAAGCAGGCCTTCGGCTGGGACGACGAGCACCGCGCGATGCCGCAGGTCGTCTCGATCACCCAGAGCACCGAACTAGGCACCCTCTACACGCCCGACGAGATCCGTGCGATCTGCGACCACGCCCACGCGCGCGGCATGAAGGTCCACCTCGACGGCTCCCGGATAGCCAACGCGGCGGCCTCACTTGACGTCCCCATGCGGACGTTCACCAACGCGGTCGGCGTCGACATCCTCTCCCTGGGCGGGACGAAGAACGGCGCGATCTTCGGCGAGGCGGTCGTCGTCATCAACCAGGGCGCCGTCAGCCACATGAAGCACCTGCGCAAGCTGTCCATGCAGCTCGCCTCCAAGATGCGCTTCGTTTCGGTGCAGTTGGAGGCGCTGCTCGCCAAGGACCTGTGGCTGCGCAACGCCCGCCACGCCAACGAGATGGCCCAGCGCCTCGCCGAGGGCGTGCGCGCGGTGCACGGTGTGGAGATCCTCTACCCGGTGCAGGCCAACGGCGTCTTCGCCCGCCTCCCGCACGACGTGAGTGAACGCCTGCAGCAGCGCTTCCGCTTCTACTTCTGGAACGAGGCCGCCGGCGACGTCCGCTGGATGTGCGGCTTCGACACGACCGAGGACGACGTGGACGCGTTCGTGGCGGCGCTCAAGGAGGAGATGGCGCACTAGCGACAGAGTGCATAGGTATGCGGTCTTCTGAAAAGTAATTGACTCTCGGGTGATCGCTTTCCTATGCTCTGCAGGCATGGAGCTGATCCAGAACACCCCCGACCTGTCCGCCTACTTGGCCGCCGACGAGGTCATCGACCACGACCATCCCCTCGTACGGGAGACGGCCGCGCGTCTCGCCAGGAGTGCCGCAGACTCGTATGGCTATGCGCGGCTGGCGTTCGAGTTCGTCCGCGACACCATTCCCCACTCGCAGGACTCCAGTGACCCGCGTGTCACCTGGCGGGCCTCCGACGTCCTGGAGCAGGGCACCGGCATCTGCTATGCCAAGGCGCACGCGCTGGCCGCGCTGCTGCGGGCCGAGGACATCCCTACGGCGCTCTGCTACCAGAAGTTCGACGTGGTCCACGGTCTGGTCGCCGTGCGGTTCAACGGGGCCTGGCACCGGCAGGATCCGCGCGGCAACAAGCCGGGTGTGGACGCGCAGTTCTCGCTCGACGGCGAGCAGTTGGCCTTTGTGCCCGACCCCGAGTTCAATGAGCTGGACTATCCGGACCTGTACGCTGAACCGCACCCGGTCGTGCTGAGCGCCCTCAAGGCCGCCCCGGACCGGTCGCACCTGTGGCAGACGCTCCCGACCGCACTCTGAGGCAGACCATGACCCTCACCCTGACCGTGTCCGACGAAGTCCGCGCCCTCGCCCCCGGGTTCACCCATGTCGCGATCGAGGCGCACGGACTGGTCAACGGGCCGAGCACCGAAGAGAGTTCGGCACTCCTCGACGACGCGGGCCGCCGCCTGGCCGTACGACTGGACGGTCGCGCCCCGCACGAGGACCCGCACATGGTGGCCTGGCGCGAGATGTACACGGCGTTCGGATCGAAGCCGTCGCGTACCCGCAACTCGGCGGAGGCGCTGGCCAAGAGGGCGCTCACGGACGCCGGACTGCCCCGGATCAACGTGCTGGTCGACCTCTACAACGCCGTCAGCGTCGCCCACTTGATCCCCGTGGGCGGCGAGGACACCGACCGCATCCAGGGCGGGATGACTCTCGTACGGGCCACCGGGGACGAGGACTTCGTGACCGTCGCGGGCGGCGAGGAGGTCGTCGAACACCCCGACGCGGGTGA
>Ga0307507_10009407_pt1 | contig 13042 bp, 3 predicted proteins | sample 7_EM_MG_FD_207223 | JGI IMG/M metagenome (GOLD analysis project Ga0307507, IMG submission 207223) | Populus trichocarpa ectomycorrhiza microbial communities from riparian zone in the Pacific Northwest, United States - 7_EM | ecosystem: Host-associated > Plants > Roots > Unclassified | place...
TGAGGCTCTGCGCGAAGCTCTGCATACGGAGGCTCTACACGAAGCTCTACACGAAGCTCTATACGAAGCTCTACGTACAGAGGCTCTGTATAAGGCTCTGCGCGAAGCTCTGCGTACGGAGGCTCTACACGAAGCTCTGTATCGGGTCCCCGCTATATTCCCGATAGCGTCTATATGTGTCTCTGCCTATGTAGCCGCCTTATTTTTTACCCTTCTTTCCTTCCTTATATCCTCCCTACCTAGGGAGGCACTAGAACGGCAGCCAGCAGAGGACCGTTGCTAGAACTAGATAACTATCGCTAGAACCAGACGACTGTTACCAGAACCAGACGACCGTCGCCAGAGCCAGATGACTATCGCCAGAGCCAGACAACTGTCGCTAGAACCAGACGACCGTCGCTAGAGCTAGACGACCGTTGCCAGAACCAGACAACCGTCTCCAGAGTTAGACGACTGTCGCCAAAACCAGACGACCGTCGCCAGAGCTAGACGACCGTTGCCAGAACTAGACGACTGTCGCCAGAGCTAGACGACCGTCGCTAGAACCAGACGACCGTTGCCAGAGCCAGACGACCGTCGCCAGAACTAGACGACTGTCGCTAGAACTAGACGACCGTCGCTAGAACTAGACGACCGTCGCTAGAACCAGACGACCGTCGCTAGAACCAGACGACCGTTACCAGAACTAGATGACCGTCGCTAGAACTAGACGACTGTCGCCAGAGCTAGACGACCGTCGCTAGAACCAGACGACCGTTGCTAGAGCTAGACGACAACGACTAGCCAGTGAGCACTATAAACGATTTGATCGATTGATCGAATCAAGGTAGCATAGACAGGTAGGCATAAATAGGGAGATGCTGACGGGTAGGCAGATATAGATAGGTAAGCAAATACAGATAGGCAAGCAAATACAGACAGGTAAGTAGATACAGACAGGCAAGCAGATGCAGATAGGTAGGCAGATACTAACAGGTAGGCAGATATAGATAGGTAGGCAGATATAAACAGGTAGGTAATACAGACAGGTAGGCAATACAGATAGGTAGGCAATGCAGATAGGTAGGCAATGCAGATAGGTAAGCAGATATAGATAGGCAAGCAAATACAGACAGGTAGGCAGATGCTAATAGGTAGGTAGATATAGATAGGTAGGCAGATATAAATAGGTAGGCGATATAGACAGGTAGGTGATATAGGCAGGTAGGTAAGTCAATAGGTAGATAGGTAGAAGAGAACCATCACTATATTATATTAAATTATCTAAAATAATAATATTTATTTTACTAGCCTTATAAATAGCTTTAAAGTAGCTTTTATTTATTTAAAATATGTTATTAGTATAAAAGAGGTAAATATAATTATAGTTGCCAAATGCGCAGATTACTGGCAGGTTGCGCATATATCAGATAATCTATATTCTCTAAAGGCGTGGGTCACGTGCATGAGTCACGTGCACAAAGACACGTCACTAAAGACACGTCAGATTAAGGTCAAAAAGATATAATACAAGATCATCAATCTATCAACCCATTTTATCAATAAACCCCTCTACATAAATTTCGTGACAGTTATAAGCCCGGTCCGCCAACTCAAGAAGCTATTCAGCTATTTCTTAATTATTTAAAGAAATTCTACCTTATCGTCAGACTCTGACACCTTATCGTCAAGACGCAGACTCTAACAGAAATCCTACCTCAATCGTCACAGGACGATTCTTCCATAAGATTCCACGAGATTCCATAAGATTCTATAAGAAATCCTACCTCAATCGTCAAAGGACAATCCTAACAACAAGGACAATCCTAACAACGAATTCCATCTCAATTCCCCTCTGCCTATCAGTTAAAATAACTCCACTAACGTCGAGTTCGTCAACCACGATCATCCTCAATAAACTAGAAGACTAGGAGCAATAGATCTAGCAACTATAAGCCCTTATAGATCAGCAAATTTGGGCCCACATTAACCCAGCTACAGAAGCACCTTAAGAAGGTCTACTTAAAAAACCACCTCTTCCAAAGGTTATAGACTTCAATGAGAATGCAACTATATATGCACAGCTCTTGACGAATCAACAGAAAGCGTACAAGAACAGCAGACGATACTATGACTAGGATATAAGGTACTTCCTAAAACAGGAAGAGCATCTATAATAGATACGCACCTAAATTACGTCTATAGTATCAATCTAGAAGAAGCTATTGCTTAACCCTTCCTTAATAGTTAAAGAATGGCTATCCTAATTAAAGGAGAATATAGAACCTACCTTGTCGTTTATTAGAAAGAAGGTATAACACCAGTACATAGAAGCCCTTAAGGGGTTTAAACACTTGTTAAAATTAAATTAGTAGTTAGATTAATGGGAATATATAATAGTACTAGGAGAAAAGTATAAGATCCCTTAAATATCCAATAAAATCTGGCTTTAAGATTTAGCAAAAGTTATTTAACCGTTTAGTAACGCCTACTATGTAAAGTACACTACCAAGTTAAATAACCCTTAGAAGTTAAGATCTTCCAAATACCACAAAGTAGCAAAGGAGCTGCAAGAAGGACTTAGAATACCCTTAAAGAAAGCCAATACTACTACAAAAGGGAGTACCTTTAATGCAGACTTTACAGAGTAAGCCACGATGGATTACTCTAATACTACTAAAGGTCTAGGGAAAGTAACCTTAGCATATACTAGACGCTTAAAGAGAGCCAGGTTACTAGTAAACAAGGAGATATTCTACAAGAAGCTACTACCCGTATACTTAGTGTGCGAGAAACGAGGATATTCCCTTTAAGACTATTAGTATTTATTTAAAGACAAGAGACCCAAAGAAGTTATAATCAGAGATGCTCACATCAAAAAAGTACTAAAGAAGGTAGAAAAGAATAAGAATCTCACTAACTAAGTTATAAAGATCAGACTTAAAAAACAAAAAGATAAGGCTTAACAATAATAGGATAAGAAGAGTTATAAAACAGTTAAAATTAAGGGAGAAGCTAATACAATATTCCTAGAATTATATTACACCAGTTAACTCCATCTACTAAAGCTATTAACTATTCTGGACTTAGGAACCACTTTCTATATCTTTAATAACCTCTCTCGTTTTTATAACTTTAGGAAAGCTCTAAAACACAAATATATCATCGCCAGCAGCTCAGAAGTGCCTATACTAGGCTACGGCGATGTTACCATCTAAGTTACAAAACTAGATAAGAGCAAGGGAATTTTATATCTTAAAGACGTTGCCTTCTATACGGACTTTAATATAAATCTAGTATCATTCCGTCTACTTTAAAAGCAAGGGTACTTCTAGGATAATAAAGAAAACAATAATCTTCTAGTTTAGAAGAACAATACAATCCTATATTAAATGGAAGAACGTCACGGACAATAGACTATTAAATACGTCCAACTAGAAAGTCTATTAGTGTTCAATATAAGCCAACTACTACACCACTAACGGAAGCGTAGAGCATCATTAAGAGACACTTATCCAGATTTAAAAGGTAATGCGCATCTATGATATTTATATCTAGGTTATCTAGGACCTATAAGCCTTTATTATCTAAGTCTTAATACCTTAGAAGTCAAGCTTTAAGGCCCAAAGACAACGGAATATTAATATTATAGTCTCGCCAAAATTAAGCGTTAGGTCTTAAGAAGGTTCTTAAAACAGAACATTAATAAACCTTATCTTAACCTCTATATTAACTGGACTAACCTTAAGAAAGCGCATGCTGGATTTATACGAGTTATATTTATCTATAATACCTTCTTAGGGAGAACCTTCCCGTATTTTATAACAACATATAGCAAAGAGAAGGAGACACTATAAGTGCTTAAAGATTTTATCTAATAGATTCGTCTAAGGTATAACCTCAAGGTTAATACTATCAAATTAGACAACAAGCTAGGGAGAAAGAGAACCCTTAAATAGCTATAAACCTAAGGGATTATATTTAAGCCTTTAGCGCCTTATACCTAAGCTCAAAATAGTACCGCCAAACACTCAGGGGGTGTAATTATTGAGAGAGCACAAGTAATGAGAATTGCTGCCAATCTACTATACAACCTATAGAACGAGATAGTTAACTGCGCAGTCTACCTTTAAGATTAAACGCCACGGGAAAGCAACGGTTAGAAATTGCTATATAAGAGGTTCTATACCTTCCTAGGCAATAGGTTAAGAAAGCCACAACTAGCACACCTAAAAGCCTACAGCTGTAGGGCGTACGCGATAACATCAAACGCCTAGCTAAAGAAGAAAAGGCTAAGCAAGCTAAATCCGCAAGCCCATATTAGCTACCTTATTGGCTATAACTCTACCAATATCTATAGGATCTGGATCCCATATAAAGGTATTATTATCTCTACTAGGGATGTCATCTTTAACGAGAAGATGTTCTTTAATGGCAAGCAAATAGACATCTTAAAGGACCTATACGCTAAGTTAGACACGCTAATTAAGAAGATTCAACTCCCTAACACCCTAATCAAGAATAAGGTACTTCTAGAAGATAATAAAGAAGTATTTAAACCGTCAATTTAAGAGAAAGATGACAACATTAATAAGCCAGTTTGAAGCTTTAATAAGTTAGCAGATTGTGAGCTTGCAAGAGCTCTTAAAGATGCGTACTATACGCCACCTCTAATAGAAGAAGACGAAGAATCCCTATATGCCTTTTACATTAAGTATCCTATGGAGCAAGATCAAGACGTCGCTCATCGAGCAGGAGATGCGTTTAATACTTAGGGGGTGTTTAACAACTCGGTTAAAGACTCATTTAAGGAAGCCGGCGATTATAGATTTAAAGACTTTATTACTAAAAGGATTACCTTAGCCTATCACAGCGCCTTCTTAGCAGGAAGGAAGTTTAACCTTAATAGTCAACTTAACAACAGCAAGCTGAAATTAGGCAGAACACGTAATATTAGACTATATAGAAAGAACTTACCTCCGCCACCTTAGTCGATCCGCGACCTTAATATATATCCTCTTTAAAATCAGTTCCAAGAGGCTTAACAAGCCCACCTCCAATCTTATTATCAAATAAGGTCGTTTTAAGAAACAGATAAGAAGCATATAAAGGGACAGCAGGTCCTCAGCTTAATATGGGTATTCATCTATAAGACGGACAAGCACGGATTTCTCCAGAAATGCAAGGCACGCTTAGTAGTATACGGAAATTAATAGGCCCTAGGAGACCTACCTATAAGAGCTACTATATTAGCTAATACAACCTTCTAAACCCTTATAGCAATCACCGCAAAATTCAACCTAGAGACGACACAGATAGATACAGTTAATACGTTTATCCATTACAATCTTAATAAGGTTGTCTACATAAAGCTACCGCTAGGGTTCAATAAAGGAAAGACAAACAAAGTACTACACTTAAGAAAAGCCCTATACGGACTACAACAATTACCACTATTATGGCAGAAGAATCTCATAAGCTTATTAAACAAATTAGGTTTCAAAGAGGTACCTTAAAAGCCGTATATTATACTAAAAGGTAGAATAGTCGTCTTCTTCTATATTAACGATATTGTCTTCTGCTACTAAAAGACAGACAAGAAGAAAGCTTAAGAAGCAATCAAGGAGCTAAGCAAGGAATACCAGATAAGTACCCTTAGCGAGCTAAAATAGTTCCTAGGAATCCATATACTATATAATTATAGCTAGAGGCTCCTGTAGCTATCCTAGAAAGCCTATATTAAGAAAATAGCTAACTAGTATAAGATAGATCTCAGAGGGCGTCTTCTAGACACTCCTATAGCAGAATTAGAACTTCTCCCTACCAATTACCATATAATCCGTCCAACGCGTCCGTCCCCTAATACAGACCTATTAGTCCGTCCTATGTCCCTACCAGCCTCTACAATGCTATATTAGAGAAAATTGGGTTCAGTACTCTATATAGCCACTATAACGCGTCCGGATATTGCTTTTGCAGTATTAAGGCTAGCAAGGTTTAATCAGGACCTAAGCCAAGAGCATTATTAAGCGGTAGACAGAGTCATCCAATACCTATATAGCACGAGAAGCAGAGCAATCTGCTATAAAGGAGATAAGAAAGGAATAAACGGTAGAGGGAAAGACAAAGGAATACACAACAAAGGACAAGACAACAGAAGAAACGGTAGAGGTAAAGCGCAATCATTTATCTATACCAGCAATGCATCATTCGCGGACAACTCCGTCAACAGAAAGAGCTTATAAGGATACATTATAAAGCTATTTAGGGGGCCGATCGCCTAAAGAGCAAACAAGTAGGGTATAGTAACAACATTAAGCACAGAAGCCGAGTTATTAGCCCTATTATAGACAGTAAAGGAAGCTATCTTTATTAGTAGGCTATTTAAAGCAATAACATTACGCCTAAACAAGCCCTTAATTATCAAATGCAATAACACATAAACGCTCCAATTAATTATGGAAGACACGGCAAAGCTAATCACAAAGCTCCAACACGTTAACATCTATTAACACTGGCTATGTTAGGAATACGCAATAAGACAAGTACGATTTCAATAAACAGTAACAAAGAAGATAATCACTAATAGACTTACAAAGGCCCTGCCCAAGCAGAGGTTTTAAAGCTTTATTAATATAATCGGGATGGTGGATATTAAGGAGCAGCTAGATAAGGAGAAGCAACTAAAGGACCTAAGGGACACTATTAGAGTAAGACGGAAGGATTTAGATAAGATTACGGTTTAATTGACTTATTAACGGACACAAGAAGGTGGCTAGCTTTAACCTCAAAGAGCTTAAAGCTAAGGGGGTGTATCAGATAATCTATATTCTCTAAAGGCGTGGGTCACGTGCACGAGTCACGTGCACGAAGACACGTCACTAAAGACACGTCAGATCAAGGTCAAAAAGACACAATACAAGATCATCAATCTATCAACCCATTTTATCAATGAACCCCTCTACATGAATTTCGTGACAGCACAGGTTGCGCGCAGGCTGCGCGCAGGCTGCGTGTCAAAAAAACACGACATAGGCTAGTCGGTCGAGTTGCCAAATGACCTCAACTGCGCGCCAATTGCGTCAACCACCAACCATTGAGGCCATTGAAAGGGTACCATATTTTGCCGATGTAGGAAGAGCTCGCAGCAGCTAATGCCAAAATTGAACGGCTTTAAGAGCTGCTTAAAACTAGAGACACCCCTGCACCTAGTAAGGAGTTATTAGACACCTAGAGACTTGCTATAGTTCTTAAGGCCCTAGCCCAACGTACAGCATTAGCATTATCGCGGTCCGTAAAGGTCGCGGACCCCCTATTGCTTACGGACGGAACTAACCCTATATTTAATAATTAGAAGCTTTAACTATAAGATAAGCTTAAGGTTAATGCGGACTACTTCCCTACTACTTAAGCTAAGATGGCCTACGTCTTCGGCCGCACTGGTGGGGACGTATAGACGCACCTACGTCTACAATATGCCTAGGATTTAGTAGACCCCTTCCTCTCTAGAGAAGAGATGATTAACTACCTATCTTCTATTTATGAGGACCCCTTTAAGACATAGAACGCCCGCCTTAATTATAAAGCCCTTAATATAAAAACAATGGAGACCTTTTTAGCCTTTTAGACCCGTTTTTTACACCTAGCTGGCTAGGCCCAAATCCCCCAGGAAGACCTACTACTAGACCTATTTAATAAGCTTACCTTAGACCTATAGCGAGCTATACTGCCAGTCTTTACCACTATATAGACGCTAAAGGAACTAACGGACTAGTGCTTGGCTATTAATTAAGGCCTCCGTTAAATTAAGGCATGTGCTGAGTGGTATAAAGCTAGGAACCCTTTAAGCCAGACTATAAGCAATATAAGAACAGCCAATAGTGCCCTAGTACGGGCCGCAACTCCCGCGACACCGACTATTTAGCCCGCCGTTAATCCAGCAGCTAGTTACGTAGCTAGCCCTGCTATGGGCCCGGTACAGACTTGGCCTATATATAGCAACCCCTATAGACAAGCCCTTAGTAATTAAGGAGCTTGCTTTTTATGTGGCTAAAAAGACCACTTTATAAAGGACTGCCTAATAGCAGTAAAGACAAATAAGGTCCTGCTAATTTAGGAGAATAGTATAAAGCCGGAAAAAGAGGAACCCTAGAGAAAGACTCCTCTTTAGGGTTAAAAGGGATTAATATATTATATATTAATCTAGGTTGGCTAGTTAGTAGAAAAAGCTACACTATCCCTTATACTTTATTCTGTAATGGATATTAAGTTTTAACCTCTACTTTAGCTGACTTAGGAGTAAATACCTTTACCTTAATTAATATAAAGTGCGTTGTAAAACTGGCTAACTTTTTAAATGCGCCTTTAGAAGAACTACCTAAGCCAATTCCTATTTATGGGTATAACGGACAGGTAGGACTACCCATTATAACTATCTTGCGGATTTATCTCTGTGTTAATGGACAAAGGCAGTATAACATCCCCTTCCTTATTACGGACCTTAGAAGCCATAATATAATTTTAGGAAGAAAATAGCTAGCCTATTTAGGCTTATAGCTTAACATACAGAACAGACGGCTTATTTGGCCCAAAACTATGCCCCTAACACCTTCCTTTATAAAAGAGATTAGTATTACAATAGAGAACCTTATACGGCTATAGATAAACACTGTTTACTAGGCCGATGCTATACGTAGAGACCAGGCTTTTAAAAAGGACGTATAGCTTAATCCATAACGGATCCGTATACTACGCCGCCCCTAGACTATCTATGTTATGCCACCCACACTAGAGATTAAAAAAGTTAGTAAAAAGCTAGTAGAGCTCCCTATAGGGAACTTAGGCCCTATATAGCCATAAAGAATAGCAAGAAGCATTAGACGCTATACTAAATGTATAGACTAGAGGGACAACTTATAGAAGATGGAATAGGAGCTAAGAAAGACTATAAACCCTAGACCGTAAAATACGGCCTAATAATAGTCTATAAAGAAACCTACAGACCTCCCACCAGTTAATATCTGCTATATTAGCGCCGTAGGATTCTACTGAAACTTGGTCTAACCTAATACCGTTACCTTTACCACTAGCTTATATAAAATTAATTAAATAATTAAGGAAAAGGAAAATAAGCTTAGCGAATAGGAAGGCGAGCTTATAGATAAGGAGCTGGTAGAACAGAAACTACCCTATTAACACTAGAAATTTAAGGACGTGTTCTCTAAGGTAGTGTCTAATATACTCCCGCCTCACCAACCGTATAACCATAAGATTAAGATTAAGCCAGATAAGGAAGATATACTTGGCTATAGCCCCCTTCGTTAGCAGTCCACTGCCGAATTATAGGCTATAAAGTAGTACCTTATTAATAACCTAAATAAGGGCTTTATTAAACCTAGTTAAGCCCCTTTTAACTTGCCTATTCTCTTTACTAAAAAGCTAAATAGAGGACTTCGTTTCTGTATTAACTACTATAAACTAAATAATATAACCCGCAGGGACCGCTACCTACTGCCCTTATTTAATAAGACTTTAACCCAAATAAGTAGAGCTAAGATCTTTACTAAGCTTAATATCCGTTAGGCCTTTTACCGGATTAGGATAAACCCTAGATTGGAAGATCTTACTATATTTTAGACCCGTTACGAAATATATAAATATAAAGTACTTTCTTTTAGACTAACTAACGGACCGGCTACGTACTAGCGATATATAAATGACATACTCTTTAACTACCTTAACGACTTCTATACGGCCTACCTGGATAACATTATAATCTACTTTAAGAATAAGTTTAAATACGAGGAGTATGTTTATAAAGTCTTATAACGGCTCCATAAGGCCAGTCTCTAGGCTGATATTAGGAAATTAGAATTTAGTGTTAAGCGTATAAAGTACCTAGGTTTTATTATTAGTATAAATGGAATTAAGGCCGACCTAGAGAAAACGACCGTAATTAACTAGTAGACACCCCTACGAACCATAAAGGGGGTGTAATTATTTTTAGGTTTTTGTAACTTCTACTAACGCTTTATTAAGAACTATAGTAGGATTACCCGGCCTCTTAACCGCCTTACTAGGAAAGACCAGCTCTTCTACTTTAACGCTATATATATACAGGCCTTTAATAAGCTTAAAAAACGGCTAGTATTGGCTCCTCTACTTGCCTACTTTAACCCAGAATGGCCCTTAATGCTAGAAATGGATGCCTTAGACGGCGCGATAGCCGGTGTTTTTTCCCAGAAGTAACTAGATGGAGAATGGTACCCTATTGCATACTATTTAAAGACTATAATAGATGCTAAGCTAAACTACTATATCTATAATAAAGAAATGCTGGCTATTATCTCTAGCTTTTAGCACTGGCGTGCGCAGCTAGAGGGGACCCCTAAGCCTATTAAGGTAGTTTTAGATTATAAGGCCCTAGAATACTTTATAACAACCAAGGCTCTTATGGCCTAATAGGCACGCTAGGCGGATATCCTATCTTAGTTTAACTTCTTAATTATATATAGACTAGGCGCTACGAACTATGTGGATGCTCTTATAAGGCGTAAACAGGACCTAGGTAACTAGATGGCTATAAAGATCTTATTACGGACCTAGATACTACTACGACTAGAGCACCTTAACCCCTAGATATAGGCAGAACTAAGTACAGACTCTTTAGGCGCCGAGATGTATCCTATTAACCCCTTAGGATTTAACCTTATTAACAAATTGCTGTAGACAAACCGTACAGCCTCTTCTCTATAGGAGTACCGTGAAAATGTAAAGAATATTACTAGCCCCTAGTCCCTTAAAAACGGATTACTTAAGTATTAGGAACGGCTAGTAGTAGCAGAGGAATAGAACCTATGGACTTGGCTTATTACCGAAGTACATACCTAGGTCTCTACGGCCTACCCTAGAAAGAATAAGACCCGTAAAATTATTAGTAACCGATATTACTAGCCCGGAATGGTTATGGATATTAACCGCTATATATAGAACTGTAACAACTGCCGTAGGTCTATAATTCCGCGAGATAAGACCCTAGGATTATTAAAGCCACTCCCGATACCAGAACGCCCCTAGTAGTATATCTCTATAGACTTCTATAAGCTGCCTATAGACCATAACGGATATAATATGGTAATAATCCTAGTTAACTATTTTGGCAAGCGCCTGTTCTTAATCCCCTGTTATAAGGATATTGATGCTAAGGAGGTAGCCTAATTATACATCTATTATGTCTACCGAATTTATAAACCACTAGATACTATTGTATCCAACCACAGGCCGCAGTTTATATTGGCCTTCTGGAATAAGTTTACTTGGATTCTTGGCATTAAGCTAAAGCTTTCTATAGCATACTACCCCCAGACAGATAGTTAGACGGAGATTGTAAATTAATACCTAGACTAGAGACTCTGGCCCTTTATTAACTACTTTTAGGATAACTAGGGCAAACTACTACCCCTAATAGACTACGCCCAGGCAACCCTACCCTATAACTTTATAGGGTTTGCACCTATTAGCTAGAAATAGGATATTTACCCTATACTAGCTTTAACTGGAATAGACTAGAAGGCCCATAGACCATACGCGAAAAACTATCTTATAAGGAAGCCTAGCAATACGCTAAACGCCTAGAAGAAGCCTAGACGGTAGCCTATAAGAACCTAAAAAAGGCCCAGAAATTAATAGAATAGTAGGTAAATAAGTATAGGCGCGAGCCTGACTTTACCGTAGACAATAGGGTCTAGGTTATAATAAAGAACTAGAAGACAGAACGGCCTAGCTATAAGCTAGACTATAAGATAGCAGGACCGTATAAGATCCTTAATAAAGAAGGCAACTTGTATAAGGTTAAGCTCCTAGACTTAATTAAGGTTTACCCTATCTTTTTGCCGGATAAGCTATAGAAGGCTATAAATAACCTACTACCTAGATAAAAGAATAAGCCTCCCCTACTAATTTAAGTTAATGGCAATAATAAATAGGAAGTTAATAAAATACTAGCCTATAAACTAGTACAAGGAACGCTATAATACTATATCTAATGGAAAGGCTATAATCTAGACCTAACCTAGTACCCTATCTAGAACTTTATAGGCTGCCCCTAGAGGCTTAAAGAATTCTATAACTAATACCCTAATGAACCTAGACCCCTAAAGTACCTCGATAAGTGGATGGAGTGCTGGTATAGTAAAGACGATAGGCTGCCTATTGAGCATAAAGATAAGAATACCCTACGGATATAATACGGACATATAAAGCCTGAGGGCAGGCTTTTTCGGAGGGGGGGGTAATGTTACGGCGCTGGTGGAAAACGGTGGATCTTGGCAGACGTGGATTATGGTAGACGTGAGTTACGTGACTTGAGGACCGCATAAAATATCGAGCGGCGCTGCTATTCTTCTCCTTCCTTTCTCTAGCTTTGGATCCTCGTTTATAGACAATCCAATCGTACAGGCTTGCGCGTCCCTCTTACCGTGCTCGTGCCTCGATTGACTGAGTCGCTAACACCTGGTACCCTGCATGGAATTTTATAGGTAGCCCCGACAAGTTATAAGAATTCTATAGCTGTTACCCTAACGAACCTAGACCGCCAAAGTACTTAGATAAGTGGATGGAGTGCTGGCATAGCAAATATAATAAATTACTAGAAGAGCATAAAGATAAGAATGCCCTGTGGGGGTAATACGGATATATAAAGCCTGAGGGCAGGCTTTTTTAGAGGGGGGGGTAATGTTACAGCACTGGCAAACTGCCGTTAGATTGCCGCAACTTGCCATTATATGACTAGAGGATTGTATATAGCTTTAAGCAGTGCTTCCGTTTTTCCCCTTTTATTTCTCTAGCTTTAGATCCTCATTTATAGACTACTAATTGTACAGGCTTGCGCGTCCTTCTTGCCGTGCTTGTGCCTTAATTAACTAAGTCGCTAATAATAGTGTCGGAATATATGGACAGAGGTTATGTGGTCATTCGTGTCTCTGATTAGTCATCCTTATGATGACTCATCAGCCCCCTACTTAGGCACCGCGATCCTTACGATCCTCTGCTTTCTCTACCTATT
>Ga0307507_10009409_pt1 | contig 13042 bp, 16 predicted proteins | sample 7_EM_MG_FD_207223 | JGI IMG/M metagenome (GOLD analysis project Ga0307507, IMG submission 207223) | Populus trichocarpa ectomycorrhiza microbial communities from riparian zone in the Pacific Northwest, United States - 7_EM | ecosystem: Host-associated > Plants > Roots > Unclassified | place...
ACCATTCCCAGCTCATCCATTCCGTCTTTCTAAGTTGTGTTGATTTTAGTTTTAATGCATGTATACGTGTTTTTTTGTACCGGCTGCTATAGTCTTGTACACTTATCATCTTTTCGGCGCGTCACTGACGTCATGGACAATGACGTATTTGGAGGCCATATATAAGGACCTTCTCGTTACACTTAACATGAAGTTACATCTTTTCGTCACTAATGTCGCGTAATAATAACAGCTCTGAAGGCATGGAGTACGTCACCGTCGATTCTTGTTCACCTTATTGACAATGACATCCATACTTGGCATTCCTCCTTGGAAACGACGATGAATGCAGTGGAGGCAATGCATGTTTCTGAGAACGTTGTGAAGGCGAAGGATGCCGCGAACCAGGCTGCTTCTGTCGCCAAAGTATGTATTTTCTTCTGTGATCTGCGTCGTGTTTAGAATTTGTGTAGGTGTTAGGCTCCAGTTTCACCGGAGAACCTGTTAACCAGTTGAAAACCGATGCTTCAAGGACGACTGAAGCTGCTGTTTCTGAGGGCAAACGGGACGTGGAGCAGGCCAAAGTTATCGGTGCTGGTTACGTCGAACAGGCAAAGTTGTTGGCCAACAGTGCGCTTGAGACTGCCCAGGTTCGTCTCTAAACATAACCAACTGAAAATTATTGATGATTTCACCCAGAATTATCTCCCAGCCGCCCTTGGAGGAACACTCATGGCAGTTCCAACGAGTCAGGAGGCGCCAAACTTGATTGACCAAGTCAAGAATACGGCAGCAGATCTTTATGCGACGGCTCTCTCGACTGCTGAGCCCCTAGCTGACAAGCTGAAGGGGACCGCATCTGTTGTGACGGACGCTGCTCAACCGCATGTTGCAGGTGCGAAGGAAACTGCACAATCTACTTCTGATGCTGCACTCTCCCAACTCGAGACAGCTCAATCTGTAGCAAACTCGCATTTGAAGAACGTGAAGCAGTCCGCTCAAGCTGCCGTCGACTCTGCTTTACCCAGTGGAAATGAAAACACAAAGGCCAAAGTGCAAAATTCGATGGGTGGAGGCCCAGAACTTTGACTGAAAGTCATCGAGTTTAAGTTTAACATCCCTTACGCAGACCTGAGATTGATATGGGTACTATCCGACTCTTTACATCATGCGGATAAGAAGTGTTATACCATTACCAAGAATAGTTTTAACTTTGTTTAAGTGTACATGTATTGATCATGATTCCCATTTTTGGGAGGACGTTTCCTTATCTCTACTTCAAATCAACTTCAAACCAACTTCAAACCTACATCGAGAATGGTAAGCTAGCAACAAGTAACCCACGGCGGGTGTTAGAAACATCCAAATAGGACAGTTTAATGAACCTCGCAAAGAAAAGCTACACTACCTATCAAGATTCTCATCGTAAGTGCTCGTAGCTATCGATCGCGACGATCGATGATCGATATTACATCCTAGCCGATGTCTCTAAGACGGGTGGTACTGAATACAATTCGCCTCACCACTCTGGTCAGGATGGCTCGAAAAAAGAAAGCGATAGCTCTGAACACGAAAGTGAGCTATCATCGATCAAACATGGGCATTGAACGATATTTCATTGTTTGAATAGTTGATCACCAATCGGCCATCCATAATGCGAAAGAGCATCATGATGGATCTGGTAATTCCGACTTGTTCTCCTCGGCTTTGAGCTTCTTAAAAGACAACAAGGTAATTCATGGAAGATAGGTTGCATGAAAGATGTCTGATTCAGCTTTAGGGAGAGCATTCTGACCATTTAGACGACAAGGAAGTCCTTGACGCCCACACGAAGGTCTACGATAAGAAAGACGCTTCTGGTTTGTCTGCTCAAGCTATTGGAAGTGCCGCAGCCCTTCAGGTTCGTTCAAATATCTTTTCATCTGGAATTAATTCATAGCCTGTTTAGGCCTTTAAGCAGTTCACGAGCTCATCTTCCCAGCCGAAGAAAGAAAGCGGGAATCTCCAAAGTCAGTTAATTGGTATGGCGATGGCTGAGGCGACGAAGATGTTCGACAAGTCTGGTGGAAAGGGTGATAAGCAGGATGCGGTCAATGGCGCGGCGATGACGGCTATGAAGTTGCTTGTCAAATCCAAGTTGGGAGGTAGTCCAGTCGTAGGTGGAAGTAATTCCGGGGGTCTTGGTGGTCTCCTTTCACTTGTGAGTGATATTGCTAAACCTTTTTTTGTCCCACTCAACTGCAACAATTCAGTTGAAGTAAATTTCAAGGGGTACCATTACGCCTGATATGAATATTATATAGCTTGAGTGCAGAAAATGCTTGCGTGATAACTATGATTGGGCCGGCAACAAGAATGTAGTACATTTTGATGTGAAGCCATAATTCGAATGCTGTTTGGTTGCTGTCCTCAGATAAACTTCTGTGGAAGGACCTGCAGTTTCGAAGATAAGTAATAGACGTTCATAGAAGGGGCCTCTCTCAACGGATTGTAACGAGAAGTGGGTCAATGTACAGCTGACATGAGTAGACGAGGTGTTGCAGGCTTTTAGACTCTGAGTATCGCACACGTGCGTGAAGATTCAAAAGTAAATTACATTATAACTCGAGAGCGACGAAACACTAAAGTAAAAATGTCTGAGAAAATATATCATCTTCGGGCGATGGTGAGAATAGGAATGACACCGATTCCTCGCTATAAGGGTTATCCGGCAATTTGAACGTGTCGCTTATCGAATTAGATATCGTGGTTGGACCCAAAATTTCTTGAAGAATGTCGTAATCAGTGCCAGCAATCTTGAGATCTAAGTTGTTTGTGGAAGGCGAAGTTGGGGGTGTCATCGGCTCGGTGGATGAGATCGAACTCATTGATGAGCTTCTCGAACCCCAAGAAGGATAAGCTCTTGGAGAAAAACCAGAAGGTAAACGGATAAGACGGCGTCGATGTTCTGTCACTGATTGAGCTGTGCGATGGTGGTGGAAAGGAGAATCAATGGTTTCAAAAGGAGGCACCTGAGATGTGACTGAGGGGGGCGAAACATCTGAATAGGGAGCTGGGCAACACGACAGAGAGCGAACAAGGGAGGACAGAGGGGCTTTTTGGGGAACCACAACGGTTGAAGAAAACCAAGGCTTATTTGCCGCCAAACGTGTCTTGCGAGAGCAGCGAACATGTTTATTCGGTGACTTATCACGCAGATGCAGATGCTCCGCAAATTCTGCAATGAATGCGTCGAAGTTTACTTCTGGTCCAGAACATGGGCGTGATGGTGCCGGCTGGCGTGGCCAGAGTAACGGAGAGAACTTGAATACATCCGCCTTCTTTTGGAAGGGATCGAAATTTGATCGTTCGGAAAACGTTGTAGGAAAAGCATGAGCAGGACGGGGAGGGTTTAAAAGGTTGGGCATCTCTATCTTTACATTTGGTGGCTGCTTCAACCGTCAAACTGAATAGCCACGATAACATAGTCAATGATCACTCACACTCAGACGTTCACTATCGGTATATCTCTCTTCATCGTTGTCAGATGTAGCGGAGTCCGATTCGACAGGTGACGCAAAAGAGGAAAACAAGTCGTGAATTATTGAATTAGAGTTGGAGCGCTTCAGCGTCTTCCCATCTTTTTTCGCTCTGTTCCTGTGGTTTTGGAACTGGGGTTACGATTAGGAGCTTTTCAACAGTAACAAGTAGTTCGACCGACCCAAACTTCAATTTGTCGCGGGGTATTCATCGTTCTGTTTGCCAGTGTAGCGCGATCGGAGGCAGATGGGTACGCGTTCTGGTCGAAATATTTTTCTAGAAGAGGTGAGAATGCCTAAGGCAATGTCAGGAGAATCGTGTTAGTATATGCCGAAGCACCTACCTGTTGGAAAGGCTGTCTGTGGCTTTGTGGCCTCTGTTGCCAGTCACAATGATAGCGCTCCTTCAAGTTTCGGACATGCGAGATGATAACGGGAACATAGCGCTTTGAGAAGGAAGCTTCAAAAGCAAGTCGGATACTTTCAAATGTGGCACTCTTGACATGAACTGAGCAAAGACGTTGACAAGTTTGAATGTAATGTCGTTGGTGAACAACCTGCATTTGTTGATACCAGCTGAAGAGCTTTTTTCGTAGGTTGCCATATATGTTTGTTGGAAGATCCATGGATTTGAGGGTCGACAATACTTCGTCAGGGAAAGATAGCTGTAATTCAGGAAATGTATGAGGAGATTTGTAGGACGGAGCTTCTGCAGCTTGAGCTTCGGTGAGTTTCCTAATCTTCTGTGCAGTGTGGCAAATGCTGCGTAACGTTGAGATGGTGTGCGACATGTCAGCGTGCGACATCCTGGCTTGAATAACTGGACTGGACTTGTTGGGTGAGAGGACAGGTTTCTGTGGGAGTCCATACTTTGTAACAATGCGGAGTTCCAAATGGACAATGACAATAAGCAAGCACAAACACAACTTCGTCTCTTTCATCCTGTCGCATCCACAAAGGCACCATGGTTCCTGTTGACATTGAACACCGCATACGAGGCAGTCTTGACAAACTAGTCGACGAATTTTTTTCTTCAGTAGAGGGTGATGACTCTAAAATCACTACCTTCCTTAACTCTTGGTCAATTTTTGATGCAACGGTCAGACAACACAGTCATGAACTCCAACAAAGCACTTTGAGCAGTGTTTGCTCTATCGCGGCTACCGTCTCCGCAATTGCCTCTAGTATTCTTGATTTGCAAGATACGGGTAACAAAATTCGAGACGAATTAGACACCGACATTGTCAAGATTTTGAATGATGATCTGGATCATCTGTCAATCTCTGGGATTCAAGAGTCTGAACAAAGTAGGTCTGTTTCTATACGCTTTTAACTTGGAGCTAAAACTGTCCAGTTACAGCAAAAGTTGGCTTGCCAACTTACATCGAGGCATCTCATTCTTGGCTTTTGGCCAACCTTCACAACCCATACCCTTCAAACCAAACGAAGAACCTCATTTCTCAGCGAACGAATACTCCTGTGAAGAATATTGATTCGTGGTTTGTCGATGTTAGACGACGAATTGGATGGAACACAATCCGGAAAAGACGCTTCTCATCTCGGGCAGAAATGATCGACGCTGCCCTAATATTCTTCCATAATTGCAATCCTACACCTGGAAAGCGTCCGAGACCCGATTGTCATATTGACTTCGCGACTATGCGGAACAGAGCCTTGACATTGTATGAGCACCATACAGACTCTATGCTATCCGAATCAAGGGTACAGAAACGCACTTCGCCATCGAAGTCAATAAAGAGAAAGAGGTCACCCGTTTCGGTCTCGCCAGTCCGTTGTGCATATCCATCTCCAGCGTCCTCAAGGAGCGGGTCGCCTCAGATTTCGCCACAGAGCCTCCCCGTTCGTTCTGTCGTTTATAATCCGGTCTGCAAAAAGCGCTCAATCTCGCCAGCGGATGAACCGTCTATGCCCTCTAAACGTCAACGGTGTGTATAAATAGTCATTTGCCGCAAATGGTCCTCAACTCCCTTACAGAGTGGAAATCCCGACTGATACCTTAGAACATGTTCCCCATTTACCCTCCCCGGCATCTTCAATATGTCTTCTAGACAATTTAGATGGGTCTCCGTCGTTGACTCCATCTAATCTTCCATTACACAATGCTGGCAAAAGAAAGCGTGATTCGTCAGATCCCGATGTACCAAACGCGAAACGTTTACACAGTTTGTCCAATGTGGGATTCGAGGGCCCTGTGTCAGGCTCAATCAGTATGGATGGATTTATGACCAGTTCCAACCCAGAGCTGTATGACTTCATGATGAGTCTGCCCCCAGCTGTGACAGCCTCGGATTTGGATGATATTACCCCGGTGGACATCAGCGTGCACCGTTATTCATTTTCACCACCCTTTGGCTCAAAGGAACTCCTTTCTACGGACTGCTCGGCGCAGCCATTGTCCCGTATGAATTTTCTTCATGTTCTTTTTGTGGGTACTGACTACTCTCTAGTCAACATCTCTCAAGATTTTCCTTTCTTCGATTCAATCGACAAATTTGGTTTGGATCATCTCTTTTCGAATTTTGGTTTGTCGATCTCACGCTTTCCACCTGCTGGTTTACTCATTCTATTGCAGGATGCCTTGATACTTTGGGGCTGGACTTCGCGCCTGCACAATTGAAAACACCGGATTTTGCAATCCAATCCGGGGCATCCCTTTCTTTGCCCGTTGAAACACCGGAATTTGCAATCTTGCCATCACAATTGGATATGTTTGCATTGTATACCAACCAGGACTTCTTCCAACCCTGCCATCTCGTTCCTGATCTCTCTCATCGCTCTCATATCCTCACCGAGTGTAACAATACCACCAAAGGCGCTCACTTGGGTACCAACTCAGCTTTCAAGTGTCATTGGGACGTGGAGGCTGACTTCGCCTCTTGATTACTCATAGCATACCACTTTTCTAATGAACAATCACAGTTTCTAATATTCCTATCAGTCCTGTTCTAATTTTTTATTACTTATTCCTCACAATGACGAGTGTGCCCGACTTGGGATTTATCCGATCTTTAATGTCGCATCGTGCTTGGATCACCTCCAACTCGGCACTCGGCAGATCAACCATCTCATAAAAAATCTCGTAAAAAACGGGCATTCACACACCAACTTCGCGATCAAATCAGCAAACATATAGATGCCACATTCGGAGTCACGTTTAGTTTTCAACCTGACAGAAGCTATGTTTGATGGTTAATGATGACCTGACTGGACAATGTCATCTTCTAATCTCCACCTTCCTACTTCACGCATTGCATCCAGGTCGCCTTTTTCTAATTGAGGAGAGTTGAGGACAATGCTGACCATTGACCATGGGTCTTTTCCACCTCCGAAACGTAGCAACTCATTCTTGTATTTTTCACCGGTGGTCCGGCTTAAAGGGTTCTCGAGAAAAACCTCTTGCCATATTCGCGAGGCGATAGCCCGATCGAATAAGTAGGAGTAGTAAGTAGCACCATATCCAAAGAGGTGGCCAAACTGAGTCTGGAAGGAAGTTCCAGGGACATGGGGAACCAAACCACGGGTGTCATGCACATTGGCGAATTCAGTTGTCGAATCAAATGTTGGTTTAGAAACGACGACAGAGTGGTACACTTGGTCAATCGCTGCAAGTAAAACTTGGGAATATGTATCGATTGCGCGGCATGGATCGTTGTGGTGGTTGCCTATTTGTCGCATCGTCGAGGAACCTTCAATGCTGAAAAGGCATAGTACGACCGGAGATTTCAGGAAATTTTCCATGAGGATAGATGGTAGTTCAACGAAATCTGTCGCACAACGGGTACCTGCGACGTTCTGATACTCTGTTCGACCGATCATAGCTGAAAGGATCCATCAGCCATGAATTTAATAAACACTGGACAAGGCTTACAATGCATTGCATGGCCCATTTCATGAAAAAGTGTCAAGACGTCATGCCATTCGAGCAGTGTCGGCCCCCGAGAAATGGAGGGTCGAAGAAATTCGCAGAGTAGAACAACCAGTGGAAGCTGATATACCCTATCATGGTTCAAGAGTCGGTGCCTTTTAGCAGCCTCAAAGTCTTTAGACTCCCGTACTCGCAACTCCATCCCTGGGATTGTCCCATCCCTCCTCTCATCATCATCGTCAGTGCGTCGAGAGCAGCGAATGGTATAGTGGGCTGCTCCACTCGGCTTCCCTTTCCGAGCGAATAAATCGGCATAGATCCAACCAATTATTCCTTGATCTTGGTCTACAACTTCTAGTTTGTGCACATCGGGATGCCAGACTTCTCCTGGTAGGCAGTCGGCAGGACGGAGAGAAATACCATAAAGGTGTAGAAAGAGACGAGACAGACCCATAAATACAGTGCCAAGAGTGAGAGGCGGTAGCGGTATTGGCGGAGCAGGTGGTTCAGGGGGACAATAGAAGTCTCTATCCCATGCTCGGACAACGGGGAGTGAGGATAGACTGTGATGAGCTTTCTTTCTCTGACTGAGCGTATGGAGCGCGCGACGTGCAAAAGGTCGTGTGTGTTTCATTAGGGCGTCAAGAAAATTGTCAACATTATCTGTAGGTCAAGTCAACATGAAAGTTGAACATAGATCAAAACCGCATACCTGGCGTCTTTGCCATCTTATCACCCAATGTCATATGAGCATAGCTTTCTTTGCCAACAAGATGGGCAAGCTCTGCGCGTTTTCGGAGGAGGGTCTCCAGGACCTCTATTTGCTCAGGAGTACTCGAATTAGCTGCAATATAAACGCGTTTGCGAGGTTCTTCTTCGGGCGCTGACCGCATGATCATTTGTGCCTGCAAAGACCCTGGATAGACAAGGAGATCACGATGCGTAAATCGTGCTTGAAGCGACATTTTTATGCCCATGCCTTTGTCTTTAAGGCCTTTTAGCTCGGATGGTTTAATTGAGGCTGGAGGACGAGGAGCATTGGTTCCTTCCAGAAATCGGCGACCAAGAACCAGAATGTCAGAGGATAGAGAAACGAATTTCTGACGTTCTGCTGGGGGAAGGTTAATACCTGATTTCTCAAAGTCGCGCCAGAATATCATAGCAGTTTGGTATGCTTCTTCACTGAGAGTTTTGACGATGGATGGATCTGATAGCACGACTTTCAAAACCTAAAAAGACACTTAGGAAAGAAAATGAGGTGATGGTAAAATCTGACATACCTCGTACAGACCAACATGCGTGTTCAGAACATTCATGAATTCGCAAAGTGTCTCATATGCCTGATTTGCAGCATCTACCCATGTACGATCGGGATGGGCATTCCGAACCAGTTCTGCAAGATCTATAACAGCGCAAAGCATGTCGCTGAGTCGATCAAGGTTCTTTACAACCTTTAGAAGTTCATCTCTGGATTCCCTGGCACGCAGAATGCGGTCAGTAAGAAGTCGAGCGCGTATGACAGTCGCTTCAGCAAGCGAAATCAGTGCGCCGGGGTGTGTGAGACTAGAGTGACCAAAAAGGCCGGTTACAGAGAATGGGGAGCTTCTAAAGCTTGCGCTGGGATTGTCAAAGAGGGTTATTAGAGCCTTGTCGTCGACGGAGGCAGGTATTTGGTGTTGAACCTGTGTAGCGAGGCGACGCTGGTGTAGACATCTTTGGAGGCGGAAGAACGGTGACAGAGAGCGGATGTGTGAAGCCCGCTTCACATGGGCAGCGAGCATGTAGAAATGTAGGCCCGTGTCGCGAAATTCAAAGAGTCGTATGCTTTCCCAAATTTTGACAGACTCTCACGTGGTAACGTGTTTTTGGCCAACTTTTGGCGTCAGATTGGAAGTACTGCAAGTCTGAACGTTTATATAACACGAAATACAAATATCATTAAATGCCACAAGTAAAGATGGCGGATGCTAAGTAGCGGAAGGGATCGATTTCAAACATCCCTATCCCAGTCATCTGCATCAATATCCATGTCGTTCAAATGACCATTGGTAGGAGGTGCCGTGTCGCTTCCAGACGGTGACGGATGCTTCTCTGCCTCTGAAGTCGGCTCAACAGCGTACACCCAGAATTTGGATTTCTTTCTTCCAGCTATCTGCTCCATTGCCACCTCTGTCGGTTTGAGTGCGGCGGCACCAGATGTCTTCACACGTACACCGTTTGAGACGCCAATATCTTCGATGACTGGTGGGTCAATCGACTGCGCACTGGTTTGACTGTCTTCTGTGCGTGCCCGTTTCCGTGGGGGGTCCTCTTCAAACGGTGCATCAGTCCCCGCTAACCTGGAGGAACGACGTTCACCGCGCCATAGTGCCGAGTCCGACGAACCTGCGCGTTTGCTATTCGTATTGCGAGCTGAGCGTCTTGTACCTTTTCCTGTGCTTTGTCGCCCACGCCTTGTTCCATAGCCGTCATTTACGGAGTCCTGTTCGTATTCATCGTCTTGTTCGTCATCCTGATATGTGTACTCATCCGCGCCATCATCCTGTGCCAAAAATAGGTCATTGAACAAGAAGAGTTGGAAACTTCCTGACCTCGCTGAAATCGTTGTTATACACATAATCTGGTTTCCGAGCTCGGGCTCTAGTTCTCGTCCGTGTCTCTCTGATCTCGGCTTGTGCAAGTAATAACTTCCTTTGCTCAATTTTCCGCCGTATTTTTTGAACGCGCTGTAAAAATTATCAGCATGGAAAATAAGCACGGGATCGGCAGACCAGAAAGAGACCATCATGGAACTCGTGCCGATAACGACGATTTCCCAGCAAGAACAACTGCTTACCACCAACTCCGCATCTATTGCGTCGATGCGGTCCTCAAGGGCTTTAACCAAGGCAATGTGTAAAACTTCTGGTCTCAATCGTTTTTGACCCTTTTTGGGTTCGGGTGGTGATGTAGCCTTCAAATTTTCGATGACTGTCAAGTATTCTTGCCGAGATGTGGATATTGTTTGAAAAGTCGCCGAGATCTTCCAAGGATTAGTAGAGACGTAGATACGTGGTGAATCTGCTCAGATAATGTTAGCTTCCGAACAATAAATTTTCAAGAGCGGTGAAGGTCAAAAAAAATACAGAAAACAAGACGTTGAAGCGATTCAAGGTGCAAATACAAATAAACAGGAAAATGTGAAGGAGAGAGATAGCAGAAGAACGACTGTGCACGGACCATCTGCCACCCAATAACGTTTTCGTTGGGAATCTTGTCCGATAGGCAGCAAAGCCAGTCTCTCCCGACTCATTGGGTCTTCTGGGTCCAGAGGAGGTAACGGAACTTGATTCTTCTTGTGTTTATTGTGTTGAACACCCCAGGCACGATCTATAGCGGCCTTTATCTCAGGAGAATAGGCCAGTTGTAGTTCGACAAGTTGCCGCAATATTTTGAGCTGCAAGACCAAGAACATGTGACATGAGCTTGTATGCACAACGATTCCGAAATCATCATACTTTGAAATCCCAATTCGTTGCAAAGAAACCCCCTTCGAGGTTTTCGAAGGGGTCAACGTTTGCCCTCAGTTCTTCGTCCCAGAAAACAGTCCGTTCAGAAGTTTTGAAGACTTCAGCCATATAGCTCGCTAGTGTAGTCGAAATTTGATCCGTGCTGAATCCAAACATACGTTCAATAATTGAAATGACCCATGCCCAAGCGATTAGACACGTTCCTACCTCAAGTTACGCGTCTGTGGTTTGAGGTTGATAATGAATGCGGCAAGGACTTGTGACAGAATGGTATTAGGCTCCCTAGACATTAGGGCCTCTTCAAGACTACACAGATGCAATCAATGACATTAAGCCAGAAGACTCCATGTAGATGATTCTTAGAAACCCACTCCATCGCAGATTCCAGTCCTTCAATCTTGTGTCGAAGATTCGTAAACTTGCAAATGAACGAATACACGAATAGCGACTCCCATCTGTCCGAAGGGTGTACCGCATTAGATGGTGGGCATATATGAGGTCTGGTCTCTTTAAGCAAAGTATCCATCAAGGAAGTCACCAGAAACGCGACCAGGTTGGGTAGGGTGGATGGTGGCGGAGGAAGAAGGGGGCATGACACTCATTGATCTGATTCATTTATGGCTTATTTTTCAGCGGAACGTGGAACAAATATATTACAATAGCTCGCCATCAAGAGGTACAGGATTCGCTTCTCAACAATTATCTGGTCACCAGCCCTTAGATTCATAGTCAGAAACTAAGCACACCTCCTTCAAATCGAGGAATACAAGAAACAAGTGAGTTGGCCAGCTTTCCAGCAATGAATGAACAAGAGAATCGAAGCGAGTAACGGAAAGGTACTTCAGCCTGGTCCAACCTAGTTTGGGAATATCAACAGAACGAAAAGTGGATTAACACCGTTCAGTACCTTTGGAATGTCGTGGTGTTCACTCAAGGATTCCAGCTGAGCGTTGAATTGATTAACGCGGTCCTTGTGTGTCTTGTTAGCAAGTATTGCTACACGCTGGGGAAGCTGTAAAAATCACCAATCAATCACAAGAAAAAAATAAAGAAGCTACAAAACATACGCGTTCCTTCTGAGCCTCTTCAAAGCGCTTCTCTGCTTTGGTTTTACGTGTGGAGCTGGAACTGGCCGATAACGCAGGAGAGTTACAATCGTTATTTGATGTACCCTTCTCCTTGTCACTAGACTTCGAAATCAAGTCTTCGAGGCCGCTCAAATCCTGCTCCTTCAGAGATAATTCGGATTTAACGTTGGATTTCTTTTTCTTCCTGAGGTGGGTGAGCCTCAAGCCGATTTTATATAACAGCGCACTCACTTCTTGACAATACCGCCCCCAACGACTCCTCCTTTCAACTTGAGGGAGCCACCAGGGCGAATATCATAATCGGACATGGAAGATCGGGATCAAAAGGCAATGCAGAATGAATAGGAACAAATAAAGGCCTAAAAAGGAAGTCTCCCGTGTGAATTTCTGGGCTTTGGTGGTCACGGTCTTCCAGTTTCCCAACTCATTTACCAACTCCTCCAACTTGCTCTTGCTTGTAACGACAGCTCCCAAAAGATGGCTTTTCCATCACCACTAGCATTGATACAATCAGTACCACCAATCACACGAGGTTTTACTGCCCTCACTCTTGTATCATCAGCTGTCTATGGGTCTCTGTGGTGGAAGAATTTAGGACTAGAAGCCACACTCTACATGACGTTAGTACCAGGAGCTGCCCTGTACTCTCCTTGGACAATTGTTACCTCGTCTTTTGTTGAAACAACAGTGTTCGAAGTAGGTGGTCACTCCATACCAGATCCTCATCTTATCATTCCCAGTTCATAGCATCGATAATATTTGTACCAGCCGCGCTCAAATATTTAGAACGGCTTTGGGGCAGTGTAGAGGTCGCTAAATTTATTGCAGTGGTTGTTGTTACTTCAAACATCCTTGCCTTCGCATTGAATTGGCTTGAATTCATTGTACTGCGCAATGCAGACTTGTTCCTGTATGTATTTTCATCCACCCCGAACGAAGAGAAAACGCTAAAATCCTCACCACAGGTACGGCATGCACTACCATGGTCAAATGGCGTTGCAAGTTGCCCTGTTGGTGGCATTCACGCAACTTATTCCTGAACATCAAGTGCAAATCATAGGC
>Ga0307507_10009410_pt1 | contig 13038 bp, 7 predicted proteins | sample 7_EM_MG_FD_207223 | JGI IMG/M metagenome (GOLD analysis project Ga0307507, IMG submission 207223) | Populus trichocarpa ectomycorrhiza microbial communities from riparian zone in the Pacific Northwest, United States - 7_EM | ecosystem: Host-associated > Plants > Roots > Unclassified | place...
AAAAAGTAAAAAAAAAAGAAAATTGCCAGCGCACGGGCTTGGCCTTGTAAGCCCACGTGCATGACCTTTTTCTTATCTATGGACTAAGCACGTTGACCAATTAGGCCCGCGTGCCAAGCCTTTTTTAAAAATAGTTTCCAAAAACTTGTGTTTAATTTCCTAAAAATTAAATAATTCCATATATATATATATATATATAATTTATTTCAAGTTTTTAGAACAACTGAGGATTTTTTTAGTTATTGTTTTATTAAAGTTCATTTGATTTTGATTTTGATTTTTTTTTAACAATCGTTCTTTTTTACAACCCATCGTATTTATTTTTTTAATTTTATTTGATTGTTGTACTGTAATTACTGATTTTCATTATTATATAATTAAATATAACAAAATCAGGAAAACAAACTTATCAAATTGAGTCGGGTTTATAACTTGGGTTGCAGGTTTAGCGGGTTGACTCAGATTGATTCTTAACTTCATGAATTAGTCCTTAGTTAGTATTAAGATATCTTTTCAATATTTCTTAGTGCATGTGATCCTCATTCCATTTTATTAAAATTATGCATCATATTTTAATTTAATGATTAATATTTTTCTTGTTGCGCAGAAAAATATTAGCAATGCATAAATTTATTTTTGTATGTTAAAAAAGTTGTTTTGATCTACGGCGTAGAGCCATCTAATTAACATGCAAAACCAGAATTAGCCTTTTAGGTTAACCAAGATTGTTTGACTATGCTAATATAATATATAGTATATGTGTTCTTTAATTCGCATGTCTGTCACTAATTATATAAAAAAATTCTCAAGGAAAGATCATTGTGCCTTTTGATTCAAAACATTGTGGACCACAATAATGTTCCGCAATAAATTTTATGGTGCTTTACTAAATATCTAGTGGTATCTTATTAGTTACTCCCTATGATCCACTTTCTAAAACAATAGATTGTTACAAATATGATAGACAAATCCTAAACGAAGATATTCTTATTATTTTTTGTGGATCATGAATTTTATTCTCTCTCTCCTATTTTTGTGTGTCTCTTTTTATGAAATAAGTAATAAAAAATAATTAATAAAATGTCACCGGTTAATCATTGTGCACCATTAAATTTTTGAAATATATATATATATATCGTCATCTCAGTATTTTAAAGATATGTCGCCTGATATATATCAAATTATGAGTTCATTATTGAATTTTTTCCTGCTAGAAAACATGCTAGCAACATTTTCGATATTTTTTACATTTAAAAAATTAATTTGACCTACAATATATCCCAAGTAAATAATTTAGTTATAAACTAAAAGTGTTATACTAGAATGACGTTCATTATTGGACCGGATGAATATAAAACATAATAAAGGGTTTCTTATTTATTTTAATTTTTGTTATTAATCTGGATTTTGATAGAAAGTGGATGGAAAGCTTAGGTCTTTATGCAGGTTTTACTCTCAAATAGTTTCCCTTCCCAAACTGAAAAAGTCAAAAGCAAAAGAATTAGAAAATAAAAGTTGCTTCGATATGAATTACGAAAGTAGCAAGAACTTGTAATCAATAGGAATACATACATACATACATACATATATATATATATACATACATACATACATATATATATAGTTGTTATAACCAGTGGGTATACAGACAGGTCACGCATATATGGGCAGCCCGACCCATTATAACTCGACGATTCTGGACAAAACGATTTCAGCCCCACGCTTTCTTATAAATTGCCTAGAACTTGGACTCGGTCCATTTCTTAGCTAAAAGAGGACATGTTAATATCCAAATTAATGGTTTCAGTCAACTTCCCAAGAATTCGAGCTGGCTGGCACTGGCAGGTATGTTATTATAAACCAGATTCGATGAATGAATTATGAATATGGAGATGTCACCGCACAAGCTCGACATGGCAACTCGAACACTTGCAAGTCCTCTTTTACAACCCTATTTTTTAACCTAAAATAAAGGCACCATCAATAATACTAGCCTAAGACGGCACGGATCATCTATCTCATCTGGGCATCCCATGCCTAGGTAGGAACGACCCTTCCTTGAATTGAGGTACAAGAAGAAGGCACAATCTTCGAGGTGGCTTAAATGGCCTAACAGGCACAAATCCCTCGAAAGGAAAGGAGGATTTTTCTAAAACAAAAAAAATATTATAAAAATTTTTAGTTAAATAACAAGGTATCGGTGAAATAATATGGTTTGACTATATTGTATTTCTTAAGTCTAATATAATCAAATTATAATTTTTTATTTTAATAGATCAAACAGTTGAATCCAATTATATTAATTGGTTGTCTGTTTCACATACAAATCATAAAATTATAAAGTTTTTCTTTCAAATATGTTTTATAATTCAAAATTGTTTTCTTTTTCAAAAACATTACATGATATATTCATAAAAATAAAAACCATTTATTCTTAGCAATCAAGATTAAACTCAAAATAAAAATAAATAAATGAAAAGACAATCAAGGTTAAATACTTGCATAAATATTTATATTTTTTTTACTAAAATTAAATATTTATTTAATATTTAATTACCATTTATAACTCCATATATATTTATATATTTTTAAATCATCATATTCCAAAATACATTCATATCATACATCAAGTATTAACTTAGAAACAAAAAAAAATGCATTAATTTGGATGTTTAACACACACAGTACAAAACAGTACGAATGACATCTATGACTTCATTCAATCTTGTCACTCCTGATGGCAATTGGGAATCACATCACATGAAAAACAATTAGCAAAACTCTAAAAAATGTAAGGAAATTATTTCACGTATCATCACAAAACTGTTCATTGTTATAGTAAAAATATTTTTATATTATTTTTAAAAATAAAATGTTTTAATGATAGAGGAATTCGGTGTTTTCCATGACTTATTTAGTCATTAAAAAATTATAAAAAATATATATCTTTTTTATTTTTTAAATAATAAAATAACTAAATTACCCCCAATCAAAATAATAGAACTATGGACTAAAGTATTTCCATCTTTTTATTTTTTAGAATGCATTGTAAAGATCTTTTGCCTTTAGAATTAGAAAAAATAACATGTATGTACATACATGGATATTCTTAACCTTACCATAAAAGTTTTTTTTTTTTATTTTTATAATCATGAAAGTTATTTTGGTTTTTTTTATGTTCAATCATTAATTTTTATATTAAAAAAGTTATTGGTGGGAGGAGAGTACCCGCGAACATATAAGAGATATTCATATCTTTTGAGCAGTGTATGTAGTGTCTTCTAGTAGCCAAACTTATCCTTTTACCATATCGTTGAAAGTATTGTCGCGTCCTTTTTCTATTTGTGTAGTAGCATGTGACAATAGCGGATAAGCGGTTTGTTATCGATGAGTTTTTTTTTATTTTCTTTCTCCTCCCCTAAAAAACACACATTGGTTTTCTTGGTATTTCACTTTCAAACATTATTCTTCTGATTTCTAATTTTTTTTCAAGCCTCTTTTATACATATTTTGTTTGTTTTTAATTTATTCCTTCAATTACAATTTGTCATATTTTTTTTTAAAATTTGTTCATATTCTTTTGATTTCTAATTTTTTTTTCCTTTACTCTTTTGTTAAAGTTCAATTTAATCCTTAAATCAAAGTTTATAGTGTACTATTTTTTTCAATTCGATCTTTATTCTTTTGATTTTTTTTTCTTTTGTTAAAGTTATTTTTCTTTTTAATTTAACCTTCCAATCAAAAAAATTTTTGTTGCCCTCTAATTTATTTTTCATTTTAATTCTTTTTCGTTCTTTTAATTATATTTTTTTATTCAAACAATTTCATTAGTGTTTCTATTTCTGTTATCATTTGATTGAATAAAAAATTAATTCAAATTCAGTAAATGCAATCGGATATATATCCCATATTACTGGATCAAATATCAATCTCTTGATTTTTCTAATTTTGCTTTTAGTTATGATTAATTATTTTCTTTTTCATTTATTTACACATAGTTATCAATTCGTTTTACGCTTATAATTGTTTTTAATGCAAATCAAATAACTAGCAATTCTCCAATACCAGAGGATGCTTCACAGGTATGATATCAACATTCCCCAGCATGAAACCAGAGTTGACTGATCTCTTAAAGCGCACTATAATTGGAAGGAAACTATGGAATCGCAAAAATAGTAGATGCAGAATTCAGTAATTCGAACTTATTTAAAAGTAAAATTATCTGCATTTACACGGAAAATATTTCCATCAATACTATACAGGAATTTTTTCATTAAATACAGCAATAAACAGAAGCCTCTAAAAAATTACGAGGTGAAAGCAGTTACCTTCATAGCCAGCTCTAGATATAATTTAACACTGACGACGCTTTATTAAGACATGGGAACCCGCGTAAGGCTTTACAGCTTACATGGCCAACTAATTTCCTACACAAATTATGTTGCAGACACCTTCGCCTTTATATTCTTGCTCAAGGAGAAAGGCTCCACTTGAACTTCAGCTGGTAATCTGCAACATTATGATTAGAAAAATCAGGAAGTTCAAAGATATAATTTCCTTTGGTGATAGTTTTGGGTTCGAGCAATTGGCAATAACTCAGGTCCAGAACAGATCCAATCTTTTGCTGCAACTGAAGACCTTGTGACCCATACAATCCTTGCTTTTGAATCCAAATAACAAAGGTAACTTCAATTTTTTATGCTCCTTCATCATGTTTCCATTATGCATAACTTTCATTTAATTTGATCTGCTACGCTTTTCATAATCCAAATTAAACCATAGCTTGATGTTCATTATTTTGCTGGAATATACTTCGTTAAACATGCAAAACAACTTCTCTCTAAAAAAATATTAAAATATGGTACACAATGTAAAAGGGTTTAAGTGAAGAAAACAATCATAGAAATGGAATAAATAATTGTGGATAGGGCTTTCATTTCAGCAAAAATTTTCCTTTGGTGATAGTTTTGGGTTCGTGCAAGTGGCATAACTTTTATGTCTGTATTATTCTCTCTCGCTCTAAGAATTATAGTCTGCCAGCTAACAACGGTTTCAATGTGTTGAAGCAACAAACCTTCATATCGACTACGTGTTTCAGCCACAGAAGCTATAATAATAGTAGTAAAAAAAAGAAAAAAAAAGTCAATGGTATAAACTGCAAATCAAAATAAGATTATAGTAGATACTTACACATAAGAGTATGAATATTTAAGTCATTCTCTCATGAATGAATGCATAAACTTAACTGTAGGCTCAACAGCACAGGCCCGATTAGCTCTGAGCACACTCAAAAGGGTGCAAAGTTCCTTCAGTGAATTCATGCATCCGAAACCGCTCTAGAAGCTCAAAGGGGCTGCAACTAACAACATGGAACCTTGTAAACATAACAAGTCACTTGGATTGAAGAAATTCTTAGGAAAATAATCATTAAATCCATGGCTTAGAATATGTGCATGGGTGCGATGGGAAGAAAAGGGGGTGCTAGATAAGCATTTATCCTTGTGACTACTTTACTTCTTCTAGATGGAGGAGACAAGCATGAAAAATAAAAAGGACAATACATTGTGCTGACAGAAGAGACTTTATTGAATTGAGCTGTATTGTGTGCAAGTGCAGCATCCATAAATTCAGTAAATAAAACCAAAGTGAAGTGAAGAAGAGAATAAAAACCAGATATGAAATTGTATAACAGGACTTCAAATTCAGGAAGTCCAGAAATTGTATACTCAAGACAGAGACTTTGTTGAATTGAGCTGTATTGTGTGCGAGTGCAGCATCCAGAAATTCAGCAAATAAAACCAAAGTGAAGTAGAGCATGAAACCCAGACATGAAATTTTAGAACTGGACTTCAAATTCAGTAAGTCCACAAATTGTTTACTCGAGATAACCAACACTGAAACTTCATTGAATTGAGCTGTATTGTGTGCAAGGGCAGCTTCCGGAAATTCAGCAAATAAAAATGAAGTGAGGTGAAGAAGAGCATAAAACCCAGACTGAAATTGTATAACTGAACTTCCTGAAAAATCAAACTCTTATATCCAGTTTCGGTTCACATTGAAAAGGCTCATGGATTTAACGTTTAGTGGACTTCTAAGGGTGGCAAAACACAATTCACAGAATAATATGTAAATTCTGTGGACAACAAGGACTCGTAGTCTTACAGGATAGCTTCACGATTATGGCATAACCTTCGTTGGTTGCTTTCCATGGCTTCCAACACATTACAAATTTCTGGTCCAGCTGCTCCCCAAGCCACAATTGATGGAACTGAAGCACTTGGACTCCAGATCTAGAACCATGTTGCAAGATCAGAAAACCAAACAATAATAGATGCACAAAAATCAAATCCATCAAACCAACCTTTATGGTGCTATCAATCCCACTGGTTGCCACAACACAATCAAATGGATGACACTGGACACAGTTCACAACTGTGAAAGAAGAATAAATCAAATATAACAAGGAAGAGACTAGTAAATCTAAGCAAAAACCATACAGAGTCGCATGGAGAAAGAAAACTACCAGCTTCATCTCCAAGAAGCATTTTTATCAATCTACCAGTTTGCTTCTCCCAAACAAACCATCTACCATCATCACTTCCACTGGCCACGTAATCACCTACAAATCAATAATCAGAAACTAAAAAGCATTGACCACAGTCCACAGGTAAGCTAATTGTGGACCTGATCTCGCTTGCAACATTTGAAAAAAATCTAGAAAAACTCAAGGTGCATTAACAATAATTAAGGCACACCAACAAATCTATGATGCATGCAGTGTCCAGAATATAATTCATTGGTGCTGATATGTTGATAGAGAACATTCAATCAATTTGCCTGATATGTTGTATACTCTTCTCCTCTAAAGTGTTTGTCTTTCTAATTTCCTTAGATTTGTTTTTATGTTTGGTTGAGATATTCTTCCTCTTCATGAAATGTTTTTGACTTCCTATCCACTCTCATTTGTCCCCTATTGATTGTCCAAATTCCTGTTTACCATTGTAGAATTTTTTCTTTCTCACATGTCAAAGGCAAGCAGAAAGAGGTTATATAGACAATGTTGATCCAAGCTGAATTTAATTACTGTGTCCTATGCCTTTTTCAAAGAGAATAAACACCACAGTGTTGCGAATGTATATATCCAATTGCTTAAATACATAAGGATAGGGACCTCAGCATGTAGTATGGTGCTTGTTTATTTCAATTCCTTCTTTCTTAAAACCACTGGAGCCAGATACCACAACTGCCTAACATCAGTAATTACCTGTCTGGACACACAGAACTAGAGAACTCCTAAGAAAAATGGCAGGATGACGGATTAACTTTTCCAGGAGAAAGGGGTCACAGCATTCTTCAAACCTAACACATAAGGCATTCCCCGAGTAACTATCACCTACAAACACATACAGAAGTTTTAAGGATTATCTCAGGTAATGGAGTAATGGACACAGGATCAGAAGCCACTTTTACTGGTAGCTGATTGATTACATTTATAGAAACCAAGCATATCACCTGACCTGGGGCTACAGATATTCCGTCAATTAGCATCATAAAAACTATGACTATCACAAACACCTTAAGTCCTCACTGGTCCTTTTTTTCCAGCAAACTAGTAAACAACAACCTAACCATCAGAGGAAGACATTCAATCAATTTAAAATTAGTAAATATGATTCATTCCAACTATAACTTAAGACTAACACCTCAAATATCCCAAGTCTGCTGCAAAACATGAGTCAATGGTACACATTCAACAAAACTACTAAGACATGTCAAGACTCAGTAACATAACAGTCAAGACCTGGAATCTTTTAATGTATCATTTTCATTATGGTCAAATAGAGCCCCATTGACGAGGCAATGGTGGTATTCTACATCCATGGAAGCTATCTGATATCAGTGAAACGATATGAATCACAAAATATAATTGCTAACTTTATTCAACATTCAAAAGTAAAGGCAATCAAAGCTGATTTACATCCTACGTGCTAAGAAAGAGTGGGAGATATATAAGAAACCAACCTCTTTGCCCAAGAAAACTAGCCTGTTTATATCAGTACCAACATTACAGAGACCGACATATCTCTGCTTCATATCAATTGGTTTTGGGAGGAGCACGACATTTGAATACACAAGATGATAGTGGTTGCAGCTCTAGACCATTGAGTGTATGTAGGGCCGATTGTCATCAATTTTGAAGCATCTCCCATAGTATATCGAACAGCAGTCCCCCCAGCTGCAGATCACAATAACTTTAGACATTGAACAATCAATGTGTACCAGTTGTTAACTAAGAATTTCACAAAAATTCAAGAAGTAAAACAACAAACAAAAAAATTAACTACATAGATAGTTCAGTACACAAATCACGACCACCATCTATCAAATTGTAGATCATATCTGAAGCTAGTATTGTTTTGACTTCAAAATCCACACCAGAAACTTCATAGTACAAACACTTCCAACACCAAGTCAAGTTATAAAAATAGCACACTTAACAGGAATAAAGCCAGGCTTACAAGGCGACGAAGCCTGTAATTCACATTCATTAAATATACATGCTCTCCACTATAACTGAGGAGAACCTCATCCCCATTTGGACTAAATGTAACATGAGTAAGGTGCAAGCTTGAACTCCCTGAAAAGAAAAGGAGACCAAGTTGGACCTTCTAAACAGTACACTCACTTCATATAAATTCTAGTTACATATTCTTTTTTCTTTGAGAGGATAGAATGATGGTAGAAACAAGCTGTAAAATAAAAAGAAATTGACAACAAGATGATATTGGACCAACAGCATGTTTACAAGGATTTGAGGATGATATGAAGTAATTCTATCTTCATTACCTAATACGGTAACCTAAGCAAATAGAACAAATTATATCATCTTTTTTTTTCTTATCCAAAATAAATGATGGTTCAGTTTACAATCAGATCAAATAATTAAGCAACGAGTAGCAACATATGAACTGACATGCTCAGAAAGATGCATTGGGCAGAAATAGTTAGCACAAGGAGGCGGGTTCATCCTTTTCCTATGGGAAGTCAGTGGAGGCAGCATCCTTCTATCATATAATCGAGCAAAGGCATCACTGCAGACATTCCAAGGGAAAACAGTTAAAACAATTATGATTATAAAGGGAAAAAAGAGTAGGAAAAGTAAACTCAGATGACATCAGACTCAGACCTCCCACCAACCAGGAGTAAATGAGGTCGACTGGTACTGATGTCACAAGATTTCAGAGCAAGGGTTTGTTTCGGAGGATCAGCTAACGATCTTTTTGCTCCAGACTGCAAATCAAGCTGTCGTCACATACTGAATGTGAAAAACAATTATGTTCAAGTATAATAGCTTGATGAGAAGAAAATTTTCACAAACAAGCACTCCAGAATAAAAAATGTAAACATCATAAATATTTTTGTGAATGTTTTAACTGCATTAAACTAAAGGCCAAGGAACACAAATGGCCTCTATACCTTGTAATCATAAGCACCGTACCTGTTGTTGGCGTTCAAACTAATTAATAGTAGGTTATAGACTAAATCCCAGTTTAAATAACATGACTAAAGTTTGAGCTAAACATATTAACGTGCAGTGTTTCCAACATGAAGAAAAGAATAGATATTGAGATATTCTGAACTTTAAACTGTTAGCTCCACATGCATGCTGATAATCCAAATGCCTACAACTTCTGGTCAGTCATCATCGCCACACCTGACAAGTATTGTACACCTTCAAGCTGATAATCCAAATGCCTACACTACTGCATATAGATTTATTGAATGGAAAAAATGACTGGAAGTATCTTCATTTTTTTTTTACCTTTCTTTTAATTTAATTTTTTTTTTACGTCTCAAGTATTGGAAGATGACACCTCTCTCATGGTTATTGGTGGCAGGATACATAACTAATAGCAATAACCACTCACAGACAATCAACAATAAACAAACAGCATTTCATTTAAAAAAAAAAATCCAAAGTATTGCAATGAAAACTTCAATACAGCAGAAAAACTAAATTCAAGACAGAGAATAATTCACAGATCTCCTGAAACTCACCAGAATATTGCGACATTCATGGGGATAAGATCCTCCTGGTGGACATGCAGCACCCTCCCGAAAATCATGCTGTCTAAGTGTTCCATCTTCACTTGCACTCCAGACCACATTAGGGTTTCCAACTTCAACCTGCAAAGGAGGTCAAGATTGTGATTACAGGAAGGCTACAGCAATAAGACAAATGGAAAACTTCACCAAACCAAACAATCAAAAAAAATTGAATTTCTTTTTTCATGTCCATGAAACAAGTGAAGGGCTAGTTTTGGAGCCCCAAAGAGACCCACAGCTACCCACTGCTGAAAACAAATACACAAACACGCGTGTTCACACATACACAGAGCAAACAAGTCAACTAGGTCATCCATACAATGAGATCTTACAGCTAATGTTTTCACTCTTCTTGTATGACATTGATACAATGCTGATGGAGCAATAGAATTATCATCAGGACCCCTCCCACTTAAGTGAGAAAAATTAAATAAGCAAACCTGAAATTAAAAAAGGTGAGAGCATGTAACCAAAAAAATTAACCAGAGAAAAGAGCATCAACTTTAAAAAATTCAATTCATCAGAGCATTACTTCTGCATCTCCAGCTCCAGAAACCACAAGCTCGTCAGATGTTTCAGGAACTAATTTAGTGCAGAATATATTTGCAGAATGCCCAGTATCTATAGAAAGCAAAAGCTTTCGACCAGTGTAGCTCCAAATATTCACCTGCATAATTTGAAGCATGATGGATTGTCCTCTTTCAATATGCACAAATGTCTCTCTCAGTGTGTGCGCACGCATGCAGCAATCACCCTCTCCTTTAGTGCATCAAATTTGTCTGTCAATACAGTTCAAAGCTCTAAAGTAATGTCACACATGAGACAGTTTCCATTCTATCCATTTTCTTCAACCTCATCCCACTTTTTTTCCGGCCAATCAAACCCAATCACACAACATATGCATTCAGAAGCATAGAGGTGGACCTCCCTTCTACGAGGTCTGCAATCTTCCAAATCACAAGAACTCAAGTCACTCAAACTGCAACATACGAAAACTTGAAAAGCAAAATCTGACACTGAACATAAGTCCACAAGACAAATCAACTAATCTTTTTATTTCATCCAATTGTTTGTCCTACACGTGAAACACTATATAATCTCCAATAATACACATAGGTATCATACCCGTATGTCATCTGATCCAGAAATCAAGAGTGAACCTTTAGAATTCCAGGCTATGGAATTGACACAACCCTGATGCATCCAGGCTATGGAATTGACAACCCTGATGCATCCAGGCTATGGAATTGACACAACCCTGATGCCCCTGTTAGAAAGAGAGAGAGTTTCAGACAACCAATCTGTAAAATCTAAAAATACTTATGCCGCCTTGAGGAAAAATAGCTTTACTCAAGGTATCCTACAAATTCCATCATTCAATCAACTGGCAAATAAAAATCAATCATTGAACAAGATGCACATGGCAACTGGTAATCATTTCTTAGCCACTTCAGCGGTCATTCTTTAGTACATCGATCAATAAGTATATATTCAGGCAATATGATCAACAAACCTTGTACTTTCAAGAAAAAGCTTCTATGGGTGAAAAAAGAAAAAAAAAATTCGAAATCCATACTAACCTCCAATTCTCTTTCTTGGGAGAGTCTCCGTATCAATGAGGAATGCATTTGTAAACTGCGATCAACATCCTAAAAAAAAAAACAACAACAACAACAAAGACATTTGCAGCTATACTTCAACTCCTCAGTGTAATTAGGCATTAAACTTCAAATAATTATACAAAAAAAAAAATGTAAAATCTTGGCCAGGATAAAAACTAGACGTTAACTAGAACGGAAAGAGGAAAATTCGATCCAGAGTAAAAATTAGGCAAGTATTAAATGGGAGAGAGAGTGGAGAAAAATTACAGGACGAACATCGAGGTATCTGCTCTCTAGCAGATTATAGATATTACCATCATGAAAACCGTAATTATCCATTTGAAGCAGGGATATCCACAATCCCTAACACGATCGGAATCGAAAAATAATAATTTGATTAAATGATTAATCACAGCAGCTGCTGCCGCTGTTGTTGTCACGCATATAAGGTATGGTGCGGTGTCGCGGTAGAGAGAAGAAACACTATGATATACATGTGGGCATCAATTTTCTACAGCTCTCTACTGGAGGGAGGCTAGCCGTCTGGGAAATTTATCAACGTGGTTTTGGGTTTGGAGCGCGGAAGATGAGGGGTAGGATTTACCGGTTGTTGGGGAATTAAGCAGCTCTGATTGTGCGATGACCGGTGCTGATTCTGCTTGATAAATATTTCGGTTGAAAATTTACAATATGGTACGTAACAAAACAGTTTAATACTTATTTATTAAAATCGAACCTCATTAAAAACTTCTCGGATTTTTTCTCTCTCGTTCTTTCCATTTAAAATGTCATCCTCCTACAATATCCTTAAGAACTCAGTAAAATAATTTGAAAAGGTCACGCTATTATCTTTCATCAAAATAATTAATAGTTAGGGTTATTCTTAAAATGTTTGGAAATAACAGGATAAAAAAAATTAACTATAGAATCAAAATACAGAAATTTATAACTACTGATAAAAACCTATAAGAGAATGAGATGAACAAATCACTGTTCATTGACTGGAAAGCCCGTGAACCCAGATGAACCCCGCGGCAAAGGGTCTCAAATTATAGACTAGCAACAAGCACGAGCAAAGAGCGGGAAATCTCTTTGTTAAATTCAGCGTTTAACACGTTATTGCTGTGGTGTGGGACCACGTTATTAATAGATTTTCCATGGGTTGCAAAAAATTCTCTTCTTTTTTCGTTCCAAAAATATTTAAAAAAAAAATTAAAATTTTTATTTTTAAGAGTTGACAAAATATCGAATATGAAAAAGTTATTGAAACCTTTCTCTTGAAAATGAATGATTCTTATTCCATCTGGGACAACATCAAGGAGAGCAATTT
>Ga0307507_10009411_pt1 | contig 13038 bp, 5 predicted proteins | sample 7_EM_MG_FD_207223 | JGI IMG/M metagenome (GOLD analysis project Ga0307507, IMG submission 207223) | Populus trichocarpa ectomycorrhiza microbial communities from riparian zone in the Pacific Northwest, United States - 7_EM | ecosystem: Host-associated > Plants > Roots > Unclassified | place...
ATTATGGCATGAACTCTTTATTCACCAACCTTTTGTTCTGAGGGACTAATTGCAAATTGCATCAACCAATCTCATTAGAATAATTATTCGTTTCAAATTGAATCCTAGTTGGTTAAGATTTTGAACTAGTCAAGTTTTTTTTTTAATCCTCCACTGATTCTCACTATAACCAGTGTTTCCAGGAAGTCACGAGGAGGAGCGAAGAAGCAATAGAAAATGCCACAAAGAGGTGGGTGGCTAGCAGCACAGAAGATATCTGCTAGCGACCTCACCATGATTAACTCAATATACTTTCTGATATTCCCTTTCCTGTAGTGTAGGTGGGATTCATCTTGTAACTGGGGATTTTTTTTATTTCTTCAGCAGATGTTATTACTCTTCACTCGCCTGATTGTTGATGGATTTGATTTTGCTGCAACTGTTAGTTTGTATTCTTGTATATCTAGAGCATAACTTGTTTGGATTTATTCATAATGGCATCGTCTCGTTCACTTCTTTGAATTCTATACCTTGTGGGGCTTGCGGTTTTCTGTGTCATGAGCTCCTCCAAGTTCTTAATCATAAAGGAGAATGTATTATTTTATTTTAGAGTGTTCTACTTTTCAGCTTCTGAAAGCTTGTGAACGGCTGCTTTCAGCTTCTCCGGGTTGATAGTGACTGACTTCTGTGATCGACCAATCCTTTCTTCACACTCTGCTAGTAAATTCTGTCATCGTGTCCATTGCTTAACCAACTAAATTGAATTCCTGCATGGTAAAAATGGCATCTCTACAAATGAACTTGTCAAACGGGCCTATCACATTGTCTACTACTGCAGATTGCAAGATTGATCATCGCAACACTCATAAAACACTACTCCCTGAAATAATATTTTGTGGGTTTTTTTTCCACAATTGTTTCAGGAATTGTGATTTGTAATTTAATTTTACTTTCTATCTGTTGGGTTATATAATGATCTCATAAATTAAGTTTTTTTTTTCTCTCTCGAATTCAAGCTTTAATATTAGATTTGTTGGAAGTGGAGTTTTGTAATTTTTTTTCTTGATTTCACGACCTAGATTGCGGGTTTAACAGGTTAACCTGAGTTGACTCAGGTTATTTTTTTGTGTTGCTTTCTCTAATTAATTTCCTTTTCGATTTTCTCCTTCAACATTGAGTTGATTGGAAATTCAGATTCATAATTTAGTTTTTTTTTATTTCAACTTTCAACATTGAATCTGTTGGAAATTAATCTTTATAACATTTTTTTTTATAAAGTTATCTCGATCCTATGATCCAGATCGCGAGTTTAACAAGTTAGCCTGGATTGCCTTTAGTTGTTTTTTAGTCCTTTTTAATTGATTTTTTTTTTATTTTATTATTCAACGCTGAGTTGGTTAGAAATTGGGTTTTATATTTTATATTTTATTTTATTTCTATGAGGTTATCCTGATCTCATGACTCGGGTCTCGAGTTTGACAGGTTAACTCGAGTTGAATCATATAATTTTTTGTCATTTTAAATTTTTTTTAATATATATATATATATATATATATATATTTTCAATTTCATCCTTCAATATTAAATTAATTATAAATTGATCTTCATAAATTATTTGATTTTCTTTCTATAAGGATATCACGATCTCATAATCCGGGTCGTAAACAGATTAACTCGGGTTAATTTAATATGTCATCATTTTAATATTTGAAAAAAATCTTTATCCAAAATATCATCATATCAATATTTTAAAGAAGATATTGTCAAATATATATTATATTTTAAGTTCATGGTTGATTTATTTTTATTAGAAAACATATCATCAACTCTCGAATATTTTTTTATGTTAAAAAGAATTGATCTAACTCGTATCACAATGCAGGCAATTATCTAGTTATAACCAAAATGTTAGAGGAAGCCGTCTTGAATCCGAGGCTTGCAGTTATTTGCAGATAAAGGTTGCCTCTTTGACTGGAGTCCATGTAAGCTTTTTGTACTCTTTGTATGAGGGAGGTCCCAGTCGTTTCCTTTTGATCAAAGAGAACGCATTCATTGGTCATTGGGATTTAGTTTCATGGTCTGCAGGCTCTATGACGGTTCCTTAAAATATGGCAACAAATTGGTTTCTCGTGATAATGTCTAGGGTTTTTTGTTGGTGGTGGAGCTTTTTCTTTGTTTTATCAAAGAAAATGACAAGATTATCACAGATATCTAGCGTTAATTTGAAGGATTAGTTGAGTTGTTCTGTTCAAATAAACCATAAAAAACGAGTACCTTGCGTCTGCAGTCAATTTGATGCATCTATTAAAATTGGATACTGGGTCACATATGAGATAAAGAAACTTGCGTGTCCATTGTCAAAGACTCGAAAGTCCTTACTCCACAAATCTTCCTAAAATCTGCTATCTAGTAAAATAATATTAGCAATATCTGAATCTGACTGCCATTAATTTTGTGTTTCTTTATTGTTCTTGCTGATTTCATGCAGCGTAGATGATTATGTAAATTCCAGGATGGTTACCTCTTTGTTCCTTGTTAATAAGTATGATATGTTCTGGTTCTTCTTGCCAGGATCGTTATCATGAAATGAGAAAATCTCAAGCCAAGGATAGTAAAGGTCGCAGAGGTTAGCAGCCAAAACTCCCAAGAATTTACCAAATCTAAAGATTGACAATATGAAAACAGATTGGTTTCTCGTGCTAATCTTGACATTTTCTTTAACCCACTTCAAAATATTGATTGATGGTTTCTTGTTTGATGGCAATCATATCCTATAATTAATTTAAATGTCTCCACCTTTGGTCAAATCTTTGACTTTCTAGGGTTTGTTTGGTGGCAATTCTTTCAATGGCAGTCTTCTAGAAGAAGCTCAATTTCTTGGCATTTTGTTCTCAGATATTGGCTTCTGTTACCAGACAGACTTGAGTTCTGTCGGCGGTGGGATCTGTAGGGAAAGGGGTCCAAAACTGTCCTTGTATCACATACAAATTCAGGAAGCACAATCCAAGTAGTAGCACAGTAGGATTCTCATCTGTGACTTGAAAATTAGAGCCCAAACAATTGTCAGAGCTCAGAGCAGAAGACCTTGAGCATGTGGAGTTATGGTCAAGGGAAATTCCTATTGCTCCTAACCAAATGCCAAGTTATTTGAATGGCTAGACTAACAGTAAGATGTCAGAACTTATTACTCATTATTTTGATAAATTATGAAATTGTGATTTTTGCCATTCTTTTACTGCAGTATTGGGGTTGTTCCTGTTAACAAGTTCTTGGTCAATCTCTTCTATTCATCACCAAAGATGATCATGAATACATGTTGGACTCAGGTTCCCACAATCTTAATGTTTTTATTTTTGGTTTGAAGAAGCTTCAATGGCTTGCAGACTTGGACTGTGCGTTTTCTCTTTCTACAGGCATGGCCGAAAACCCTGCAGACGTGAGACTTATAATGCACTGAACCTTTGATCACATGACAATCTAGAAGACAATATAATATATTGCTGCATTGTTTGATTTATTCAACTACAATAAATAGACTATATAAAAAAATAACAAAATTCATATAGAAGAACAAATCTGCAGAAATGATCGTGTGCTGCGTACCCAGAAGCTTCTGTCAAGTTAACTGCCTTCTAATAACTAAAGAAAGATTTACGAATAACCACCGCGGTCTGAAGTGTTTTTATTTTAAATCTATTTGTTTGGATCCCAAGAAAACTTCAAAGTCTTTGTAATCTTATAAATACACACGTCATTAAGTACTAAAGCTGCACCTCCTCCATCTTCTCTTACTGCAAATCACTTGTCTCTCAGAATTAGAGATGGCTTTTTCTAAAGCTCTTCCTTTTGTGGCTATGCTTATTGTGGTGCTACCTATGGTTGCTATGGCAGATATTGATGGTAACATGACTACTTTCTATGGTACACAACTCTCTCTCTCTCTCTCTCTCTTATACACACATAGACACCCAAACAAAGATAAAATCATGTATTTATGATTTTTTCTTTGTGAATTACAGAGAGGCTGTGTCAAGAAGTGGATTGTGGAAAGGGAACATGCGTAGGAAACACATCATACCCATTGAGCTACATGTGCCAATGTCAGACTGGATGGAAGCAAACTCAATATGATGATGATGTTAATGATGAACATAAGTTCCTCCCTTGCGTGATTCCAAACTGTAATATCCTTTTCTTCTTGCTTGTTCATTTCTAAACTTCATTCTTTTCTGAACTTCATCCAACAACATAGTACAAGTAACAGAAACGTTCCGATAAATTGAGAGCTCAGATTCTGTAATTTTATGCTTACAAGTAAACTTGCTGCACTTTCTTGTTTTTCTGCAGGTACTATTAACTATGGCAGCTGCCAGCCAGCCCCACCTCCAGCTCCACAAAAAGAAGTTCCCCAAAACGGCTCCATCTTCGATCGTAATCACCATAACCAAACACCTCTATTCTCATAATCAGATTCTAAAAATAATGCTCTCCCTCGAATATCTTCTTTTTTTTATTCTTTCTTCGCTAATATTCTGTTCTGATGATCTAGCTTGCTATTGGATGTACTGTGGAGAGGGTACATGCACAAACAACGGAACATACAGATACAATTGTTCATGCAATCCTGGTTTCTCTAATCTTCTCAACATCTCTTACTACCCTTGCTATAGCCAATGTAAGAACATCTACAAGATCTTTTAGCAATGAATACTAATAGTAAATAGGAACAACAGACTTGAAAAACTGGTCTGAGAGACATGGCTTTGGTTGTTTAGGTACACTTGGATCTGATTGTGCCGAAATTATCAGAGTAGCAAATTCAACATCTGGTGGAACTGGATCTGGAACCGGAAATGGAACAACCCCTGGTGAAAATCCTGGTGAGGTTACAAACCAAATATTTCCCAGTTTTTCTCTTCACCCCCTTCCTCTCTCAAATTCTGGCTATCTTTCAACTTCTTTTTCTTTGACACAAAATGAATATTATAAGAGAAAATAAACAATTTCAACAAGGAGAATAAGGAGTTTCAGTATAGGCTGCTGAAACTCCTTGAAGAGCTACGAATAAGATATCAATAAAGAAGCGGAGGGGGGGGGGGGGGGTGTTGATTTCAATCTCAAAACATTTTCCCCGATGAAGGGTGTCTTTCAAGAATCATCAAGCTTGATTCTAAGGGCAGGAAGACCCAATGACAGATTAAAAGGGTATCACAGGCACAATCTCTTAAAAAATTATGAAAGCTTAAATTAAAGGAAGAGCATGCCATTCTGACGAGCTACACAATTTTCTTTTACATCAGCTCACGTTAAATCATTCCATGAAAGAATCATACAATTTCTGATAACATAAAAGATCTCATTTCAGATTGTGATGCTTTCTCATTTATTTTTGTTATGCAGCTAGCACCATTTTGCCACTGAAGTTCCAATGGATTATTATATTGGTCATCTCTATGCTTATGGCTCTGAAGTAGGAAGATCCTGGCTAGTCAGCATTTTAGTTTCACTAAATGAGACACTTGGTTATACTCACTAATAAATTCCATTTGGTGCATCATTTGTTTACTTATACACCAGATTCTTGTGTAGAAATGCAGTTTGTATGCGAATAAAAGTCAGAACACAGACCTAGATGGAGGATGAGTGTTGTATATAGAACACTGTAGGATCCATATGTTTTGATATAACTGTTTTGATTATTTATTTATACATTATTGAGCTTGTGAAAAAAAAATTCTCTATTTTCCTCTTTGACTTCACGGTAATCACAGAGAAACAAAACCACAAGATCCAGGTAGCTTCTGGGACAAATGTTACTTGTGAACTAACCATCTAGTTTAATTATTATAACTCAAATAATTTGACAGCAAAACTAAACACAAGTACAAGTAATGAGCCACGTGGTTTCCTTTTTCCAAGTGTAATTTCTCCCATCAGTTTCCACATAAGCTTCTGGATTAGGTACAAGCAAGTCCTTGTTGAGCAATCAAAAAGTTGTGTTATCAATGGAAAGGATGAAGACAACTTGAGAAAATAACCATGGAGACAATGCTCAGAGTCAAAGCCTAAAGCACATTATTACAGCTAAAGCATTATTACAGCGCTGCTTATTTTTAATCCATGGCTGTTCACATTTGATTCGGTGGGGTAAAGAACTGCCTTTTGAAAGCACACGATGTCTCTCTAAACAAGGATTAGAATATTCCAAAATGTTAACACAATATCAGGCTAGGAAGTAAGTGATCAAACAATCAACTCTAATGATCTTTTCATATTCTCACTCCAAATCTGCTCATTGATGATCAACAATCTGCTAATAACAGAATCACTTTTGCTAAGTTTTCCCCTCACCTGCTCAGTACAATAAAATGTGATTCAAACTCAAAGATGCTAAAGATTCATAATTGATACCAGGTCTACGGACTACACATGGTTTGGCTTTTCCTAGGAATTCCAACTTTACAAAAGCATAGGTATCTTGCAGTAACAGCAAATACCAGTCACTTCAGCATAAGTGGTACAATGAGCTGTAATATAGTCGCTCTGATATCTATCACCTGGGAAGAACATGTTGCACTCAATGTGTATCACATTCCATGCAGGAGACTCCAACTAGACATCGATATTCACTTCATCCTGCCCTGTCTTCCTCTGAGTCATATGACTCACATCTTCCATCTTTTTCCTATATCTAAAGATTCTGAATGCAGGAATACAAGGATAGAATCATATTCAAACTTCTGTAAACCAGTATCATGATTGAACTATAGAGACCTCTCAAATGTTATTCATGCTCTCCTGATGAAACCGAGAAACAATCTCAGTACTGTTCCCTAATCCTTCAGTACAACTGATATAAGTTGGGGATTATAAATGTATCCACTATGCTTTTCACTAGAGAATCTTAAGTCCTCCTTTTCATACTCTTCAGTCTTTGAACCGATTAATAGAAACCAGACCTATGCTGTTGGCCAAATTGATGCACCATCAATCCACTCTAGTTTTTGAGACTAGTATGCAAAATACAAAAAAATTACTTGAAAGCCAAAATACATCCTCTGTCCCTGAAAACTACTACTACTAGAGAAACTAAATAAACTTGTTCTATCACCTAAGAAACATGTATATAGCTGACACTCATACCACTACTCATGCAATTGAGACAACAATTAACCTAGTGGATTCCTTTTCAGCACGGCAGATTAACATCATTAACTAAGTAAACGAAAAGATGGAAACAATCTAAGAAGTTGTTTGGGCACTTTCCTTTAAGAAACAGTAAACTTAACTACAGAGCAACAAGAAAGAGAAACCCGTAGAGACACCAGAGCACTTTGCTCCAGCTATCATCACCAATGAACTCACGATCGTCAAATTATCAGTAGAACAGTACAGACATTTAGGTTTCAATGAACTTGAATTTCCCATATTCTCACTTTGAAACACAGGAAAACAAAAGAAAAAGGGCATTATTGATTGTACATACACAAGAACATCCATCCGCACAAAATTAACCGATTTCGATTATAATTAACAAGAAAGGAGGAAGCAACATGACAAGCCATCCATTTATTCATCCCAATATCAAAACGAGGTGGCATTAAGCATTCCATGAATGATATACCCATGAAACCAATTCATTCATTTTGATCATTTCCCATTTCCATTCCTATACTAATGAGCAAAGCAACAAAATTATCCAACTAAGAGTCCCAAGAGCTCAAATTCACCGCAACAAAAATAATGAACAACACCAATGTCAATGTAACAAAGCATCAAATAACATAAAGATTAGAAATCCTCACTTGCTTTTAACCTCAACTCCTGTCTTCCCAGCAATAATAACCGCGGTCGCCATATCCAAAAACAAACCATGTTCCACGACACCTTCAAGCCCCGAAATCTCCTTCCCCGCGGCATACCCATCTTTAATGGGATTCTCAAAGTACAAATCAACAATATAGTTAAAATTATCGGTCACATAAGGCTTCCCATCTTCACCAGCTCTCAATTTAGCCTCAACCCCTTCATCTTTAAACATTTCTTGTAACCTCAACAAGTTATATTTCCAACAAAATTGCACTACTTCAACTGGCATTGCCAGCTTACTTCCACCAAGACCATCCACAAGCTTAGTGTCATCAGCGACAACAACAAACTCATCCGATGCAGCTTCAACCATTTTCTCTCTCAAAAGGGCTCCACCCCGACCCTTTACTAAATTAAGAAGTGGGTCTACCTCATCAGCTCCATCAATGGCAAGATCAATGTGGGGATGGTCATCCAGGACCGAAAGGGGAATGTTAAGAGAACGAGCTTGTTCTTCTGTGCGTTTAGAAGTTGGGACTCCAATGATGTCTTTCAGTTCCCCGGTCTTTAAGAGCTCGCCGAGTTTGGCTACCACGAAGGCGGCGGTGGAGCCGGTACCAAGGCCGAGGACCATGCCGGATTTGACATACTCTACAGCTTTGTCGGCAGCAAGTTTTTTAAGGTCGTCCTGGGTGAGGACTGGAGCGGATTGGGCTTTGATGGAGGAGATTTTGGTGCGGGTGCGGAGGTTAAGGGACGGGGTGCGTAGGGTGAGGCGGGATGAGGAACGGGTGGTGTGGTGGAGGGAGGAAAGAGAGGAGGAGGAGGAGGAGGAAGGAGAGGGGAGCAAGGATAACGAAGCCATGGTGGGGTTTTTTTTTTTTGGTATGGGGATGTTCCGGTAATCTAGTTAGTTGAACTGGTGTGGTTGTTATAAGTTTGTTTGGACTCATGGGAACAGAGGCAAGAAGACAAAAGACTTGTGGTTGGTTGGTTGGTGTATTTTCGTAGTGCTTTGAGTGATGACTACCTCGATAAATTCATTATCTAATGCTCAACTCAAGTTATTTTTAACTCGAATTGATTTTAATATTAATTTTGATGAAATCAAAATAATTCTATAAATTGATTCACCACTCGACTGACTTAATCAAATCAAATCAAAACTTTTTAAAATAATTAAAATTATATTATTTTGAATAAAAATAATAAATCCAAGTTAATTTTATGACTTGATAAGTTGATCTCATGATCTAAATCTTCAAATCTGGAGTCGAGTCTAGCAGTTATCTCGAATAATTCTAGCAGTTGTGTAAGATTTGGGCGGCCATTGCCTTATTGCAAGCTGATGCACCTAAGGAAGTTTTGTCCAAATGCTCTTCGAGGGATTCTTCGTAGCCTCTTTTGGATTTGAACTCGACATAACAATACGAGTAACAATCCCATTTGCCACAATCTAATTGACAATTGGTGCGTACTGCTTATGAACAACTGCAGATACAGTATTAGGAAGTACCCCTCGTGGAACCTCAATACTTGTGAGCTTATGAACTAAGATGAGGATTGGTGCATTCAGTTGTTTCATGCGGATTTTCATAATCTTGTTGTGCAGAAATGGGATACCTGATTCAAGCTCATGAATTTATGCTTTTTTTTACAGACTAAACTTAATAATAAGGATTTTGCTTTTTTCAGGAACAAGAACTTATGAGATAATATGATCAAGTGAATATTTTTGTTGTTTGCCATGAAATGATAAAAACTTTAACAGCAGTGTTTTTGTTTTTTCGGTTTGCCTGGGAAGGGCCAATGTTACAGATTTGGACCTTCAATTTTCTCTGTTTTGTGGGACAGCAAAACACAAAGTTTGGATCTTTAAGACATTTCCCTGAAAGAGTGAGAGTTTAAGAGCCCAAACCGACCCAAAACACGAACAAACATCAAACAGTGTCGTTTTATCAGTCAAATTCTGTCTCCCCTGGAATACCTCATTCTTAGTGACAAATATAAATCACTGTCCTAAACAAAAATAAATAAACATTCTTTGTGTTTACTCTGCAAGCAATCTTTCCTTTTTGTCTGCCAAATACAGAAGCAGTACCAAGAGAAAAGGAAAAAAAAATGTCTGCAGAATCAGCCACTGCAGTTCCAAGGGGGCAAGTGAGTATTTTTGTTTTTGGTTTTCAAGAGAATTCATGTGATTTATTGGAATCTGGGAACTGGGTTTGTTGAGATTTGTTGACATGGGTATTAAAGTTTGAATCTTTTTGTGAATGAATCAGGTTGATTTGTTGGATTTTATTGATTTTTCTGGAGTTGAATGTCTTAACCAAAGCACAAGCCACTCTCTTTCCAATGCTATCAAGCAGGTAATAGTTGTTTCTCCTTTTAAGCAGAATTTGAATTCGAATTCTTGTTGTTATCACTGATTTGTTATGATTTTATTAAGTATTATGCCATGGTAGAGCTTGCCTTTTATGTCTTTAGAGTCTTGGTTTTGCATGCAAGGAATTATGGATTATGTAGTTAGCCATAGTCCTTTTCAAGCATGCTGATTTAATTGAAGTAATGTAAAGAGAATGGATTTGGATGTCGAAATCTTTTCCTTGGAAACCCGTATAGTAGTTTTATTAAGTTCCGTTGAGCACTAGTTTTTGACATTTTAAGTATTCTGGGTTTCCATGCAATTAAAGTTTTGAGTTTTACAATTAATGGTGTCGCTGTGTTTGTTTTGGTTTTTATTAAAGCTTTTTTTATTGGTTTTTTTTATACAGAAAACTGGCCCTTTTTCTTTTCTTTACGTACTTTTTTGTATTTTAGGGTTATAGAGAAGATGATGGTTTGAATCTAGAAAACTGGCCCTTGTTTGGTTTGGTTGTTATTTAATCTCTTTATCAAATTTTAAAAGACAAGTCAAACAACGCCCTTGTTTTTTATGGTTGAAAAGTATTTGTTAGTAAACACAGTTTGTCGGAGAGACAAATTTAGAATAAAGATGAAAAGTGAATATGAAAATTAAAAACTATCTTCCTAAAGAATACACAACCTTTAAAATTTCATTTTTGTCAGCATCTATTCATCTAACCTTTGATGACCTTGTTATAAATGTTACATGCTCCGGTGTCCCGCATGAATTTGGTGAGGGTTTTTTTTTTTTTTTTTTTTTTGTCACAGGGTGGAAACAACAGACATGAAGAGTCTGAAGAAGATTGAGGATCACTAATACGAAACGCGAGGAAAAAGGAATGAAGATGCTTTGAAAGTATTGCTAAAATCTTGTATGTTTTTTCTATTTTCCCATTATTTATCCAGTATAAAACGCTTCGGGTCTTGAAAGTTAGTTTTATGATCTCCTGGAAATCTAACGAGTTTTAAAATCTGCCGATATGCATTGAATGTTATGCTCCGCGTGAAGCCCATGTTGAATCAATGTTGTGATACCTGGCTTCTTAAGCTGTTTCTTTCTCTCATTTTCCTGGTTTATCATAGAATCCCATTCCATTCCAGATTAGCTTATCATTTTTGAAAGTGAATGAATTCAGTTATAGATCTCATTGAATTGAACATAAACTCGATATCAGTTTGCACCCACTGTCAGCTTGGTACAACAGGTCATTTTAGCTGTGAATATGTTTGTTGGTCGGAAAACCATAATGATTGATTCTACTCGTTAATAATCTTGTCGCAACCATTTTGAGTAGAACATTGTTGTTAACTTGTAATCACATCCTGTATCTTGGTAGGCTAATGGTTCCTTGTGCCAGGCAAGCGTTGCCTAGTTGCTTGGTACATTAGTATCAAGGATTCATGGGAACTTCCATTGGTTCAATGCAACTGAGCAAACATGAGAGTTACTAGCAAGTAATATTTAAGTTGCTTGGAGCTTGAAGGGACAAGAAACAGCCCTTTTCAGACAATTTCCCTCCATTGGTTTCAATCTCTCCTCCTTCTGGAGTTGAAGAAAAATGCAAATTTCACTTTTTTTTCATTGATAATAAATCATTAAAGCAAATAAAGTATAAATTTGCAATGAACATGTACAAGAAATAAGATGCGAGAACTACAAAGTAAGTGTAGAGAGAAACCTCACACTTGGCACCAGATGGTTATCAATAGAGAATTGAATCCATAGCTATCCACAGGGTCGCGTTCTGAGGGCATCATTGGCTGACATTAAGCATGCGCCACTAGTTTGTCATTCTGCTGAACTGCACAGATAATAGTTGGGTTAATTTTAAAATTATTAGTTTGAAATAGATAATTGAGCCGTTAAATTTTGCTAGAACATAAAAATAAAAATATTTAAATATTATTAATATTTTTTTAAAAAAATTTAAACTGTGTGAAGATTGATCTAATTGACTTCATGAGTCTAAAAATAACCCGATTGATTTAGGTCAAGCTGGATTAATATGTCAAATTTATGACCCGGGTTATGAGACTATAATAGTCCTATATAAAGCAAATAAAACATATTATGAAGCCTAATTTTCAATTAACCAATGTTAAAGGATGCAATTGAAAAAATAATAATTAAAAAAAGTTTAAAAAATAACTCGAGTTAACTTGTCAAACCTTCGATCAGGGTCATAAGATAAAGATAATCCCATAAAAAATAAATCAAAATAAATTATAAAGTTCATTTCTCAATCAATTCAATTCAATGTTGAAGGATAAATTTAAAAAAAATCAATTAAAAAAAAATAAAAAACAATCCGAGTCAATTCATCAAACCCATAACTCGAGTCATGAGATCAATATAACCTTATAAAAAAATAAAAAAATAATATGATTTAACTCGTGTTAACCTGTTAAATTTACGACTCTGGTCATGAGACTGAAATAACCCTATATAAAGCAAATCAAAACAAATTATAAAATTCAATTCTCAATCGACGTGTCAGACCTAATTTTGAATGACAAAATTAATAAAAAAAATTAATTAAAAAATGACACAAAAAATAAGTCAAGTTAACCTGGGTTAACCTGTGAAGCATTATTCTCGGGTCATGGGATCATGATAACCTAATAAAAAACAAACTAAAACAAATCACAATGTATAATTCCTAATCAAAATCAATATTAAATAATGAAATTGAAAAAAAAATCAATTAAAAAAGTTAAAAAAAAAAAAGCTGAGTCAATTGAGTTAACCCGTCAAACCCATGACCTAGGCCTTAAGAGAGGGACAACCCAATAAAAATCAAATCTAATGTTGAAGGACCTGTGATATGGGTCATAAGATTGAGA